>Ga0209542_10011961_pt1 | contig 15288 bp, 13 predicted proteins | sample RifCSPhighO2_01_FD_184028 | JGI IMG/M metagenome (GOLD analysis project Ga0209542, IMG submission 184028) | Soil microbial communities from Rifle, Colorado - Rifle CSP2_plank highO2_0.1 (SPAdes) (version 2) | ecosystem: Environmental > Terrestrial > Deep subsurface > Rock core/Sediment ...
GAACCTCTCGGATCCGCTTCAGCAAGCAATGTTCCTCAAAAATCTCGCGATTGTCGGTGGGCTTCTCATGGTGAAAATCTACGGACCGGGGCCATTCCGTATCCCATACAAAAAGTGTCCCGGCAACATGTGTCCCGACTGCCGTGCGGGAGATTGTGCATGCTGCAGAGACTGCAAGTGCGAGACGTGCAAAGTGCAATAAAAATCAAACGTTGAGCGTTAAACGTTTTTGAGAGATAATCTCGGAGCGCACCCTTAGCTCCCGCCTTCGCTCAGAAGGTGTCTGAGCTTCGGCGGGCGAGATGTGGTTAGTACGATCACCACTTGCCCTTCGGAGCTCCGAGTTAACTCGGAGCGTAGTAGAGCACCCTTAGCTCAGTTGGTTAGAGCGTTCGATTCACATTCGAAAGGTCATAGGTTCGAATCCTATAGGGTGCACAGCCGACATGAGATTTGCCCTTCGGCAAATCGAATGCGGCTGTGCAAGCCGGAGCGATGTCGCGAGCGCAAAGGGCGCGAGGCGGGGTCGCGACCGAGCAAGCGGAAGCGAGCGAGAGTTGTGACCACAATGGCGGGCCGTAGTATACCGGTAGTACGCACGCTTCGGGTGCGTGTAGACCGGGTTCGATTCCCGGCGGCCCGATCCGGGCTGTCGTATAGTGGTAGTACGCAAGCATGGGGTGCTTGTAGCCCGAGTTCGATTCTCGGCAGCCCGAAAGACATGGTATATTCTCTCGCGTCCGAGAGAAACGGGCCCATATCTAGAGGATCGATATGTGCCCGTCGTTCGGAGAAAATTAGAATGTACATTCTCATTATTTTCGATCCTCACTAGGGCCCATAGTTCAGTGGTAAAACGCTGCATTCGCATTGCAGAGGCGCGAGTTCGATTCTCGCTGGGTCCACCAAATCTGCTATACTGCGAATCCATATGGACTTCCGCGTTTTCAGTCTTGGGTCGAATGACGGGCTCGCGGAGAAAATCGCGAGGGCGCTTGGGATGCCGCTCGGAAAGGTCAACTGCAAAGTCTTTTCCGACGGCGAACAGTACGTGCAGTTTCTGGAAAACCTCCGCGGTAAACACATCTTCCTCATACAATCTACGCCGCCGCCTGCGGAAAATTGGGTGCGGCTTTTTCTCGCGATTGATGCGGCGCGTGGCGCTTCTGCAAACGAGATAACCACTGTCGTCCCGTACTTCGGTTATGCGAGACAAGACAGAAAGTCTCGCCCTCGCGAGCCAATCTCCGCGCGCGTATTCGCGGCGACGGTAGAAACGCTTGGCGCGAATCGCTTTCTCACGATGGACCTCCACAACGACGCAATCGGAGGATACTTTCGGAACGCGATTGTAGACAATCTCCTTGCGCGGCGCGTGTTCATTCCCCATCTGCGGGAGCGCTTTTCTCAAGCGCTCGCGTCAGACGATCTCGTTGTCGTTTCTCCCGATGTCGGTGGTGTTGTTCGCGCGCAATCCTACGCGAAGCGCCTGATGAAAGAGGCAGAGCTTGCCATCATTCACAAAGAACGTGAGATGCCGAACAAGATAGCTCGCATGAAGCTCATCGGCGACGTCAAGGATAAAATCGCGCTCATCGTCGATGATATGGCCGACACCTGTGGAACGCTTGCGACAGCTGCGAAGCTACTTGAAGAAAACGGCGCCCGCGAAGTCTATGCCTGTACGACGCACGGGCTCTTGAGCGGGGATGCGAGTAAAATCCTCGACGAATCATCCATCAAGAAACTCTTCATCACCGACACTATTTCGACCGATCGACCGCTTTCCCAAAAGATAGAGATCGTCTCGGTAGGGGAGGTGTTCGGCGAGGCAATCCGGCGCATCGAAGATGGCGAATCGCTAAGCGCACTTTTTGAGACAGATTAACGGAATGATACCCTGTTCTCTCACCCCGCGTCGTTCAACGGATAGGACGCGAGCTTCCGGAGCTCGTAATGTGGGTTCGATTCCTGCCGCGGGGACAAATGGAAACCGATAAGTTCTGGTCAGAGGAGTTTTCCCATCCAGATGATGTCGGAGTAGCCGGTGGGCGTTTTGGCCGCTTCGCGCCGGCGCCCTTCGATCACGTAGCCAAGTTTCTCGTAGAGTCGCACGGCACCGCCGTTCCCTTCGAAGACTTCGAGCTCCATGCGATGCATCTTGCGCGAGCGCGCGAATTTTTCCGCCTCCATGAGGAGTGCTGTGCCGACGCCTTGTCCGCGATGCGAGGCGCGCACTCCGACGATGATGTAGGCGGTCTCACCGACCTTTCGGAATTTTCCAAAGACGATGGTAATGTAGCCAACCGGCCCATGTTCAGAGAGCGCAATCTGCGTATGCACGCGCTTCCGGTGCAGGACTGCCTTTGCAAATGCAAAGAGAATAGGTTCTTTCCGCTCTCCTCCGGTAGCCGCTAAGTGATCGGATTCATGAACGATTTTCCTCTGTAACCGCAGAAGGGCGCCGAAATCCCTCCATCCGGCTTCTCGAATAACTATCTGCATGGAACGTACAACACATCATATCATCTTGCAGGAGTGGGGAAGTGGATAGTAATACTTCCGCACGGCTCCCGTCTGGTATGCTATACGCATGGGCAATCTCTCGACGACAACACTCATCGGCATCGTAGTCGTTCTCACAATCATCGCGGGGCTTCTTGTTGCATTCTCGCAAAACAGGGCACAGCAATCGCTCTTTTCTATAACCAATTTCGACGAGTGCGTCGCGGCAGGATTTCCGATTATAGAATCGTATCCCGAGCAGTGCACGACTCCCGACGGCCGCACGTTTGTGAACGAGCGCCAAACAGCTCCTTCGCCGGATTCGATAACGTTCAACGGCTGCGCCGTCGCGGGCTGCAGCGGGCAGCTATGTGTTTCGGCCGAAGAAGCGGGTGAAATTGTCACGACGTGCGAATATCGCGCGGAATATGCATGCTATAAAGAAGCTTCTTGCGAACCGCAAGCGGATGGAAAGTGCGGGTGGACCCAAACTCCCGAGCTGAAAAAGTGTCTCGCGAATCCGCCTGCGCTCGATCCCTCTGAATTGCAGGTTTACTGACGACGTAGAGCGAGCGAAATGAAAAACTTGCTATTGCATTTCCGAGCCGAGGAGTCAGAAATCCCGCCTCCAGGGCGGGATTTACTAACGCGGGCAACGTTTGATAGGATGGGCATCAAGGGCCCATGGTATAGCAGTAACACGCGTCCATGGCATGGACGAGTCCGGGGTGCGACTCCCCGTGGGTCCACACAATGATAAGCATATCGAAGATCGATTCTCTGATGCGGATCCTGAAACGAGCGAACGCGCGCCTGATCGGTGTGCTCTCGTTGAGCGTCCTATTTATCGTCGCAGTTGCAATTGTCCTATCGTATGTGCCACTTCCCGCCGAGCGTCTCTTCGTTTCGCACACGGGCTACACGCTCCGCTACCCGGCGGATTGGATTGTCGGCGATATTCGCCGCGACAGCTCGTACGAATCCGAGCTGATACGAGAACCAAATGGCCGCGCTATCATAGCGATTTCCTCGCATCGCGAGCCGAGACTGCAAGAGCGCGGAGGGCGCGCCGCTGTCGCCAAAGAAATAGAGCTCGGCTTTACCCGCAGCAAGAACTATCGCGCGGATTTCTTCGGCTGGATAACGCCGGAAGTTGGTGCCGAATATAATGGCTACGTCGCGACTGGACTCTTCGACAACGGAGCCGGCAAAGCTGTGTTCAGAGAGATCGGCATCTTGGATCCTGCCGGCAGCAAAGTGACGTTTCGAACCGAGGTCCTCGCCGCGTTTGCCGATGAGCTCGGCCCTGCCGTTGATGCGGCGCTCTTGAGCTTGCAAAGCGGTACGATGCAACGAGTCATCGAACGCAGTCAGGACTCTCCACGCATGAGTGCCGATGACGCGCAGGCACTTGTCGAGCGTCTGCCCGATTTCGCGCTCTATCGAGATTCTGCTTTGGAGCGGGGAGCGGGCTACACATTAGAGGCGGAGGACGCGGGGTCGCTGTGGAATGTGCGGATGTACATAAGAGGCGCGGACAAGGAAACAGTCAAGATTCCCATAGAAAGATGGCGGGTAGACAAGGCGACCGGCGCGATCTCAAAGGTGATTCCGTAAATTTCAACCCCACTCGATGGTGGTGGGGGGTTTGTCGGAGATGCGATAGGTGACGGCGCCGACTTCGCGGACCTCATTGGTAATGCGTCGCGAAACTCGGTCGATAAATTCGTAGGGAAACTGTGCAAAGCGCGCAGTGAAGCCGTTCACGCTCCACACCGCCCAGAGCGCGACGACATGTCCCACACCAGACCCGTCGCCCTTCGATTCCGTGTGCTCGGAGCGTGTTACCACCGCGCCTGCCTGCCACACTGTCTCGTAAAGTCCCGCTTTCCGGAGCTCTTCAATGTAGATACCGTCGACGGCGCGCGCCGTGTGAAGCTTTTCTGCGGTGACCTCGCCCTCAATACGAACGACGAGTCCCGGCCCCGGGAAGGGGTGCCGAATGAGCAGGTCCTCGGGGACCCCGATATCGCGGCCGATACTTCGAGCAGAATCTTTCACCTGATCCTCGAGAGGGCGAAGTTCGGGAACGGAAAAGCTGATGCCGACATTGTGATGCACCTTTATCTCGGCGACCCGCGCACCGGTGGCTGTCCCAAGCCCGCTTTCTCGCAGGTCGGTGTAGAGCGTACCCTGTGCGATGAAATCAGCGCCGAATTCTTTGATTTTTTCCTCAAGCACGTCGCGGTAGACACTCTGCATCGCGAGTCGCTTCTCGCGCATAGCGATCTTGCCGCGAAGGGCGTCGAGAAAGAGTGCTGTTGCGTCTGCGATTTCCAATTCAATCCAATCTTGGTCGCCAAAATATTTCCTTACGTATGCCTCGTCGTCCGGTCGATCGATCCCGCGAATATAAATGCCTTTCAAGGTTGGATCTCGGGATTCCTTTAAGGTTCGACCTTTGGTGTTCATGGCTTCTCTCAAAAGATACGTGACGACCGATGAATCAGAGCCGCCAGAGAGCGCGATGAGTACTTTTTTGCCGGCAATTCGCTTCTTCAGCTCGACGATTTTTTGCTCTGCCACACTGTGCGCGGGGAAGCGATCCGTAATGCCGCAGAGCTTGAGAAAGTTTTCGTATATGCGCGCTCCATCGGGCGTCTCCGTTACCTCGGGATGAAACTGTACGCCCCAGAGATGCTTATATCTGCCGGCGGCGACCGGTGCGTTGTCGGTCGAACCGATAACAGTGATCACCGAGTTCGGGAGTACGACATCTCCGTGACTTTGCAGCACCTGTGTTTGAGACGCGACTCCCTCGAAGAGCGGATCTTCCGCACTTCGGTTGAAGGCGTGAACTCCGAATTCCCGTTTGTGCGCGGGTAGCACTTTTGCACCTACATGCTTCGCCCACATTTGAAAACCGAGACAAATGCCGAGTGTCGGAATGCCGATATCAAAAATCGCATCGTCAAAGGGCGGCGGCTCCGTTTCCACGGATGCCGGCCCGCCCGAAAGAATGATGCCGGCGGGGTTCGATTTTTTAACATCATCGACAGTGACGGTTGCAGGATCGGCGACAACGCAGAATGCGCCGAGCTTTGCAAGCTGCCGCACGATGAGGTGATCAAACTGGCTTCCCATCGAAAAGAGGAGAATGAATTTTGATGTTTTTCGCACGCGAAGTTCCTCGCGCAATTCTTCGAGCATCTCTTCGGTGGCTTTTTTGAATATGGAAAGCATATCGGTGAACTAACCGGACCTCTTCCGAGCAAGAGTGCGAGTGGATGTATCGATGTTCAACAACCTCTTCATGATATCAGGATGCTTGGCGGCAATCTCCATAACCGTAGGGAGCGACTTACACACGGCGCTGTCTTTTCTTAGCAGCATCCGAAGATTTTCGGGGAATGCATCAGTGCTTGCAATGCTTTCAAATCCTTCGGATGCGAGTATTTCCTTTAGAAAACTTATATCGTATCCTCCCGATCCGGCCGTTTGGATAAATATAAGACCTCCCTCATCAGTAAGTTTGTAGATGGTTTGCAGACGCTCGTACAGCGTATGGATCACGTAGAGATTTCGTGCCACGGACTGAAGTCCTCCCACTGGCCGAAAGAAAGATGCTCGCAGCGCAAAACCTTCGCGAATTCGTGAACGCAGATGTGCGAACATTTGTTCTGACACGGCACTACTTAGCGCATCGCCATTGAATTCCGTGACCCCTGGGGGGGTGCGTGGATTTTTTGTGAGCGTCGTCGCCACGATTTCGTCCGCGATTTCTACAAAAGGCGTTCCTTGTCCGAAGGTGTCAAGTATCATTACTTTTCTGTCCTGGTTTGCGGGATCGTTGCGGAATCGGTCAATTTCTTCTTTGAACTTTTCCGCGGAGAATCCTCCGATTCCCGCGAATGATTCTTGGCCATTGGGACTAAAGTATCCAATTGGTCTGCCTTTTTCCGGTTGATCCACCAGTGGGGAACCAAAAAAATCCCAGCCCTCATTCGGCGAGCTCCCAAGGATGCGTATATCTTCGGGGATTCTTGCTTCGTATATTTTTTTCGCACTCGCTAAACGTTCGAGATAGCGCCTAACGAGCGCGCGATTGATATGGTTCGGACGCTCCACTTCCACCGCCATGATGGCTACTGTATCATCATTTTTGCGCGTTTTCTTCGCCTCGCAGGTGCTTGCGCGTGTGTGGATAACCTTCTTGCAGTAGGGTATAGTGGTATATACTCTATTGCAGTGGGATAGAGTGGGAAACATGGCCAATTTGTTGATCGGCGAATATCTGCATAACCTCGACGAGAAGAAGCGCATTTCGCTTCCGAAGACGTTTCGGGCGGCGCTCGGAAAACGGGTCGTCATCACAAGAGGACTCGACAATTGTCTCTTTGTATATTCACGAAGCGCATGGGAGACGTTGGCGAGAAAGCTCCAGGGGCTTTCGCTCGTGCAGGCCGAAACGAGGGGATTCAGCCGATTCATGCTCTCGGGTGCCGTGGAAATTGAAGTGGATGCCGCCGGACGCGTTCTCATTCCGGATCACCAAAAGGATTTCGCGGGCCTCAAGAGGCGCGTTGTGTTTGCGGGAGTGTCCGATCGGGTCGAGATCTGGGATGCAGAGCGTTGGGGCAGTTACAAACGCGGTATAGACCGGAATGCGGAACAGATGGCTAGAAAGCTCGGTGAGATCGGTGCTCTCTAATCTCTATCATTCAAAGCTATCAGTGGTTGCACGGGATAGCTGGAGGATCAAAAAAATATGCGCACGCGACATTTTTCCTCCAGCAATCCGGTGTTGTCACCGGAAACGAAACACCGATCCGTTCTTTTACATGAAGTTGTTCTTGCACTCGACGTGCAGCCGGATGATGTTGTCGTTGATGCAACGCTCGGCGATGCAGGGCATGCGAAAGAGTTGGTGAAGGGCCTCGGGGGAAACGGGCTCTTCATAGGCCTTGACGCGGATCCGGAAGCCATACGGCGCTCTCAAAAGCGCCTCTCGGGCACACATGCAGCCATCCGCCTCATACACGGCAATTTCAGGAACATGGCACGTGAGCTCAAAAAGCTCGGCGCGAGCAGGATAACGAAGACTCTCTTCGATTTAGGGTGGAGCAGCTACCAACTCGACTCCGGAAGAGGATTTTCGTTTAAAGCCGATGAGCCACTCCTCATGACGTACGGGAGCGGGGAAGCAGAACTAACTGCCGCGGCCATCGTAAACACGTGGAGCGAAAAATCGCTTGCCGATATTTTCTACGGGTTTGGCGGCGAGAGGTATTCGCGGAGGATTTCGAGAGCGATAGTCGAACGCAGGGAGAAAAAACCCTTCGCGACGTCCCGTGATCTCGCAGAGACCATCGCTCTCGCAACTCCCGCACGGTACCGCCATGGCCCAGCCTCCGCCAAAGGCTACGGCGGGCGCAGCAAGATCCATCCGGCAACACGCACGTTTCAGGCACTTCGCATTGCCGTGAACGATGAGCTCGGCGCACTCTCGGAAGGCTTGCACGCGGCGTGGCAGCTACTTAGTCCGCATGGCCGGATCGCTGTCATATCATTCCACAGCCTGGAAGACAGGATCGTGAAGCACGTGTTCGTGGAATGGGTGAGGAAGGGTGAAGGCACGTTATGTGCGAAGAAACCAATCAGCCCAAGTCGGAAAGAAGTGCAAGAAAATCCGCGCGCGCGCAGCGCAAAACTTCGTGTCATCGAAAAAATTTCACATGAGAGCCCGCATACAAAAAATAAGCAAATACGCCCCCTCGATTTTTCAGGGGAAACTTGATTTATCCGGCCGGCGGCGGAGTATCTCCCTCACGGCAGAGCATCCGGCGGAGCGCACAGTCTTTAGCTTGCTCATTGGGGCGGTGGTCGTACTTGGCTGCGCCTATGTATATTTCGTGGGCGCTACTATTTTGAATGTGATTGCGAGGAAGGAAGCGCTTGCCGAGTCTGGAAATCTTGCGACGGCCGTATCTCGGCTCGAGCGGGAATACTTTGCCATCTCGCAAAGCGTCGGGCCTGAAGATGGTATGCGCTTGGGTCTTTCTCCTGTTGTAAAGACGCTGTACGTACATCGCCCTGGAAACGCTGCAAACGCTATTCTAGAACCCAATGAGATCTAAGGGTTTTGGATTTGTTGAGCGCGCGAGGGTCCTCTCCGCGCTTTTTATTTTGGCAGCGATACTTTTGATGACGCGCCTGTATTTCGTACAGATCATACACGGCGAGCAGTACCGGAAAAGCGCGCTCGGGCAGTATGTCGCGAACGTGCGCGACACGGAGGAGCGGGGATCCATTTTTTTCAGGGAAAAAGACGGCGATCTCGTTGCCGCGGCGCTGATGCAGAGTGGATGGCGGCTTGCTATCGCGCCGAAGGAGATCACGGATCCCGAGGCGGTCTTCGAAAAACTGTCATTCGCAGGCGTGGATCGCGAGCGCTTCTTTGTCTCTGCCGCAAAGACTGCTGATCCGTACGAAGAGGTTGGATTCCGTATCTCGGATGAGGTTGCGGAAGAGATACGCGCGCAAAAAATCCCCGGCGTGATCCTCGTGCAGGACCAGTGGCGGTACTATCCGGCCGCCTCTTCAGGAGCACATGCGGTCGGTTTCGTTGGGTATAAGGGCGATCGGAAGGTCGGGGTCTACGGGCTAGAAAGCAGCTATGAGAAAACGCTTGCGAAGTCTTCCTCCGGTCTCTACGTCAATCCGTTTGCAGAGATTTTCATCAATGTAGGTGCTGCTATTTCAGAAAATCCTGCAGAAGGATACGGGAGCATCATCACCTCGATCGAGCCACGGGTACAGGCGCGGCTTGAAGAGACGCTGGATACAGTCATGAAAACGTACACGCCCAAATCCGCGGGCGGGATCATCATGGATCCGCGCACGGGCGAGATCGTCGCGATTGCCGTGCGTCCGGGGTTTGACCCCAACACATACAATACGGCAGACGTGTCGGTGTTCAGGAATCTATTAGTCGAGAACGTGTATGAAATGGGCTCGATTTTTAAGCCACTCACGGTTGCGACTGGCATCGACACGGGCGCAATCACGCCGGAAACAACCTACGAAGACCGCGGCTGCATCGAAAAGAGCGGCAAGAAAATCTGCAATTATGACGGCAAGGCGCGCGGGGTCGTCGATATGCAGCAGGTTTTGAACCAGTCCTTGAATATTGGAGCATCGTTCATCGAGGGACGCATCGGACACAACGTGTTTCGCGAGTACATGCATGCGTTCGGTCTCGGCGAAAAAACGGGGATTGATCTTCCGAACGAAGCGACCGGATTGGTGAGGAGCATCGACCGTGGTTACGACGTGGATTACGCTTCTGCCTCGTTCGGGCAGGGGATCGCGGTGACGGGCGTCGAAATGATCCGCGCGCTCGCGGCACTTGCAAACGAGGGCGTCCTGCCATCGCCCCATGTGGTGATCGACATTAAGCTCGAGAGCGGCATTGTACGAAGCGTGACACCGGCAAAGGGGCAGCGCGTATTGAAGCCTGAAACCGTACAGACAGTAAGCGACATGCTCGTGAAGGTTTTTGATGAGGCACTTCTCGGCGGCGTCTTGAGGCAGGAACACTACTCGATCGCTGCCAAAACGGGAACCGCACAGATCGCACTTCCGCGCGGCGGCGGCTACTACGAAGATCGCTTCCTTCACTCGTTCTTCGGCTACTTTCCCGCCCACGATCCGGAATTCATCGTGTTTCTCATAGCGGTCGAACCGCACGGAGCCCAATTTGCCTCGGCTACGCTTGCGCGGCCGTTCCTCGATATAACGAAATATTTGATCAATTACTACGATATCCCTCCTGATCGGTAAGACGGTTCGGTAGGATTCGAGTACAATTCATGGAATGGATCTCGTGAAGCGAATCGTAATTTGGATATTAACGCTGGAGGCGAGACTAGTTCTCCGACGATATAAGCCCCGAGTCATTGCGGTGACGGGAAGTGTCGGGAAAACGACGACGAAAGACGCGATCTATGCCGCGCTCTCAAATACGCTCCATGTGCGAAAGAGCGAGAAGAGTTTCAACAGCGATATCGGTGTGCCCCTCACAATCCTCGGCTTGGAAAACGCATGGAGGAATCCGTTTCTCTGGGGGCTCAATCTCGTGCGAGGTCTTGCACTTTTGGTAAGCAAGGCGCCGTATCCCGCGTGGCTTGTCGTCGAAGTGGGGGCCGATCGCCCCGGTGACATCAGGAGGATCGCGAAGTGGCTGAAGCCGGACATTGCCGTCATCACTGGCGTGCCGGATATTCCGGTACATGTGGAATATTTCCGTTCACCCGAGGAGCTCGCTAGGGAAAAGCGCGCGCTCGCCGAGCATGTGAAGGAGGGGGGAACGTTGATACTCAATGGCGATGACACGCGAATGGTCGCGATGTGCGCTGAATTCAACAATGTGACAACCTATGGATTTGGGAAATCGAACCAGATCATGGCTTCTCATCAGGGCATTCTGTACGAAAAGGGGAAAGCCGTCGGCACACGATTCCGACTCGTGCAGAACGGGCTTGCGCAGCCGGTCTCCATCATCGGTGCGCTCGGAAAATCGCGAACATATGCCGCGCTTGCAGCATTTGCTGTTGCAGGGGTTGCAGGAGTTGAGAGATCTCTCGTCGTTCGCTCGCTTGCAGAGTGGAGCCCGTCGCCGGGGAGGATGCGGGTTATCAAGGGCGTGAACGGTTCCACGGTTATCGATGACACCTACAATTCCTCCCCGGCAGCAGCACTCTCTGCACTCGATACGCTTAAGGAAGTCAAAGTTTCTTCGGGCGCACGGCGTATTGCTGTATTGGGCGATATGCTTGAGCTCGGGAGGTATGCGGCGGAAGCGCATCGTGGAATCGGAGCGCGAGCTGCACAGTGCGCCGCCAAACTCGTCACTATCGGGTTCCGTTCGCGCGCGACCGGTGAGGCAGCGCTTGATGCGGAGATGCCGGAAGCAAATATTCGCGAGTACGAACACACGGAATCACGTCGTGCCGGACAGGAGTTGCGAAGCGAGCTCCGAGAAGGTGACATCGTTCTTGTGAAGGGCTCGCAGTCGATGCGCATGGAGCGCACAGTCGAAGAATTGATGGCCGATCCGGAGAAAGCAGTCGATCTCCTCGTCCGGCAGGAACCAGAGTGGATTCTCAAAAAGTAGCGATTATTTTTTCGTTGCATTTATCAGTAAGATGACATTCTTATATTCTTAAGAATGTGAGAGTATTGAGCATAATGAAGGAAAGAAAGGAAAGAGTGGAAAAAGAGCCATTTTTTAGTATCATTTTGCGGAAGGCCCTATCGTCTATCGGCTAGGACGCGACCTTCTCAAGGTCGAGAGCGGGGTTCGACTCCCCGTAGGGTCATGTGGCAAAAATCATTGTTTCGGGCTCTCTTGCGTACGATCGCATCATGGATTTTCCGGGGCATTTTCGCGATCATTTCTTGGCGCACAAATTGCACACCATCAACGTGAGCTTCGCGGTCGACGGTGTGGAAGAGAACTTCGGAGGCACAGCGGGGAATATCGCCTATAATCTCATGCTTCTCGGGCACGAGCCGCAAATCCTTTCCACTGCGGGTTCTGATTTTGCCGCATATCGAAAATACTTGGATGAAAAGGGAATTTCAACGGGTTCAATACATATTGATACAAGCGAGCTTACGTCCTCGGCGTACATCATTACCGACAAAGCCGACAATCAAATAGCGGCATTTTCTTTTGGCGCTGGCAAAGCTGCATATGGGAAGCTTCCGGATATCGGTAGTGCAGCGTGCGCCATTATCGGCGCCGGGAACCCGTACGACATGCGCGCGCTTCCTGCGCAGTATCGCGAGAATGGGGTCCCTTACTTTTACGACCCTGCGCAGGAAATCCCGATTCTTTCTGCCGATGATCTTCGTGAGGGAATCGAGGGCGCGGCAGGGCTCTTTGGGAACGACTACGAAATCGATCTCATCATGCAGAAGACAGGATGGAATGAGAAAGAACTCTGTGGCCGAACGCCGCTTGTCATTGTGACGCTCGGCGAGAGCGGCTCACGCATCATGGGGAAAGAAGGAGAGCGCGTGAAGGCAGTTCATGTTTCCGAAGTTCTTGACCCGACGGGCGCGGGCGATGCGTATCGTGCCGGATTCATCGCGGGATATCTAGCGGAGCAACCTCCGCGTATCTGTGCGCAGATCGGGAGTACGGTCGCAGCATACGCCGTCGAACAGTACGGCACGCAGAATCATCATTTCACGCTTCCTGAATTGAAGAAGCGATACGAAGAAGCGTACGGCGAGACGCTTGCGATGTGACAAGATTGTATGGTAGGACTTCGTAAGTTCACTGGACTTACGAAGTCTGCAGCGGACGGATATACTACCACAATGCAATACGATATTAAAGACAAGAAGCTAGCGAAAGAGGGAGCGAAACTCATCGAATGGGCGGCGCAAGATATGCCGGTTTTGCTTGAGATCCGCAAGAGATTTCGGAAGGAAAAACCGCTCAAAGGGAGGCGCGTGGGCGCGTGCCTCCACGTGACCGTTGAGACCGCAAATCTCATGATAACGCTCAAAGAGGGTGGAGCGTCTGTCGCGCTTTGCGCATCGAATCCGCTTTCATCGCAGGATGAAGCTGCGGCAGGGCTCGTCATCGAGTATGGCATTCCTGTCTTTGCAATTTCGGGCGAGGATCGGCGTACCTTTTTCAAACACATCGAGGCCGTTGTTGCGACGAAGCCCGATATCACCATGGATGACGGCGCCGACCTTGTTTCTACCATTCATAAGGAACACACAGAGCTCCTTAGGCGGATGATTGGAAGTACCGAGGAAACGACAACTGGCGTGATACGCCTGCGCGCTATGCACCGCGACGGCGCCTTGAAGATTCCTGTCGTTGCCGTAAATGACGCAAAGACAAAAAATCTTTTCGATAATCGCTATGGCACGGGGCAATCCACGCTCGAAGCAATCATCCGCGCGACCGACATGCTCGTCGCGGGACGCACGTTCGTTATCGCGGGATACGGCTGGTGTGGGAAGGGGCTCGCGATGCGCGCGCGAGGAATGGGCGCAAACATCATCATCACAGAGGTAGACGCGGTGAAGGCGCTCGAGGCCGCGATGGACGGCTTCCGCGTGATGACGATGGACGAAGCCGCGTCTCTCGGCGACCTATTTTGCACCGTTACTGGCAACGTAAACGTCATTCGCGCCGAGCATTTCAAACGGATGAAGGACGGAGCGTTCGTGTGCAATGCCGGTCACTTCGACGTCGAGGTCAGCATCACAGATCTTCGCGTGCTTACAAAGGGTAACCCTTTGCGCGCGCGCGAGAATGTCGATGAATACAAAGTTGGCAACAAAAGAATTTATCTTTTGGCCGAAGGACGCCTCGTGAATCTCGCTGCGGCCGAAGGGCACCCTTCGAGTGTCATGGACATGAGCTTCGCGACACAAGCGCTTGCCGCAGAGTGGTTATGTCAAGGCGACGCCTTGACACCGGGTGTGCATAACGTGCCGGACGACATCGAAGACACCGTTGCATCATTGAAGCTCGCTTCGATGGGCATCGAAATCGACACGCTCTCGCCGGAGCAGAAGAAGTATCTTTCAAGTTGGCAGGAGGGGACGTAACAGTGGCTTAAAAAACGGGCGCTGTTTGGGGCGCCCGTCCTGGCAGTGCGCGTCTCAACGACGCGCATCACCTTCCTCTTCCCTCGGGTATTCTCGTAACCGAGGGTCCGTGAGACTCGGATCGCCTTGTGCGGCGACCCAAGCCTCAAGGTGAGTTTGGCTGCAAAACATGTTCCCGTTGACGCGCAAATGATGATTGTGCGTCTTCGGGACCGACTCCCCGCAGCCCGGGTAGTCGCAAAGACGGTGGGGCATGGCCCCTCCCTCCTCCAGGCTCTCTGTTGCCTGGCCTCTGTTCCCCTTTCAATCAGAGATTCAGAGGTCAGGCCACATCACGCTCTGTGATATGCCGCTAACTGTACAATGTCTGCGCATGTCCGCAAATATATTGTACTGATTAATCATTTCATCTATCATCGAGACGTTACATTGCAAGAACACATGAATCACAAACCTTGCCACGTCGTCGAAATAGTTACGCCAAAGAAGGTCGTTCTAGACGGTTTGTGGGTGGGTCCAAAACGGGCGAGAAATGTCATCATTCTTATACACGGACTCGGCAGTTCACTGTGGAAACGTTTGCCGCTTGCCGAGAGACTCGCGGGAAAAGGAGTTACGGTCCTAGCGTTCAATAATAGGGGGCATGATCGTGTAAGCGCGCTGTCTCGTGTTGGTACGAAGCAAGCAAAAAGAAAGTGGGCGGGTGGCGCTTCGGAAATTTTCACGGACTGCGTAGACGATATTCAGGGCGCGATCAATTTTGTGCGTCGGCAAAAAGCAAAGAATATTTTTCTAGCAGGACATTCGACTGGTTGCCAAAAGTCGATCTATTGGGCGCACAAGAAGAAAGGAAAGGGAGTAAAGGGATTAATCCTTCTTGCGCCACTCAGCGACTATTCTGTTGCACTTCGCGATGACAAAGGAGGCCGACTCGCGCGGGTCACGAAACTCGCTCGTTCATTAGTTCGTCGAGGAAAAAAACACGATCTGCTGCCGCAATCACTCTGGCCCGCCCTCGATGATGCGCAACGCTTTCTCTCGCTCTACACTCCCGACAGCGTAGAAGAAATGTTCACCTACGCGCAGCCAAAAAAGATCCCGCGCATTTTCAGCTCCATCCGTATCCCCACGCTCGTGATC
>Ga0209542_10011962_pt1 | contig 15288 bp, 17 predicted proteins | sample RifCSPhighO2_01_FD_184028 | JGI IMG/M metagenome (GOLD analysis project Ga0209542, IMG submission 184028) | Soil microbial communities from Rifle, Colorado - Rifle CSP2_plank highO2_0.1 (SPAdes) (version 2) | ecosystem: Environmental > Terrestrial > Deep subsurface > Rock core/Sediment ...
CCGAATATATAATTATAATAATTTTCCGAAGACACTGCCAAAAGGATCTCCGCCAATGCAACCAGAGTTATTTTTAGTAGATTGGGGAAAGATTTGTAGAAACATTTTTTTGTCGTTTGGACTCAGCGAAATTCTAACACCCACGCTTTTAAGTCCCGATTTATTAATTAAGGCTAATTTAAATGCAAAAGAGGCCATTAAACTTTCTAATCCAATGTTGGAGGACTACTCATTACTAAGGCCAAGTTTGATTCCTGGTCAATTAAATGTCATAGAGTCTAACTTAAGAAACTTCGACGTTATAAAAACTTTTGAACTTGGAAAGATATTTACAACTTTTATAGACAAGCTACCCGATCAACCTACAGTTTTTGCTTTTCTAATAACAGGCGACTTTCAAGAAGGCAAAGGGTACTTGGAGGAATTACTTAAAACTTTTAACATTAAACCAAAATTTAGCTTATCTAAAACCTATCCTTTCTTTGAGCAAGAGAGAAGCATTATTATCGAAATGGGAAAAACTAAACTGGGCCAGTTTGGTGAGATAGCCCAAAGCGTATTGAATAACTTCGGTATTAAAAAACACATCGTAGCTGGAGAATTATTTTTAGAAAATTTAGCTACGGCGGGTAATCCTGATATCATTTATAGACCAATCCCAAAATTTCCACCAGTCATCGAAGATATTTCCATGTTTATAGACAAAAATGTTTTTGCTGAAAAAATCATTGATACTATTAAAAAAGGAAGGGAAGACATTGTATCTTCCGTTTTTATCTTTGACGTATACTACAGAGGGGGTAATAAAAAATCGGTGGCTGTTAGAATTTACTATCAAGCAGAAAACAAAACTCTAACAAACAGAGACGTTTCGAAAACTAGAGAATCCATTATTACAGATCTTAAAAAAATACTGCAGGCAGAAATCAGAAGGGTTTAATTTAAACCTGTTGCGCGTGACTTAAACCTCAAAGTCTATTTGGAAGAAAATAGTTTACCTTAATTAACATTAACGTTTATAGATGATTCACCGCTGCTACCAGCAGAATCGAAAGCTTTTACGGTTATTTGGTGGTTTCCTGCTCCCGCAAGAGAAAACTCGGCAGAGTAGGGTGAATTCGTTATAGTACTGTACAAACTGCCATCAAAATAAAATTCCACTTTAGTTACCGTGTAAGGTGTGGTTATCTTAGCTGTAACAGTAAAATTCGATCCAACCGTAGCTCCATTTGATGGAGTAGTTATTGTCACAACAGGTTTTTCTTCACCACTTGGATTATAGTAATTATTGTCCACCTTAGTTGGTGGGCAAGGTTTACAATATTTAAAACTTGGAGCAAATCTTTCTGTATAGGGATCTTTGAGAACAAAAAACACCTTATCAATCGCTAACCCTGCAGCTTCACACGACTCTGATGCCAAAAGCCCTGTTGGTTTACAAATTCTAACCTTCACGCGAGTATCATCTTCCCTTTGTGGTACCTGCCAGGAAGCAAAAAGCTCGCTTCGAGTTTTTGTTGTATTTGGTCCAGGTTTCATACCTGAAACTGCATCAACCTGCAGAGAAACTATTTTATCCGGGCGCTTAAATGGTTCGTTGGGTTTCCCTTTCAACAATTCTGACATAATCCGATGCCAAATCGGAGCAGCACCGGTTATACCAGACGAAAGTGAAGGGTGCATCGAAGCATTGTCGTTGTTACCAGTCCAGATTCCTAGTGTATAAGATGAGGAAAACCCGAATGTCCAGTTATCTCTTTTATCATCAGTGGTTCCTGTTTTAACCGCAACATCGTGACCCGGAACCGAAAGTATACTCACACCATAGGATCCAAAAGCCGCTAGTTTTGCGTTTTTATCAGATAGGATATTAGTTATTAAAAAGGCGTGTTGAGGTGTTAATACTTGTTGACCATCTTTAGGCTTAAATTCCTCTAAAACCTTACCGTTTGAGTCAGACACTTTTAGAATAGTAGCCGGATCCACACGCTTACCACCATTGGCAAAAACAGAAAATGCGTTAGTGAGCTCAATTAGCTTAACTTCCCCACCACCTAAAGTAAGAGACAGCCCATATCTATCTGGATTAGTAAAGGTGTTAATTCCCATATCTTTAGCTGTATCTATCATGGCTTGCACACCATTTACCGCTAACATTTTCACTGCTGGTATGTTATAAGAATTGCCCAAAGCAAACCTAATTTGCTGAGGACCATGATCTCTACCATCGTAATTAACCGGTTTGTATCCGGTACCGAAATCCGTTCTCATATCAAGAAACATTGTGGCCGGGGTATAGCCATTCTTAAAGCCTGTTACATAATTGATAGGCTTTATTGCAGAACCCGGTTGGCGAAGGGAGGTTGAAACATTTACCTGCCCATCATAGCTCTTGTCGAAATAATTTTTCGATCCCACCATAGCTAAAATTTCACCAGTTTTAGGATCTTGAATTATCGCCGCACCATTACCAACCCTTAACCTTTTATTCTCAGGTTTATTAATTTCATCTGTTACAATTTTTTGAGCCATTTCTTGAATTTTTAAATCCAAACTTGTTGTTACTCTTAGACCACCTTCCAGTACAAGTTTTTCCCCATATTTTTCCACTAAACGCTCACGTACATAAAGAGAGAAGTGAGGCGCTTTAATGTTCTGGCTCGGGGCGGAGAACTTCACTTTAGCGAGTTCCTCAATAGCCTTTTCCTCTTCCTCTCCTGTTATATAACCATCTTCTTTCATTCGCCTTAGCACGTCTTTTGTTCTATCTATGTACGATTTTGGGTTTGAACCAAATGGAGAATAAGTGGTCGGCTTTTGGGGCAAACCCGCAAGTATAGCTGCTTCTACTAGAGAGAGCTTTGATACATGTTTTCCGAAATACAGATTGGAAGCTGCTTCAACACCCCAAGCAGTTCCTCCGTAAGGTACTTCGTTTAAATAAATTTGCAGTATTTCGTCTTTACTAAATTTTCTCTCGATTTGAACTGCCAGAATAAACTCTTTAATTTTTCGAGTAATAGTTCTTTCCGGAGATAAAAGAGAGTTTTTAACAAGCTGCTGTGTCAGAGTCGAACCGCCGGTAAATTTCCTTTCAAATATTATCTCCCTTATAACACGGGCGTATCCCCATAAATCAAAACCTTTGTGCTTATAAAAATTCTTATCTTCAATTGCAATAGTAGCTTTTTTTAATTCCTCAGGAACTTGATCAAGTTTTACAAGAGTCCGATTTTGATCACCATAGACGTCATAAAGCAGCGCACCGTGTCTATCGAGAATCTTAGTTGCCTGCTCAACATTTCTTTCCTTTAATTTATTTGGTGAAGGCAACTCTCTGGCATAAAAACCAAAAGCGAATATAAGTGCCACTAAACCAAAAATAAAAAATATAAATCCGGCCGTGACTAAAGCACCGAAAATTTTAATTTTCTTCCGCCTCCAACGTCTTTTGTTAATTAAAGAATGGGATCGACGAGGCGTAGGTAGGATTGAATACGGCATAGCCTTGTAGTATTCTACCACAAACTTATATAATTATAAAAGTATGAGCGAACTAACTTCTTTACTGGATCACAATGTTGAAAATATCTACCCATCAAAAGAATCCCTTAAGTTACGTTTAAAAAGTGACCCAAGACTAAAAATATATATTGGAATTGATCCCTCCAGTCCTAATATTCATTTAGGAAATGCTGTGGCGCTTTGGAAACTCAGGGAATTTCAAAACCTCGGCCACAAGATAATCCTCTTGATAGGTGATTTTACGGGAACTATTGGCGACCCTTCTGGACGTGACGTCACTAGAAAGCCACTATCTTTTAGTGAGATACTGGGGAATTCAAAGAAATACAAAGAACAAGCCAGCAAAATACTAAGCTTCGATGGAAAAAACCCCGCGGAAATTAGGTATAACTCTAAGTGGCTTGGAAAACTAGAACTTTGGGATTTTATGAAAATTGTTTCTTCGTTCACCATCGGCCAATTGATAGAGCGTGATCTATTCCAAAGAAGAATGAATGAGGAAAAGCCGATATTCCTAAATGAGTTTTTATATCCTATTCTACAAGGCTATGACTCGGTCGCAATGGAAGTTGATATGGAAGTAGGAGGTACAGATCAAACATTTAATATGCTAATCGGAAGGGACCTTCTAAAGCGTTTCAAGGGCAAAGAAAAATTTGTTCTCACTGTACCACTTTTGCCCGGTTTAGATGGGCGTAAAATGAGCAAGAGCTTTAAAAATACAGTGGAGATAACAGATGATCCAAATAATATGGTCGTAAAGTTAATGTCGCTGGGAGATTCTTTAATGTCAGTTTATTTTAGGCTGTGTACTAAACTTTCTAAAGAAGAAATTCAAAAGGTAGAACTTGACTTGAAGGAAGGAATTAAAAATCCAATGGAAATAAAAAAACTTCTTGCCAAAAAGATTGGAGTACTATACCACCGTGAGGAAGAAATTGAAGCAGCATTAAAGGAATTTGAAAGAGTCGCTCAAAAAGGAGAACCACCTAAACCGGCCGTTAAGACATTAAGCTCAAAATTGATTCAAAAAAGCGCAGTTGATATACTTTTGATATTAGGAATGGTTAAAAGTAAAAGCGAAGCAAGAAGATTAATCGAACAGGGCGGTGTTTCAATAAACTCTCGAAAGGTTATCTCTACAGAAGATAAATTCGACATAGAAAAAGGTAGTTTAGTCCAGATTGGTAGATTTAAGGCAGTTTTAGTAAAAATAGAAACATAGATTATGAATTTTATTCGAAGAAATCGTTGGATTTGGATAATAATAGCGTTATTAATTTCACTTAGCTTAATTGTATACCCCTTACTATTTATGATTCCTAATACTGCCAGCGGGTCTTAACGCCCAATGGATCTTTATACTCCGATAAATGAAATCGACAAAATAGGGAAGTACTACTCAACTAGGTTAAAAAAACTAAACATCCAAACCGTCCATGATCTTCTTTTTCATATACCCAGCCGATATGAAGATTTAAGTCAAATCAAGCACGTCAATGAAGTTGCTCCAGACGAGACTGATACTATCTCCGGGCAGATTTGGGAAATTCGTAACGTAAGAACCAAATACGGCAAGAATCTTACTTTTGCAACAATACACGACGGTACAGGTACCATAGATTCTGTTTGGTTTAATCAACCGTTTCTAACCAAAACGTTTAAAGTTGGTTTAACAATAAACCTATCCGGCAAAATAGGTCACTTTAATAATAAATTGACACTAATTAACCCGGAATACGAAATAAGATATAAAAAGGAGAGACCTATTCATACCGGTCGATTAGTCCCAATCTATCCAGAAACAGCAGGCATTACTTCAAAATGGCTACGATCAAGAACTTCAAATCTCCTTAATATTCTTTCGCCGAAATTGAATGAGTATTTACCAAATCCAATAATCAAAAGAAATAAACTTTTAGATTTAAAAACAGCGCTTTACAATATTCATTTTCCCGATAAATTAGAAGATTCCATAAAAGCTAGGGAGAGATTGGCCTTTGATGAACTTCTTTTGATACAGCTATCTACCATAAAGCGGAAACTGGAATGGCAAGAGAACCTTTCAAGCACCCCATTAAAGATCGATCAGGAGAAAATCCTACATCTTATATCAACCTTACCATTCCAATTAACAGCTGCCCAAAACCAATCTATCAAGGATATATTGACCGACCTTGCAAAAAATACTCCTATGAATAGACTGCTTCAAGGTGACGTGGGAAGCGGTAAGACTGTAGTAGCAACAGTTGCAATTTATGCTGCTTATTTGAATAAACTTCAATCAACTCTTATGGCACCAACTGAAATCTTATCAATTCAACATTTCCAAACTATCAGTTCTATATTAAATCGCCTCGGTGTAAAAGTTGGCTTAAGGACAGGATCAACGAAAGAAAAAGGGGATTTTGATTGCATTATCGGAACCCATGCTCTGTTATCGGAAGGGTTTAAATTTCCTAACCTTGGATTAATAATTATTGACGAGCAACACCGCTTTGGAGTTATACAAAGAGCTACTTTGCGTTCAAAATCTCAATCCCCCCATGTATTAACCATGACCGCCACACCTATACCCAGATCACTCGCTTTAACTTTGTACGGTAATCTTGACCTCTCCTCACTAGACGAGCTACCAGAAGGTAGATTAAAAATAAAAACCTTTGTCGTACCACCCAATAAAAGAAACAGCGCTTACACTTTTATTGAAGGGCATATAAAATCTGGAAATCAAGCTTTTATTATCTGCCCACTGATTGACCCCTCTGAATCATTAGAATCGGTTAAAAGCGCCAAGGAGGAACATCAAAGGCTTCAAAATGAGGTTTTCCCAGAATTAAATCTAGGGTTACTACATGGAAGATTGCCATCGAAAGAGAAGCAGAATGTCATTGAAAAATTTCGAAGAGGAGATTACCATATCCTCGTCTCCACACCTGTCGTAGAAGTAGGAATTGATATTACCAACACAAATGTTATGATGATCGAAGCGGCTGAACGTTTTGGCTTAGCTGCTCTTCATCAACTTCGTGGAAGAGTTGGTAGAGGATTAGTCCAATCATATTGCTTACTTTTCACAGAATCTACCTCCAAAGAGGTGATTGAGCGATTAAAACTACTCGAAAAATATAATATTGGGCTAAAACTAGCCGAGATGGATCTTACATTAAGAGGACCTGGCGAACTATACGGCACCGCACAACACGGTGTACCTTCCCTGAAAGCTGCTAGTTTCCAAGATTTAAAGCTAATTCAACAATCCAGAAAAGAAGCTTTAGCTATTTTAGAAAAGGATAAAAGCTTAAAATCTTTTCCAATACTGATGGAAAAACTAGAAAGATTTGAAGAAGATATCAGTCCAGATTAGCTTTATAAGTATACATTCAAGATTGACACGATTTTAGATAAGACAATATAATAAATAACATTGATCTATGGGAGCACTACCAAAGCGAAAAATATCAAAAGCTAGAAAAGGTAAACGAAGGAGCTCATTGAAAATAGAGATACCTTCTTTAGCAACATGTCCTAAATGTGGACAACCAAAATTACCTCATACGGTTTGTCAAAATTGTGGTACTTATAAAGATTTACAGGTCCTTAAACCTACAACCCAAACTAGTGTTAAAAAAGTTAGAAGAGACGAGAATGAAAGTAAAAAATGACCCCAGACATCAAGGGAGACGGTTAGCACTCCAGTCTTTATTTGAGTGGAGCTTTAATTCAACTGATACCGACGAACTGGTTAGGCGGCATGAAAAGGAATATGACAGTATTATTGATAGCGAAAGTGACGATAATAAGATCGTCGTTGATTCTGATTTGACACTATTCCTGGTCAAAGGTGTAACCGAAAATCTTGATACATTAGATCATATAATTTCGGTTGCTGCTCCAGAATGGCCACTTGAGCAAATAGCCAAAGTCGATCTTGAGGTTTTAAGAATAGCGATTTTTGAACTTTATATCGCCAGGAATGTTCCACCTAAAGTGGCTATTGATGAAGCAGTCGAGCTGGCCAAAGAATTCGGAGGGGAAAATTCAGGAAAATTTGTTAATGGGGTTTTAGGTACTGTCGTTAAGGATATGATGCCCGAAATATCCGGGACTGAAAAGAAAGGGAATAAGAAAATTCGCAAATGAACGTTTTTGAAACGATTAAAAAAATAATCTCAAATCAACTTGGTGTGGCTCCCGAAGAAATAGAATTGAAATCTCATTTAAAGGACGACTTAAATGCCGATCCATTAAGTATTGGTGACCTAGTAACTTCTATAGAATCTGAGTTTAAAATTAATGTACCCCAAGAAGAAGTCATCAACTTCCAAACGGTAGAAGACATAGTTAATTACATCTCAGACCAATTAGACGCAAGCTAAATGATTAACTTCGCACAATTGGAGAAAAAACTAAATTTAAAATTCAAAAGGAAGGACTTAGTAAAATCCGCATTCATTCACCGCTCATATCTGAACGAGCATCCAGAAGAGAATTTGCCTCACAATGAACGTTTAGAGTTCCTCGGAGATGCTGTTCTTGGTTTTATTGTTTCAGATTATCTGTTTCGCACCTACAGCAATAAGTCCGAAGGCGATCTTACAAACTACCGCTCATCAATAGTTAACGCGAAGATTCTTTCGGAAGCCGCCTCTGACCTTTCACTTGGGTCATATCTTCTGCTATCCAGAGGCGAGGAAGCGACTGGCGGTAGAAATCGCCAGTATATTCTCGCTAATACATACGAATCTTTTTTGGGGGCTATTTTTTTGGATTTGGGATTAGAAGCCTCAACAAACTTTATTCAAAAAACACTTATTCCCAAGTTAAAAAATATAATTGAGAAGAAACTCTATAAAGATTACAAAAGCAACCTGCAAGAGCTATCACAAGAAAGATTTTCAATTACACCGTCTTACAAAGTATTGAAGGAGGAAGGACCAGATCACGCAAAAACCTTTATAATTGGAGTTTATCTGGGCAAAAAAAAGATAGCCGAAGGTAATGGTGGGAGTAAGCAAGCAGCTGAACAGTCCGCTGCAAAAGCCGCGCTTGAAAATTTAAACCTTTTAGATTAAAATTTGGAGTTTACTAATATGGTAAAGATAAGATTAGCTAGAGTTGGCGCAAAAAAGCAACCAAAATACAGAATAGTAGTGGCTGAAAGTACTTATAAAAGAACTGGACGTAACATTGAGACTATCGGCCATTATGATCCAACAGTTAACCCTTATTTAGTGGAAATAAACAAAGAAAGATACCTTTACTGGGTTAGCGTCGGTGGCCAACCCACCGTAACGGTAAGAAATTTATTTAAAAAACTGGCAAAGTAAAATTTTATAAATTTATCAGTGTAATGAAAAAATTACTTAACTATATTATCGAAGGAATCTTAGATGACCCTTCGGGAATTAAAATAGAAGAGCAGACAGAGGAAGGCATACTTAACCTAGTGGTATACGCACCAAAGGAAATAATAGGAAGAATAATTGGCAAGAATGGAAGAATAATAAAATCAATCCGGTCTCTTCTGAAAATAAAGGCAATAAAAAACAATATCCGCTTCAAATTAGTCCTAATGGAAAGCTAACTATCTATGAGAGTAGATATACTAACTCTCTTTACCGACTATTTCAAAACACCTTTTAACAGCAGCATTTTAAAAAGAGCCGTAAACAAAAAACTACTTGAAATCGGTCTAACTGACATACGAGATTTTGCCGCTGATAAACATGGGACAGTCGATGACAAACCTTTCGGCGGCGGAAGTGGCATGATTATGAAGGTCGATGTATTGGTACCTGCTCTAGAGCAGGTTTTAAAGTTTGGAGAGGGTCAAAAAGCACACAAAATTCTTCTTTCCCCAAAAGGTGCTATATTTAATCAAAAAAAGGCTAAATCTTTGGCCAAAAAAGACTGGTTAATATTAATTTGCGGCCACTATGAAGGGGTGGATGGCCGATTTGTCGATAACTTTATTGATGAAGAAATATCAATTGGGGATTATATTTTGACTGGCGGAGAACCAGCCGCTTTAGTTTTAATAGATACTGTAGCAAGATTAATACCAAAAGTTCTAGGCGATAAGGAATCATTAAAATTTGAGACTTTTACTCGGGTAAAATCGGGCGACAGAATTCAAACTATATTGGAATATCCTCAGTATACAAGACCGGCCAAATTTCGAAGCTTACTTGTGCCAAAAGTTTTATTAAGTGGAGATCACAAGAAAATCGAAAAATGGAGAATAAAAGAGGCACTAAAAGAAACTCGCAAAAAAAGACCAGACCTGCTTAAATCTTAACGAAATAAGTTATCTTTTCCAACTTTTCCGGGTGGAATAATGATATTTGTGTAATCAATAAAAAGTCTATCAAGCTTAGAAAAAAGTTCCTCTTCTTTTGTACTAAATGTAGGCAAAGGATCGTTTATATCAGATAATTTTGGCAGTTCTCGATATGGCGCATTCAGTTTAAAGGTTATATTTAGACTAGTTTCTTCAGAAGTAGCCGAAAAATCCTTAACAAGAAATATTCTTTTCGCTTTTTCAACTAAACTTAAAAACCTTTGCAGACCATTGATATTACCAACAACCGATACATTAAATTCCAACTCTCCTTTCACCTTCGAATCTTGTTTAGACGGCTGAGAATCTGTATTTTGTTTAACACTTGAAGTTGCTTCTTTGGCTGACTCTGTTGCAACTTTTCCCGGTTTAAAATCCATGCTTTTAATACCCACTTCGGATAACGCCGCTATTCTACCGATACCTACAATAAGCCTTGCTAAATCTTGGCTTTGAGGCAAGGCTGTTAATACTGCGCTTCTTGTTGCAAGAAGTTCTTCCAAACTCATTGCTAAAAGTGCATTATCCTTGTCTTCTAGTAATTTTAGTCTCTCTTTTCCCTTACCTAATTCTTCTGCCTGAAAACGAATTCGATTAACCTGAGGCAAAAAAGCAAAGGGAATAATCAACACTACTACAACTAAAACTGCTACTGGCAGAAAATATTCCTTTAACTTGTCTGCATTAAAACTCTTCTGATTCATCTTCCACTAAAACTCCTCTATCAGGAAAAATTATCCTTATTGAAAACTTATATCCATCAGCAACAGAACCAGAAAGATCTACTAGATCAACAGACGAAAAACCAGGTTTCGTATCATCTGTTAGACCTTCCACAAGTTTATCAACTGTATCTGATGTGGGCGCCTCGCCACCAAGGACAACTTCACCAGCAGCAGAAGTTGATATACTATTAATACTGACAGTAGATTTTTTGGCAATAATATTTAGTTTTGCTGCTATTTTAGAATAGGGTGGTGTGTTGTTCAGTTCCTGTGAAAGAAAATTTAGTTTATCGAGTATTTCTCTAAAAACTAACTCTTTTTCTACTTGATTTCTTATTGATTCTTCACGCTTTTTTTGTTCGTTCTCGATGTTTCTTGCCTGCAATAAGATGATGCCGCGATACGCAAAAGCTCCAAGCAAAACTGCAATAACAACTAATAACACAAATACTGCAGCGACATTTATCTTTTTCCTAAAAACGCCTTCCTTTACCTCCACCGCGGTAATTTCGGGAAGTAAATTTATATCCGTTTCAGCCATATTAGGTTTCTTTTAAAGCAAGCCCAGTTGCAACAGCATATGAGGGTCCTTCTTCACGCAAATGTTGAGAAACATTGGGTGGAAGGTTGATACCCTGCCAAGGATCAGCTATTTGAACTTCTAAACCAAGCGCTTCAGCCAAGTAAATCACAAGGCCTGGTAACTTTGCTGTACCTCCGGTTACAACAACTCGCTTAACTGGGATTTCTGCATGCTTTCCCGCATAAAATGCCAACGCACGCCTTGTTTCATTCACAACAACATCAAATATTGGTTTTATTGCCTGCATTACTTTCCCTTCCAATTGATCAGAATCTAAACCATAGGTTTTCATGTATTCTTCCGCTTGATCGAGTTCAAAACCTAAATCCTGCGCAACTCCACGTGCCAAAGCTAAACCTCCAGTTCCTACTGACCGAGTGAAACTAATCCTCCCAGCAGAAACAATACTTAAATCTGTTGTAGAAGCACCAATACTTATTACCAACGTCGTAGGTGCCCCCTCCAATTTCTGAACTAAAGAGCGAACAACAGCTGTAATTTCGGTTTCAAGAGAAACGACACTTAGACCTGCTTGTCTAAGTACTTTAAGATATCTATCGATAAGCAGCTTTGGAGCAGCGATAAGTAACACCTCAATTCTGTTCTGATTATTATTAGCCTTTGAAAGAATCTGCCAATCAAGCCTCACGTCACTAATAGGTATTGGAACATATTGCTCTGCTTCCCAACCAATAGCATTGGCTACTTCGCTTTCTTTGAGGTTAGGCATCTCAATAACTCTAGTGAAGATTTGAGACTCCGGCAGTGCGGTAATGACTTTATCAGTAGTAAATTGTGCTTCGTGATGGAGTCTTTTTATTGCATCCGCAGAAGCTGCTTGATCTACTGGGGATTCAGAAACCAAACCTTTCCCCGGGGAAGGGATTTGTCCAGCTGAAACAAAATTAGGACGTTCAAAAGAGCCGGAAAGTTGCACGGCTTTAATGCTATGTGTACCGATGTCAAGTCCAAAATGATTAAGGGCAGGCATATGCTTTTTGCCTAAACTCTACTATATCGTAACATAATGATTAAACAGTCTCAATCTAAAAGTTAATTATTTTTCTATGCCCTGTTTAGCCTCTAACCAAGCTTCATACCCTGGTTCGAAAACATAAATGTTAAAACCAGAATTACCCAACTTATTTGTCACGTTATATAAATCAGAGCAATTCTTTTCGCAATAAAATACAGCATTATAACCAGCAAAATCTTTTTTCAAAGATTCAAGCCTGCCGTCATCTGCAAACTTAGATATATCTTCTGCTGGTAAATTAATGGCGTTTGTAATATGACCCCTCTGGTAACTTTCTTGATCTCGAATATCTATTATCAACGTGTCACTCTTGTCAACTACGGAAATTAAGCTTGCCAGATCTATTTTCGCTACTGATTTATTATCTTCTTTACCGGCCACTTCACTAGGGGAATTCTTTGAATCTACTTTTTGTGGGGTTGAATCTCCACTACCGCGAGAAAATAATCTCTCAGAAATATTTGCTAGAGCAAACGGAATTACAATAATTCCTATGCCAAGCAGTCCCAACAATATTTTTGTTCTTAAAGGCGGATCGTGCATTACTCTTAATAATAAAACTTTGCCCGCACCAGGAGCAAGAGGAATAACTTCTTTAATCTTTTATTTGTTACTTATTGATCGACTGGCCACTAAAAAAAACCCAATCGAACAGTCCAGGTAGGGAAGGGTGTAGTCTGGTAACTTTCAGCTTTCTGGTAACTCCAGAATCTGTCTTGCCGGTAGCAATAATCTCCTTTACCTGTCCGGGGAGAGTCCTTCCCGACTCAGGAGCAATTGCTACTGGATGGGCAGTAGTGTTGTTGTACAAAAGCTTAATTCTCCCCAAAACTAACTTCCCAGTAGGAGTTTTGTCGTTACAGGGAGAACCCTCGCCAATTCTAAAGTTAATCGTTCTTCTAAATTGAAATGTTTTTCCTCCTATATTAGGATATCCAACCTTTCCAACACTTTTACAAAAATTATTCGGACCCGGCCTAGCATCATACGGATCGAAAGTATAATCTATAATTTTAAACTCAGTACCAGTATAGTAAACGATTTTAAATTCCACCGCAGGGGTTTCTGGGTTACCGGCAGGTGTTCCAGAAGTGCCCCAATATAACGTTAGCTGTTGTTCCCCTGAATCGCCGTAAGCAGAGCTGGAAAGATTATCGAAATTGGATAAAAACACAATTTGAGCAACGTCATCTTTCGCCAACTCGTTCGGAAACACAAATGGCTGGTCAACGGTTAAATTAATTGTACCTACTGAGTAATTAACTTCGGTTTGGCCCAAATCAATATTTCCGTTAGTTACGGCATTTCCTTCAGTTGAAATTCTTTTCAAAGCTTCTTCAACACCTGCTTCAGCAGCGAAATACGCACGATTACTTTCCTCTGAAGTTGTGGAAACCCTCAAATCGGTTATCGCCCTAGAAGCAATGGATATAATTATTGCTAAACCTATAACTAGAATTAGTAGGAAAATTATTAGAATTTGACCTGATTGACTCTTTAAGTTATTGCGAGGCAGGGTCATTTAGGAATTGTCCTTTATTTAAGTTTACAGATAATCCATAAGAGGTGTCAAGAGAAAGCTATTGGTAATCACGAGTAACCACAGTAGTCTTAAACTGCTGATCGCTTTTAAACTCCGGTCTGTCTGGTAGAGAAGCCCCTTGAACAAGGGTGATGTTTATACCAACCCTTTGAGGAGTTGTAGTTATATCGACGCTAAAAGTACATAGGCTTACCGATGCTCCTGTTTTTGTGTCTTGGTTCGTTAAATACTGCACAGGTCCGGCGGGTAATTGTTGTATATAAACTCCACCATTACTTGTCCCCGAAGTCCAAACAGTACAACCAAATCTATAATTTTGAGTGCCTTTTCTGTAATCAACACTGGCACCGCCTCCTGTAACATTAGAAGCGGCTCTTACTTCTCTTTCAAAACGCTCAATAACCAAATTCCCGTTTTGGCGTATCTCATTCCCAATGGTTGTTTTATTTTGATTTCTAAGCTGTGTTACAAAAATAATTACGCTCGTTGCTGTCAAAATACCAATAAGAGCGGTAACCACAAGAAGTTCAATCAAGGTAAAACCCCGATAATTAATCTTCATCTCACACTCCTTAAGACTGTTATCTGCTTTGCTTCGTGAAGCCCTCTTGAATCAGTCCAGGAAACTGTAACTGTTACTTCTTTCCACTCCTGATAGTCTTGTTTTCCACCGTCAGCAATTAAACTTCTAAAGTCGCATGTCGCAGTGTTAATATTGGCTGGATTAGATGGATCAACACAGTCTCTAATTCTTACAATCCGACTGAAACCAGTAAAACCTGTTAAATTTATTGATTCAGGCACTGCCGATAAAACAAGCGTTGGAGGACTTGCAGGATTCAACGCAAAGGTCTGCCCAGTACCAAACTTTATGTTGTATAGATCAGTCCAAACAGCACATCCTGGACCACCACAACCTGTTACAGAACCTTCTTGGTCTCTGATACTTCTTACCAGTTCCACACCTTCTTCAGCCAGTTTAGAGGCTTGGGTAGATGTCCTAGCGAAAGTTGCGTTTCTTTGTACAGTTATACCCAGTGCCACGATCGAAAGAATAATAATCGAAGAAATACCAATCGTTACAACAACCTCAAGTAATGTCTGACCACTTTTACCGAATAGGTTTTTCATGGCAATTTCTCCTGCGTTATCTTTCCCTGATAATCAACGGTTACTCTATAAATAATTGTGGCGTCTGTTACTTCAAATCTCTGTGGGCCGACTAAACCAGGTGAAAGTAGAGTATTGTCGGGAGCGCTGTTGTAAAACTCAACTCTCTGGTTTGCGGGTTTAAATAAAATCGTAGAATCTGGACCGATTGTATAATTTACCAGGTTAACTGAAGCTGGGAGAGTTTTTGTTTCAAATTTAAATTTGGTTAAATTACCCCCAACATTACAAGCACCGCCAACCTCATATTGATTGGTCGGAGCAGGGGACATATAAAGATAATGCCCTACTAAAGGATCGTCGTCGGTATTTCCTAAAATATTATCTGGTCCATCACAAGTATTGTCCTTAACACCGCTAAAA
>Ga0209542_10011963_pt1 | contig 15287 bp, 11 predicted proteins | sample RifCSPhighO2_01_FD_184028 | JGI IMG/M metagenome (GOLD analysis project Ga0209542, IMG submission 184028) | Soil microbial communities from Rifle, Colorado - Rifle CSP2_plank highO2_0.1 (SPAdes) (version 2) | ecosystem: Environmental > Terrestrial > Deep subsurface > Rock core/Sediment ...
CCATTTCTAGAAGATTCTTCACCATATTTTATTTTAGTAGTTCCAATCACAAATTTGAAAATGTGTGCGTACATTTGTTCAGTCAGTTCCATCATGTCATTATAATCTGCAAAAGCCTGATAACATTCCATCATTGTAAATTCTGGATTATGAGTACGATCAATACTCTCATTTCTAAAATTCTTACATACAGTATAAACTCTAGGTAATCCACCAACTATAAGCCTTTTCAAATAAAGTTCTGGAGAAATACTTAAATAAAGTTCCCTGTTTTGTGCATTTAAATGTGTCTTAAAAGGTCTTGCAGAAGCACCGCCATAAACAGGCTGAAGTAATGGTGTCTCTACTTCTAAAAATCCCTTACTATCTAAAAATCCTCTTAATGCAGAAATTGCTTTAGATCTTTTTATGAAAACATCACGAGAATCACGATTAGATATTAAATCAAGATAACGTTGCCTGTAACGTGTTTCCATATCTTGTAATCCGTGATACTTTTCAGGAAGAGGACGAATTGCTTTTGTTAAAATGTCATAATTTGTAACATTTATTGTTACTTCCCCAGTCCTTGTTTTGAAAATATTACCTTCAGCACCAACAATATCCCCCAGATCTAATTTTTTTAGAAGATTAAATTTATTTTTCCCAATTACTGCTTCTCTGAAAAATAATTGAACACGACCAGAAATATCTTCTATATTCATAAAAGAAACCTTACCCATAGGGCGATATGACATAATTCTGCCAGCAACTTTTGCTACATAATCTAATTCTTCACCGCTTGCAAGACTAGAATGATCCCTGTTCAAATTTGAAGCTAAATCTTGAGGTTTGTAAATATGAGGATAAGGATTTATTCCTAAACTTCTTATCTCATCTACTTTTCTTATTCTTTCTCTTATAATATCATCAACTCCAGTCATTTTTATTATCCTCCATAAGATATTCTGAAAAATTCATTATTACATCTGATAAAATCTCACTTAAGTCAATAATACTATTGTAAGAAACCCATTCATCAGAAGAATGTTCATTGCCACCTTTGGGGCCAATAGTTAATACTGGGATTTTTAGTGAAGCAAAAATGTTTTCATCAGCAACAGATAAACCATATCTATATTTTACTTCACCAAATTTATTTTTTATAAATTTACTTACCATAATAGTGAAATTATCAAATTCATCAGTCAAATAAGGATCAAGATATGGTGTTTTTCTTTCTGAAAGACAAACTTCAACATTATTTTTAGCTGAACTTCTTAAAACATTATCCTCATAAAGATTATTTATAAAATTCTTAAAATCATTCAATACAGACTCTTTATTTTCTGGAGGAACTAAATGCCTATCAATAACAAATTCACAATAATCTGGAATAGATAATGATCCTGAATCAGACGAAATTGATCTGACAAAAAGACTTCCTCTTGGTAGAAAACTATGCACTTTTGGTGTTATTCTTTTTAAATTCATTATTATTTTAGAAGCTTCTTCAATGGCATTTATTCCATCATTTGTAGCTCCATGAGCTGAAACACCATGAACTTTAAATGTATAAGCTGCACGACCCCTTCTTCCAAGAGTTATTCCATTAGGGCCAGTTCCATCACCATTATCTGATCCCATTTCAGTAACAATTACTGCAGTAACATCAGAACACCAACCGCTATTTAAAAGAAAATGTGCACCTTCTGAAATATTTTCTTCATCTACACAAAAAGCAATTTTTAATTTATAATATCCATTAAAACTTTCTATAGATTTAAGTATAGCAGCAATACCTCCTTTCATATCTACAACACCCAAACCTCTTAAGATATCGCCATTTTCATGAATAATAAAAGGATTAGATTTCCATTCTCCATAAATAGGAACTGTATCTAAATGGCCATATAATAATAATGATTTATCTCCATTACCTTTAACAGCCAAAACATTAAATCTATCTTTAGATACTTCTTGAAGTTCAACACTAAATCCTAAATTCTTTAAATAGTCAAATAAAAATAAAGATAACTCTTTCTCTTTGGGAAAAATTGAGTTAATACTAACTAGTTTCTTTAATAATTCTTTCATCAATTATCCATCTCCATTATTTTTTTCAATTTAGAACCAGTAACTGCCCAAACATTAAGATTTTCATATGGTCCAAATTCATTAATATCTTTTTCACCACTTATTTTACAATGCTTATTTAGTAATCCGTAAAAATTTCTTCCAGAACGTCTACAAACAAGATTAACTCCTTTATGACATGCTCTTGCTTCTCCATAAATTAAATCAATGTCTTCTTCAGCTAGTCTTTGCATTAAAGCAGATGATGTAGCAGTATAAAGTCCCATTCTTTTATAACTGTCATAAGTAGCAGCATCACTTAATTCTGCAAATCTAAAATCTCTACCGCTTAAAGAACATTTACTTACTTCAGCAACACCAATAGAAACTACTTTTCCATCGGAATTAACAACTACTGCTTTAATGTTATTAGGATTATTTAGAAGATTTGTTACATTCTCATGAGTTAAATCAAATGTATAACTTCCTTTGTAAGCTTCATTATAAAGTTCTATTATATTATTTGGATCAATATCCTTTAGAACATTTCCGGAAACAACACTAAAACCTTTATCTTTTATTCTTTTAATAGCATTATTATAACTTATTGTTTTTATATTATCATCTATAGACTTTGCCATTGATACTTCTGCCGCAATTAAAAATTTATCTTCCATTCTAGTAAATGAATTAATTCCTAAATAGACCAAAGAAAAATCATCAAATTCTCCATCCAAAGGAATTCTTGCCTCTAAATTTGGAATATCTCTTGCTATTAAACCATCACGTATAATAAATCTTCCAGTTACACGTGATATGCCATCATTAAATTCTTTTAAAAATGATTTATTTCTCTTATTTAAAGTTGAAATATCTGTAATCAAATCAGTACAAAACTTAACCCTTTCATTTCCAGGATCACTATATGACCTTCCTATAATACCTACGCTACTTGCTAAATTTTTTTCAATCATTTTATGCAAAACCCCCCATTAATACAAATAAATAAGCTGAAATTACAAATGCGATCATACTATACGGAAGTTGTGTGTGAAAATGTTTTCCAATATCTATTTTTGATACTGCTTTTGTTAGAATAGTTGTTGAAGATACTGGACTAGTATGATCCCCAAATACACCCCCTGAAACAATTGCTCCTAAAATAATTGCAGGATCAACACCACTAGCAAAAGCAAGAGGGAGCATTATAGGTATAGAAACTGCAAATGTTGCCCACGAAGATGTCATAAATGATAAAACTGCAGTTATAACAAATGCAGATAAAACAAGTATACCATTTGATAAAAATCCTTGGGTGTAATTTATTATAACCTGCGTAGTATTTAATCTTACAGTTATTTCTCCCATAAGCCAGGCCAATATTAAAATAATAACTGCAGAAGACATTTGTTTTCCACCAAATACAAATGAATTTAGTATTTTTTTAGGATTGAATCCTTTTTTATAATAATATAATCCAACAATACTACAACCAATAAAGCCTGATAGTAATAAAATATTTGTAAAATCAACTTGTGATATTATATCTGAAATATTACTTGCTTTATTAGTCATAATCCAGATGATATTTAATATTAAGAATAACATCGATATAGCCACTAACAATACTGCTGGAAATAAAAGTTGTTTTAAACTTATATCATTGCTCTTTGATTTTGTAGAATATTCTATTTTGTATTCTTGCTCCTCTTTTTTCATCCCCAAGATGTTTATTTCATATAATATAACTGCTAAAGTTATAAAAATAAGACTTATTGCATAAAAATCATAAGGTATTGAATCTAAAAATATTCCGTATCCATTTTCTATGCCCATATTCTTTATTATACTAACAATATATACTGTCCATGTTGAAAATGGAATTATTACACATGCAGAGACACCTAAAGAGTGTATAATAAATGCCAATTTTGCTTTTGATATTTTATGTTTTCTGGTAATTGATTTTAAAAATACCCCATTAAATAAAATATTAAAATAGTCATCAATAAAAAATAATAGACCAGAAATCCAACCCATAAATAAAACACGCTTTTTATTTAAAAAATATCTGCTTAATTTGATATTCTTATTATGTATTGCCATTTCTACAATACCAATAAATCCGCCTAATAATAATAGTCCTAATACTAATTTTATATTCCATAAACTTGTTAGTACTTTATAAATAACCTGAAATGAATTAGTTATTAAATTTATATTGAAACCATATAAGATTATTAATCCGCTTAATATTGATAAACTTAATGAAAGAATTGGCTTTCTAGTAATAATAACTAACAATACAGCAAGTATTGGGGGTATAATATAAATAAGTTGACTAAAATCCATAGTAAGTATTCTCCATATATCTAATCATTACATTAGTATCATAAACCTTAGTCTGAATAAAATTAACATTCTTATATTTAATTTTAAAATATCTGTTAATTGTTAACTTTTCCATAAATAATTAAATAAATTCCAATTGATATATGCTTAACCTATGTAATATGTATATGTGTATACATAACGTAACATATATATACTTGTACTGTTTTGCAAAAATATGAAAAGAAGAGTAGTAAAACATGGAACTTCAACATTAACAATATCCCTGCCAGTTCAATGGGTGAAAAAGTTTGAAATAAAGCAAGGAGATGAGTTAGATGTTGAAGAGAGAGGCAATAGAATAATTATAAAACCTTATGATGAATTAATTGAAAAAGAAATAGTTATCAATATTAATGGAAAAGAAAATATTCCTAAAAGAATGATTATGAGATATTATATTGCGGGTTATAATAAAATAAAAATAAAATATAAACATCTTGAATCAAGGGCTTTTATAAGTAATTTAATAAGAACCTATCTTATGGGTTTTGAAATAGTTGAACAAGGAGATGATTATTTCATTTTAAAGAATATAGCAAGGGGTATTGAAGAAGAATTTGATGTCATGTTAAATAGACTATCAATTATTACTATATCTTCACTTAAAGATCTACACGATGCATTTTTAAAAAATGATCTGACAATACTTCGGGATATATCTTCCTCTGAAATGAATGTAAATAAAATATACCTTTTTTGTAGAAGAATGCTTAATTTAATTGGGCATAAAGAAAAATCTCCAATAAATTTAGGCATAATCATAAAATATTATGAATGTATAATGGATTCAATCAATTATCTTTCTTTGTATGCAATAGAAAATAATGTAAAAGTTTCAAAAGATATTATTAAATATGTTAAAAATTTATTAACCTATTCTGAGATATTCCATAAATCATTAAATACAGACAAAACCATTAATTTCTCAGAAATGAAAGAATTAGAAATTAAACTATCAGATGATAAATATCCATTAATGGAAAAATGTTCAGTACATGAAAGAGTAATTGTTTCATATTTAATTGAGATTCATGGAATATTACATCATATGAGTGGAGAATTATAGTTTCAATAATTATTATATGCCACAAGCACTACCTAAATTTGTGTTATTCTGCGTTTGTTGAATTTTACCTTTAAGAATTGTATTACATTCAATTGGTTGATTTTCAAATTCAGAGCATAACGCCTGTTTATATGACTCAGGATTTCTTGCACCATTAAATTCCATACCATCAATAAACACAGTTGGGCTTCCTGATACACCCATAAGATTATTTAATCTTAATTCTTTAGATGCGAAAATTTCAGATTTTGAACTAAAGCATGAATTAATTTTATTTATATCTATGCCATTACTAATAGCCACATTATTCCAGCAAGAAGCTGCATTATTGGAATTACATTTGCTATTTATATCAAGAGCAAACTCAAACCATTTATCTAACCCATAAATATCTTCAACACATAACTCTCTAATATTCTGATTCATTTCCATAATACCATGCATTGAACAATATTTATTTTCTGAATCAATACAATATTGAGAGCCACCACCATTAAAATTACTGTAGATAACATAACGGGGATTAAAATCGGCTTTATTTTTTAATAATTGATAAACTGGCTCTATAGCAGTTTCAGCTTCATTTCCATAAGGACAAAAACTCATAACATAAAAATCAATTTGTGGACGATTATCTCCTGTTTTTATGCCTATAGAATCAAGATATTGTTTTTTTAATTCTTTATTCACAAAATGATTTGCTCCTGTAGATTCATCACTTAATTTATAATATTCATTTTTATTTTCAAATATAGAACTAACTCTAGAATCTTTTTTCCAAGTATAAGTGTTAACTATTTCTTTATCAAATAAATATGTTGGAATAAAAACAACGTTATTTGATTCAATTAAAACTTTTCCTTCATCAGAGGAGATATCAACAGTTCTAAAATTTGCACCTTTAAATAAATTTTTAATTCCATTTTCAATTGGTGCAGTAATACAATCAGAACAGGCATTATCATTCAATATTATAACTTCAAAAATTAAAGGTTCTTCATAAACACATTTAGCATCTTTTAAACCTGAATTTTGGCAAATTCCATCCTTTAAAGGGTGGGCAGTACATTCATTATCAGAAATACATTCAGGAATAGAACTACATTCAGGATGATTATTTAAGTTACTACAAATAGCTCTTGTAAAAGACAATGTATCCCTAGCCCCAGTATATTGTTTGTTATTTAAATAAATTGTTGGAGAACCCTGTGCACCAATATTATCTGATTTTTTAATAGATTCACTTAGTAAATTTTTCCCTTCATAGCTACTAAAACAGGTTTTTATCTTATTAATATTAATATTATTTTTTTGAGCACAACCCTCCCAATTAAGGGGTATTTCTGAAGGATTATCATTCATACAACTAATTAGATTAAAATAAATATCTGGATTGTATTTCATGGTACATAACTGAATAATATCGCCATCAACCTCTGTTTGTCCATGTAGAGAATTAAAATTTCCAGATGATTCACTTGCAATAAAATTAATATTCAAATTTAAACTATCTCTAAATTTAGATAATAATGGCTCAATAGTTTGCTCAACTTCTATCCCATATGGACATTTACTCATTACATATAAATCCAAATCTACTTTTTTATAGTAAGACCCTTTTAATGAAGATAATGTTATAAATATGCTTAAAATGATTATTATAAATGCTACAATAAAAATGAGTATGAATTTTTTTCTATTTTTTTTAATGCTCTTTTTTACCACAACATATTTTTCGTATAATAGTTTAAAACGATTATGAATTTGTAATCCACACTTTTAAAATTTAGTATAGTAATTATTAAAATAAATATTTTATTTCTTACTTCTTAAACTTGCAGAATTACTAATAGCTAAAACCTGCCTTCCAAATAATTTATATTTGCCTTTAGCTTGAGGAAGTATTATACTATCTAAAACCTGCATTTTACCTTCAAGTCTATAAGAAATAACTGACTCAGAACCTGCTTTAATAGTTGGAATATCCCATATGATTATTGCACCTTCAGTAGAAGAATTAACAGTTGTAGGTTTTAAAGAACCAAAACTTGCAGGAGCTTTAATAGTTCTAGGAACGCGATCCATAATACGAACGTTATTAACAGAAACTGCACCACGATTTCTTATATTTAATACAACTTTAATAATATGAACATTACTTCCAATTTCACCATGCATTGAAAGGATTCTTTTTTCAATAACAAGGGGATTCTTCTTTCTAAAGAAATACCATAAAAAGCCTAAAGCAATTAAAACTAAAAGAACAATTATAGGAGAGACATAACTTACTTTATAATCAATAACATAAGATTCACCAGGCATTAAAGAATATTGCCACACTATTTCATAACCTTCATCATTTTGATTAATAGAATGCGGCTCTGGATTAAAAGAGGCAAGCCTATATTCAATAGAGGATAATTGAGTTAAATAAGTATTTGCTGAAGGAGAATTACCCTCATTACTTATAGTCACTTCACTGCTACTTGAAAATATTCCGCCCTTATCAACTACAAGTTCTTTAACATTACTATGTTTTGCAATTTGATACCTAACATCTTGATCAACTAAAATATTTTCTCCAGATTTAATTAATACTCTAGAATTATATTCTCCTTCAATAGCGTCCTGAGGAATATTTGCATCAAATTCAAGAACTTTGGACTCTTCTCTTTCGATACTAAAAGTTTGTGAATGCTCAAAATGATCACTTGAAACAGAAATACTTAAATCATTAAGTGTTATTTCATAATTATTTTTAATTGATAATTTAGCAAGATTTCCCCTCTTAGGATCAAATACTGCGCTACCATCAAAACCCGCAGTTAAAACTTTTTCATAGGATAATAATTTAATTTGTAAAATTTTTTCAAGAGTGGATACTGGAGTAGAAACCTTGATTTGAATACCATAATCACCAGGCCTTACACTTTTACCAATAGGACTAAATGAAACACGAATAGTTTGAACTTCATCTTTTCTAAGAACTAAAGTTTGAGCATCGCCCTCAAGAATCCAATTAAGATCAGCTGAATTTACGGTAATTGGAAGATCTTTGCCTTCATTATTAGTTAATATCAAATCAAATACTGGTTTTTCACCAGGAAGAACATGACGTTGAACAGCTTTTGGTTGAACCTCTAATGCATTAACGATACTGATAGATAATAAAAATATTACAAGAATTAATATGAAACCTCTTTTCATACACTTACAGTTATATTCCCATATATAAATATTTCTACTGAAAAAAATTAAGCGACAGGTTTTACTTCAGCTTTAGATTCTTGAATCTTTAAAGCACTTCTAACTGCTTCATGCATTAATTTATTACAAGATAGGACATATCCTTCAGATGTTTCATCATTTAATCTCATCATACCGTTATAAGAAATTAGATCGCCCTCAAATTCTTCATATCCCCCAGGACCACCAATTGTTATAAAAGTAGCGAAACAATAAGTATTCAAAAAATGATTACCATTCCAATCTCCCTCAAAGAATATATCAATACATTCTTTACTTGGTCTTGTGTATAATCTTCTTGTATCAAAAGGCCAATAACGAGTATTAGGATCTTTAAATTCATGACGCATTTCAAAACCAGAACCTTTAGAATCTAAAATCTTTCTTAAGGCACTCATATCAACCTTACACAAATAATCAAATTGAGAAGATTCTAATTTAAGTCTTGTTTTTACATCATTATAATATTCATTAGCGCCTTGTTGCCATTTATTTCTAATTTCATTTCTTCTATATAAAGACAATTCTGAATGCCCATGTGGAATATGCCATCTGCCCCTAGTAAATCCATTTATTCTATGACCTTCATTAATTAATAACTTTGCTACCCTATAACCTATTTTCTTTTCATTTAATATAATGAGTTGTTCATTACTAGGATTAGCATCACTAGGATGATTAATATCAATAGCTGTAGCAATAGCATCAATACCCCTTACTAAACGGTTAAGAGTTACTTTCTCATTAACAAAACCATCAACTGAACTATCAAAATGTAAAACATCAATAGCAGAAACCATTCTCGGCCCATTAAAAATATTTGATGCTGCGACATATCCTCTGCGATACATTTTAAGCACTTCTTGTTCATCACTTAAATTAGGAACAGTAATAAGAGTAAAACCATTATTTCCATCTCTTAAATCCCTCTCAAAAAGAATATCAATACCTAGCTCATGAGGTCTAGAAAAAACACCCCTTTCATTAAGAGCAAATTCCTTAGATTTGTCTTTCTCTGAAATTCTTTGTTCAAAACCATTATTAGTAATTAAAGCTCTAAATGTAGAATGATCAGCAGTAGCTAAACCTTTATATCCAAATTTGCCATATCTTGGTATAATAAAATTAAAAAAATCTGTAGCATTAACTTCAGTTTCTGTAATTACAACTGGTTCTCTAGAGGGTTCAATTGTTGCCATTGATAACTTAGACTAATAAAAAGTTTATAAACCTTTCTTTTATGACCACTATAAAGTGGATTAAATAATAATATAAAGTAATAAAAAATAAATAAAATAATTTGGAAAAAATATTAATAGCAGGATTAGATTCTGGAACAACAAAAGCATATGTAGTATTAGATTTATCTGGGAATATAATTACAATAGGATCAAATAGGAATAATGCAGTAAGTGAAGTAATACTAAATATAACAAAACATGGAAAAATATATGCAATAGGAAGCGATGTTTATCCCTGCCCAAATCAAACGACAAAAATTGCAAAAAAAATAGGCGCAAAAATAATACAACCAGATCATGACTTAAAGTACCTTGAAAAAATAAAAATAAAAGATGAATTCTTAAAAACAAAAGAAGAATATATAGAATTAAATAATAAACACGAAAAAGATGCACTAGTCGCTGCGCTTTATGGATTAAAAAGAATGAAATCACTAATAAAAAAAATAGAAGACAGACTAAAACAAGAAAATAAAATGTATATTAAAGATAAGATTATAAATAAAGTTTTATTAGAAGATAAAACAATAAGTGATGCACTAAAAGAAATTATTTAGACTTTATTTAATCAATAATATTATATTGAATCAATAAGATTATACGTTTCAAAACTAAATTCTTTTGCTCTTTGAATTGAAAATTAGTTATTTTAATTTTTCATTATGGTAAAAACCCCATACTATTATGACATTTTTTACATATATAAATTTTTTCAATTAATACTACTTACACTATTCTCTTTTTTAATATAAATAGTAGAATCCACAAAAGACTCAATTTTAGATTCATGACTAACAATTATAATTTGTTTCATATTTAATTCTCTCAAAACATCGCGCATTTTTTCAATTTGTTCTGAACTAAAACCTTCAGTAGGTTCATCTAAAATAATTAAATCTCTAGTATTAATAAAATCAGCAATAGTATTAATAACCTGATTTAAAGAAAGCCTATAAGCCAAAGCACAGGCAGTTCTTTCTCCACCGGATAAAGAATCATAATCTAAATCATAGCCATTCTGCTCGATTAGAGGAGTAAATTCCTCATCAAGTCTTACGCGCATATTTTCAGAATCCATAAACATCGAAAACCAATTTTGAAATAATAAATTGAACTCGTTATGAATCTTAAACATAACTTTCTTTTCAATAACACCCATTAAGTTCATAAAAAATGATTCAATCCAATCTTGTAGCTCAATATACTTTTGAAGTTTTAATCTTGTTTTTTCCTTTAATGATATTTCTTTAGTTAAGTCTTCATGTTGTGACTCTAGAATTTTTAATTCACTATAAGAAGAAGCTTTTTCAATATCCAAATTTCTATGTTTTTCAACTACACCGTCATATTCTAATTTAGATTCTTTATATTTTAATTCAATATCTTTTAATTTTAATATTTCAGATTCTAATAAAGCTATCCTGTTACTTAATGTTTCTAATTCTTCTGAAAGAATTCTTTGTTCATTATTCAGTCTAGATAACTGCTCTTTCTTAAACCTCATGTCATTATGTTTTGATTTTAATATCTCTATTTCTTTTTGTTTTGATCTAATTATTTCTATCTCATTTTTTATATTTTTTATCTGTAATTCAATATCCTTTTCATTTTTTAATAATTCATTAATTGATTTTGCAGAATTAACTAATATCTCCTCCTCTCTTTTAATTATACCCTCTTTATGTTCATGTTTTACACTTTGCTCACATAAAGGACATAAATCAATAGCGATTATCTTATTTTTTATATTCTCACTATTCTGCTTTTTTATTTTAAATTCACTTAATGCCCTAATATTATCTCTCATAGATTTTTCTAGATTCAATATAATTTCAGTCTTTAATAACAAATCTGATTTTAATGATTCTAGAACCTTATCAAAATCTATGTTTTCATTAACTGGGGATATTTGTTTTTGCAATTCTTCAATATTCAATATACTTTTATTTTTTAATTCTGATTTTAATGAAAAATGAGAACGTAAAATATCAAACTCTCTTTTTCTTTCATTAAACATAACAATCTCTTTCTCTATAATATCAAGATTATCTTTTTTTAATTTCATATCCGATACAAAAGAATTAATCATTTCTGAAATGTTATTAATTCTAGATTTAGATTCTAAAATTTTTATGTTTAATTCATTTAGTTTTTCTTTTTTTGGTTCAAGATCCGCAATTGATGCTGCAAATTCCCGCTTTCTTGATCTTAATTCAATTAATAATATCTTACAATTATTACTAATCCTCTTATATTTATCCATATTAAAAACACGCCTTAAAGTTTCCAATCTAATATCTTTATCCCCACTTAAAATTAATTTCATATTCTCTTGTGGTGTATAAATAGTGTATCTATAAATCGAAGATTTCTTAGATAAAGATTCTTGGGGATAATTAAATAATTCTAAAATCTTCTGCTTAATTTCTCCTGAAGTTAATGACTGAGTTATATCATCTATCGTAAAAAATCCTGAATCTTGAACAATACCATTATTGCTTCTTTTCAAAGTTCTTTTTACACATATTTCTTTATTATTAATTTCAAAAAATAAATTAACAAAACCAGAATCACAACCGGTCCTTAAAAGAGAAGAACCGGAAATTTCACCTCTTTGAATTCCAAATAAAGCAAATTCAATAGCTAATAAAATAGAACTCTTACCGCTTCCAACATTGCCTGATAAAAGGGAAATCCCATCAGGAAAAATAATTTCGCAACTAGTATAACTCCTAATATTATTTAGTTTTAATTTCTTAATTTTCATTTAATAACCCCAATACACTAGAAACTTCACTCACTATTCTGGACTCAAAATCTGCATTTTTTTCGCCATCATTTTTATCTTTATCTAAAGACTTCATAACCTCATTAATCGTTATTTCAGAATAATTTGATTTTAAAGCATGCTCTTTAATTATTGATGTTTCAATGTCATTAACATTCCTAGAATCTAATTCAATTTCTTCAAAATCCTTAGATGATAATTTACTTGTATTTCTTAATATGCAGTAAGCACTAGAAAATATTTCATTTATATTCCTAAAATTTATATCTCCCGTTTTGCCAGATTTTAAACATCCTTCTATTCTTAATGTTACAATTTTATTATCGCAATTATCTCTTAATTTTGAAATAATCTCAGATTCAACATCCATGGGCGCTTTATTTTCTGCATCTATAACTAAAGATAAAACCTCTTTTATTGGTAATTTAATATGCTTCGCATTAACTAATCTATCATTTATCTCTACAATAAAAAATCCCCCATATTTTAAAACTTCAAGTTCTTGAAAATTGTTTGGAAAAATAGGACCAGGATAAGCAATATGCCCATAATCTTCGTGATATTTACAATAAACAAAATGAGGATGGCCTCCAGCATAATAAGAAAAATTCTTAGGTAAATCAGATAATGCGATACCCTCAATCTTTTCAAAATTCTTAGGTTTTAATTCATTCAATAAACTATGAAATAAAAAAATCTTAATTCCATCTTCTGATTCTAAATTTGTTTTATTAATCAATGAATATTCAGACTTTTCTAAACCCCCCTTCTTACCATAAAATCCTGCAAGCTTAACTCCAGATTTATCAATTGTAAAACTAAGAGCATTATTACTTAATTTCATAACATTAATTACTAAACCTGCATTTTCCAAAACATCAAGCATAGTTTTTCCAGAAGAAGAAAAATCATGACTTCCAGGAATTAAATAAACAGGAATATTGTTCTGTTTTATTTTACTTAATATTTTAGTTGTCTCTTTTAAAATGTCTATAGAAGGCAAAGCAACATCAAACAAATCCCCAGATATTAAAATAAAATCAACATTACTTTCTACACTTAAATCAATTGCTTTGGAAAAACTTTTTAGATTAATATCTCTTAAAGTATTTTCTTTCCATCCGCCAATATGACAATCACTAAGATGTGAAAATTTCATAATAATATAAAGAAAAAATGTTTTAAATAGATGATTATTGTTTAGAATATACTTTACTCTTAAATGTAGCAATATCTACTAAACCTTCAAGATGGAATCCAACTTTTGCAACTCTTTCCTTTCCAACATCTTTAATTGCTTTTCTTACAGTACTTCTACCAAGATAATAAGCTTGACCATACATTGGACCGATTATAGGGTGTTGAGCCCATGCACCTGACATTTTTTTAACTACAGAATCTCCCTGAACACACTCTTCAGCCACATACCTCTTTACTTCATCTAAACTTTCTCCTCTATACTGATGTTTTATTGCAGCGTTATTTTTTGCTATATCTTCTAATTCTTCATATGCTAAATGTACAGCTAAGGATTTTTCTAATTGATCATCAGGTATTAAATTATTAGAACCATAAAATAAACAGAATGCATTTTGTGCCCACCCTTCGTGAAATACTGCTGAAGGTGTACACATTACTGCTGTTGTTGCTTCAAAACCCAATTTTCCATTTCTCCATAATAAATCAGTTATTGCAGAATTTAAATAATGTCCAGGTACAACTTCATGGCTTGTTAAAAATAAAAGCATATCATCAGTCAAAGGATGATCTGTATTAAATTCAAATAAACCATTAAAGGCAGGCAAACCACTAACTTCACCGCCACGATAGATACTTGAACCTGTGAAAAATACATCAGAAACAGTTTCAAATCTATGACCTCCAAAATGTACATCAGATAAATCTTTTTCCAAACCTTCAATACCAAAATCTAAATTTCTAAATATTTCTTCCCTTGTTAAACCAAGTAAAAACAATTTTGATAATTCAGCTATACTTTTTATTTTTTCTTTTGGAATTAATTCTTGTTTTTCATGCCATGCATTTACTGTTTCTCTTAAATTCCTACTATTTGAAACTTCGAAACCTTCTCTTGCTAATGCTATCCTTAAAACTTCTCTTTCAGGTTCAGGATCTGCTAATTCTAATGAACCGAGATTTGCTGTGGAAGTTACAACTCTTTCCTCAAATGAAGGTAAAACAAAATTATCTTTATCAGCCATGGCCATTGCTGTTCTTAACATAATATCTAAAGAATCAACTAAATTAATGACATATCTTTCGCGGTCATCATCAAATTCACGTATCTTGTCTTTTATCCCCCACTTTAAGTCTAAAAGATTATATTTTCTTACATAATCCTCAACATCTGATGGATTAATAGCCCCATGAACGCCTTCAATTTCTCTAAATATTACAGATAAAGGATCATTATAAATTGCAGGAGCGGGTTTTCCTGAAGTCCAATTATCAGCAATTACATGTTTAGTCCCACTTT
>Ga0209542_10011964_pt1 | contig 15286 bp, 6 predicted proteins | sample RifCSPhighO2_01_FD_184028 | JGI IMG/M metagenome (GOLD analysis project Ga0209542, IMG submission 184028) | Soil microbial communities from Rifle, Colorado - Rifle CSP2_plank highO2_0.1 (SPAdes) (version 2) | ecosystem: Environmental > Terrestrial > Deep subsurface > Rock core/Sediment ...
TTTATTATCTCCCCTATTTTCGGGGAAGTGTTGTTTAATGAGGAGTTTACAGAAGGCTGTATGAAATCAAGGCTGTAGTTTATTGAAACGTTTTCAAGATACGGAGTTATGTACTTGTCCCTTGTGGTAAGTACCGCTTTGTATTGGATATATTTTCCAATGTTGCTTTCAATTGGCTGCGAGCCGTCATAATCAACGTAAATGCTGCTCCATGGTGCCCACACTACTGTGTCATTGCTGACCCTTGTCTGCAAGGTTACGTTTGTTGATTCTGTTACGTTGACGTAAGTATCATCATCCCGGTTATTGTAAACTGCTATGTCTGTCGCGCTCGTTATAACCTTGCTGGCTGCAAAACTTACAGAGGTGGCATTAGCCACGCTCCCGTTCCTGTAGAAAGCAACTATGTTGTTTGCTGCATTGTCAACTGTTATATCTAATAATTGGCTTCTGTCCCATCCTGCAGGCAGGGAATAAGCAAGCACAGCGCCGAATGCAACAGGCGGGTTCTCATCACCAGTATTTACAACCATGCTCCCATTCCTGAAAAATAGGGCAGAGTCTGTCACGCCTGCATCTATGGCGCACCCTACAACATCGCTGAAATTGAAATTAACTGGGATTGTATTGACTCCTGCAACAGTTGTAAATGTCAAATCAGCATTGAAGTTTGCAGCTGCAACACTTGCAGTGGTTCCATTCATCATCAGCAGATAAACAACATTTGTACCGTCATCGTCAACAGCAGCGCACATTATGTCATCATAGCTCAGTCCTGCAGGCAGAGTATACCTGTTCAGCGCCTGGCTGAAGTTAGTCACGTTTCCGAAATTCTTGCTGAAAAGATCAACTCCAAAGCTCCCGTTCCTGTAGAACGCTGCAACCCGGTTTGCAGCGTCATGAGAAGTTATCCCCATGACATCGCTTGAGTTGGGCAAAAAGCTTTCCCATGCAATCCTGTCGAAAACAGCATGCTGCTGCGTTGCATTAAAAATTCTTGAAGTTATGTTGCCGCTTATGTTGTAGGTCTTCAAAGCTCTCATATTGCTATTTGTGCTGTAATTCAGAGTGACATTTGCATTATTCCCGCTCCCTGTAACATTTGCCCTGTAAAACAAGCCCTGCCCGAAATCATCATCAGTGTTGTCGACAAAAACAAGGCCCTGCAAAGCGTAGTTATTTGCATAAGCGCTGAAGTTGCCGAAATCAAACCTTTGCGTGTGTTTGCCCCCTGTAAGCACTTTTACAGTCCAGAATCCAAGGCTATCATTGCAGCTGTAATCCCCAACAAAAATTGACTTGATTGGGATTTGCTGGCCAATTGTGTCGTTGATTTTTATTTTGCTGCCGATTCCGTCTATTAAATAAGCATTGTCTGCAATTACTGAGTCTTTGTAATTTAATAATGTGTTATCACCGCATCTTAGCTCCATGGCATCTAGGTCATTTGCAGTCAGAAGATTGTCAGTTTCCTTCTCCGCATAAGTGGTTCCGTTGCTCGCGCTTATAGTAAGATTTGCAGTTCCTGTTGCGTTGAACCTGACAAGCCAGGTTCCCCCTACTATCGGATAGCTTTGCAAATCTATGACATTTAAATTGACTTCAAACGTCTGGTTGCTTAAATGAGGCACTATCCATTCTATTCTCTCTATAAGCCCGTTTTCGTCAGCGTCAATGTAAGTCACATTTTCAAATAGTTCTTTTTCTCCATTCTTGAGCCAATATAATTTTATTGCTGATTGCGGCACTTCTGTTATTCTTGTGTAAGCAAGAATATTTTCATAGTGCAAATCTGAAATTATCTTGACAAGCTTTCTAGAATTGCTTATCTCTTCTTCTTCCTTTTCAGGCGCTTCTGTCTGGTATTCGACGACAGCTTCCTTTATCTTTTCCTCAATTGTTATGTTAACTTCACTGGAATTTAGCATATTAGGATCATTTTGGGCAGAAGTTGCATTTATTGCCGCTTTTAATTCTCCAAGCCTTGACTCCAGCATATCTTTTTTGCCTTTATCTTTCTCTCTGGAAAGTTTCCTGCTGACGACATCGATTTCTCTCTCGGTGTCATACTCACCAAGCGGTTTTATCCTTCCATTGTGGCTGACTCTGGCATTTGTCTTGTTTATTTCGGATTTTTTGCCGTTGTCAATCTTTTCTATTGTTATGTTGAACGCCTCTTTGGGTATGATTATGCTTGCATTCTCTTTTTCGATGTCAAACGATACTCTTTTCACCCACTTGACAGGCTTGCCTATTTCTGCATCAAGCTGCGTGATGTTTTCCCTGAAGCTTGCTTTCTCAACCACGACTTCAAAAATATTTGACGATATGCTTGATTCAGAGTCGTTTGCAGTTATGAACATGTAAGCATTCCCAAGGAAATCATTTCCTGGCGTTATGTTGGCAATTCCGTCGCTTATTGCAACAGAAACATCTTCAGCGCTCTTGTAATATCCGTACTCCAATGGATCGTTGTCAGGGTCCTGGAAATAATTGCTCAAGTTTATCTGCAGCAGTTCATTTTGCTTTATCGTGTAGTTCTGCAAATCTGCAATCAGGATTGGTGGCTGGCTGTTTTCCTGCTGCAAAACAGTGTATGTTAAATTGTTTAAGATTATCCTTCCGCTTTCCAGCTCAACAATTATTTTGTAATTGCTTTGGTTTATTTCTGGGAGGATGCATGTCTCGTCGCATTCATTGTCGAATTCAGTTAGCCCTTCTTCCCTGAACTCAGCGCTTAAATTGCCCCAGCTGCTGTAAACAATTTCATTTGTATCAGAATAGATTACCTGCGCGCTTACAATGTTGCTGTAAGTTGCTCCAAGCGAGTTGTATGCAAGATACAGATTGTCATCCCACAAATCTGATTGCGGAATCAATCCAATCAATGCACAGCATTCTTCGTTTCCGCTGCACGACCTTGTTACTGTTTCGGATTCAGCGCTGTAAACTTCCCATTTTGTGCATGCATTTGACTTGTCAGCATCCCAATTGAATTCAGTGTCTTTTACAGAGAAATCTATGACATTTGTAATAAGCTCCTTTCCGTCATTGTCCTCGTCGTAGAAGGAATCTTCATTGTATTTTAATTTTATATTAATGGATTTTATTGAATCATTGATTAATGTAGTTTCATTATTTTGTAATGTTTCATTCGTTATTGGGGTTGTTTCATTTATTATTGTTTCATTGCTTTGAGTTTCATTTGTTATTGAATTTTCTTCATTTATTGTTTCATCTAATGCGGTTTCATTTATTGGATTATTATTTAATGTCTCATTAATTATTGTTTCATTTGAAATGGTTTCGTTTATTGTTTCGTTCGTTGTTGGAGTTTCTTCATTTATTATTTCATTTCCATTTTCATCTACAACAAAACCAGTTATGCCATTAACAGATTCCTGCTTTGTTGTGTCAAATATAAGATACCTTGTTCCATCAGTTTCAAGGTAAATTTTACCGATTGTATTATTGTCCATTGCTCCTGATATTCTGAAGCTTTTCAATAATCCTAAATTTTCCATTTGCCATTCATATTCCGAGCTAGAAGTGAAATCCTCGCTTATTTTTTCAGAATATGCATTTTCTTTTTCTTTGACGACAAACCCGGTGAACAGCGGCTGGGCTACAGCAAATAGGAGCATTATGACTATTATTGAGAATATTGCAATCCATTCGTTTTTTGAAATTATTTCTCTTTTGGCTTTCATTTTCTTGATTTTATTTTTGATCTTAGGTAACATGCAGAGACAGATTTTGGGTTTTTGTCCAGCAGCCTTGCTGCCTGGCTTATCCCAAGATGCGAATTTTCAACAAGATATTTTGACAGGGATTCAAGAGGGCCAAGATTTTCTGTAAAAATAGAAACAGGAACCCATCTGCTTTGGCCTGCAATGGAAAAAGACTCTTTTTTCTTTTTTATCGCTTTGTTGTATGTCGTCCATACAACCCTGTCGTCTCTTTTCAGAATGACTGCAATTTTGTGGTACGTCAATCCCCCATCTTCCTTTAGATGCTTTGTAAGCGCTTCAAGAATTCCGAGTTTTTTTTCTCTGAAGATATACGTCGGAACAAGCAGTTTTTCTTCCTTCTTCTTCAGTAATTCAAGAACTTCGTTGAACGGGAGATTGTATTTTTCAGAAACGCCCTTGATAAAAACGCCTGCAAGATCAAGATTCTCTCCCATTGATTGCGTATCGTTCTGGCGCTTCATATAATTTCTAGGCTATTGGTATACCAATATGTATATTAAAATGGAATTCATATATAAACTTATCTATTTTTACATATTCAAGTAGTATAAATTACATATTATAATAGAAATAATACATATTTTAATGGATAAATAATAATAGGCATGATATGCAAAAAAGCGCGGAAAACTCATTAGAATAAACAAAATTCAAATCACAAACAAATAAAAAATCAAAAAGAATTAATTCTAAAAAATTACCTCAAAACATCGGCTTCAGATGGCTTATTCTTCTGTGCAGATGCGCGCATCTCTGGAAAATCTCGGCTTTTGCCTCTTTTGGCAGATTCTTGTAAATGTAATCTATCTTCGGGTACAGTTTTACAGCTTCTGAATGCGCGCTTCCGTCAATGTGCTCATGCGCCTTGTCAATTAAAGCGTTCAAAAACACAACATTGTTGTTGTAGCTGTTTCCGATTGAAGCATTCTTGAATCCCTGCGTTTCAAGCTTGTTGTTCAGCTTAACGAACAAAGGCAATAATTTTTCGCTTGCAGCCCCTTTTGAATCCTTTATATGGAGATATATTTCGTTAAGCAGCCTTGTGGAATCCATGTCATTAACCTTCAAGCTGTTTCCTTCAATCAAAGAATCCCTGTTTCCAATCTCAGGAAGCCCAGGAAGGTCGTGATGCTCATCATCATCTCTTTTGAAAGCTTTTGCAGCGCCTTTTATTGCGTACCTGTAGTTTTTCACATAAAGGAAGTAGTATCCTGAAAGCATTATTATCGAAAGCATTCCGCCCCATATGAACACAGACTGCGACGCGCTTAAGTCAAATGACCCGAATATTGAATTGCCGGTTACTTTGTTTATCTCAACCATCTGGTTGGGGCTTATCAAAACAACAGACTTGGAATTTTTGACATCGTCTGCGCTGATGCGCTTGCCGAGATGGTATTCTACTGTTTCTCCGCCGGAGTCAAACTTGAGGAATCCAAATTTTATTATTGGATCTTCTTCCAGCACATTGTAATTCTGCGTTATGAAATCTATTTCATCGTATCTCTCTGCAATTGATTTTGGTATTGTTTCTATCACAAGCACGTCATTCAGGGTTTCAGGGTTTTCATAAGTAAGTATCTTCTTCACAATGCTTTTTTCTTTCTTGTCACCGTTCAGGTATTCTATTGATATAACCCTCACAGACACGCTGACCTTGATTTTATCTTTCTCTTTCTGGTTCTTTTTCAGATATTCGCTTTTCTCTTCCGGAGTAAACGCAATATCTTTCATCACTTCATTGACTGCGTTTTCTACATCCTGCGGGCCTGTGCTCTGGATGAACTCGCTTTTTTCAAGCAGCATCACATTTTTAGGCACCGTGTTTTCTATTTTTTTAACTTCAAGGTCAATTGAGTTTATACTGCCTTCAAGCTCGCTTCTTGTTGCATATTCCTCCTTAAGCCCCTCTGCCTTTACAGACAGGGCTTCGAGCTTTGCTCTTGCATCCTGCAATTGCCCCTTTACTTTGAATTCATCAAGAAGCGCCTTCTTTTCAGCGTCTTCTGCTTCAATTTTTGCAAGTATGTCGCTTATGTCTATCAGCGCCGTGTCAATTGTCTTTATGTAATTGTTCACAACAGGCACAAGGTTTGGAGGAAGAACTTTTGGAGTTGTATCCTGCGCGGCTGAAGACTGCGGCAATTGCGATGAAATGACTGCATTGTTCACAGAAGTTGCATACACTTCTCCTGACAGCGGTCCTTCGTTTCCTGCATTGTCAACAGCGCTTACCCTGTAATAATAAGTGGCTTTGTTGACTGTATCCTCGTCCAGGAAATTACTGCTTTTGTTTTCAGAAGCTTCGTAAAAATCAACGTAATTGACCCCTGCCGATGTTGACCTGTAGACATTGAAATAGTTTGCCTCTTCCCCGTCATAGTACCAAATCAATTCAATGTCTCCATTTGTGTTTGATTCTGCTTTTACGCTTTGCGGAGAAACTGGCTTTAAAGTGTCAACAACAAATATGCTGTCGCTTGTTATCTTATTTCCCGTGTTTCCTGCGCTGTCCACCGCTGAAAAATAAAATGTGCCGACTTTGTTGTTGTCGTTTTCTGTTGCTATAAGGTATCCTTTCCACAAAGAACCTGAGCCTGTCAGTGAAATCTGCTTTTTCGTGCTTGGAGCGTCATTGTATGCATACTCGAGTATTGGCGTGTTTTCTATATTTTCAGATGTTGTGACTGTAACCTCAATTGTCCCTGCCTTCATCGGGCTTTTGTCGCTTAATGCTATCGACGCACTTGGCGGCAAATCGACTGTGAACTTTATGCTTTTGGCTTCATTCATCGTGAATCCGTTTGTATCCATGCATCTTACAAAATACGAGTGTTCGCCTTCGCTCAAACCGGTTAATGTCTGGTTATGGTTTACTGAATTTGTGTTTGCAAAAGTGCTTGACATGTTCTCATAAGTTGTGTTTGCAGCATCGTACTTGCACGCCGCAACCTCGCTTGTTTTAACTATTAAAATTTGAGTGTCTTTGTTCAATGTTCCGGATGGGGATGATGAAAACACTTTTGGGATTGAGCTGTTCACAGTTCCTGTTTTGTTGTAAACAGCCAAAACATCTCCTGAAGAGTTTGCAACGCTTGCATAAACTGAATATTCTCCAGGTGCTGTTCCTTTTACATTCCAACTGTAGTTGTAATGCTCTCCAACAAAATTTCCGCTGTTGAATGAAACAGAGCTTATTGTGGAGTTTATGTTGGTGTACAGTATTGTTACAGTTCCGCTGAAAGCATTTGCATTTATTGAAAAGTTTACGCTTGCTGTTTCTGCTTCTATTATATATTGCGGAGAATCAACGGTTATTGATGCTGCATTTATCATTGGCAAAACTATGAGCATCATTACACTGATTAAAAAATACTTCAACCCCGTTTTCATTTTAAAAACTCCTTCAACATATCTTTGTTCTTTTCAACAGCATCTTCTATTGCCTGCTCAAGGAACTTGTTCAATGGAATCTTTTTCAATGTAGAAATTATCTTGGCCTGTACGTGAATTTTCTCTTTCAACCCTATATTTACCCTGGTTTCAGCTGCAGACTCAGCTTCTTTTTGTGGTGTTTTAGACGACATTTTCCGACTTAATATACCTTTTTGTATACTAAATGACTAATATGATACAACTTATTTAAATATCTTTCTATTTTTTATGATAAAAATACTTTTATGATTATTTTCATATATAGAAATGGTTAATTACTATATGGAAAGAAATAAATCAAAAATGACAACTATACATAATATACAGAATCAAATCACAAGTTTATCCTGTTTCCAATCAAAGGATCAAGATGCTCGACAACTTCATGCTGCTCATGGTCTTTGAAGACAACAATGGAAGAAGAGCATCTTAAAGCGCCAACCTCCAGCAGTAAGTTTGTCATCATCTGCTTTAAAGGGAGATGATTGTGCTTTACAATAAGTGCAGACAAAGAATCAAGCAATATTGTATCTATTCTCTCATCTATTATAAGATTCTTCAAAAATAAATAAACATTAAACAAATCATTTATCGGAAGCACATATGTTTTTTCGCTTATTCGCTCTGTTATGTCTGTGCTAGCATCAACCACAATGAATTTTTCGTGGCTTACGTTTGCGTTCTCCAGCATCTTTATTATGATATGGTAAGGGTCATTGAAAGAAATATAGCACGGCCTGTTGTGCTTTGATGAAAGGTCAGCCACAATTGCGTGCATGTGCTCCTTGAATTCTAAAGGATTTACAAATACCAACGTGTGCATAACCTATACCATTCTAAAGTAGTATAATAATTTGTCGGTTTGTAAACCACAATCCTTAAATAACATCAAATCTGTTTTCCTAATGGGTGATTGGGATGCTTAAAAAAACAGTATCTATAGTGCTATCGATATTCCTTTTATTTTCAGCAACGGCATTTGCCAAAACAATAATAGTTTCAAAAGACCCTTCAGCAGTTTTATTCCTTGCAGGAAGCCATTACTTTAATCAGAATGATTTTTCTACTGCATCAAATTTTTTCAGCAAGGCAATTGAATTTAATCCCAATTTTGCAGAGGCATACAACAATCTTGGAATATCTTTGTACAAACATGGCAATGCAGAAGATGCAATAGCAGAATTAAAAAATTCCGTTGAAATAAAAACAGATTACTCGACTGCATACTACAATCTTGCATTGGTTTACTTCGAACAAAAAGATTTTAACGACGCAATATTAAATTTTGAAAAAGTCATCAGCATAGACAGCAGCAACGCAAACGCGCATTTTGACTTGGCTGTTTCATTGGTAGAGATGTTCAGGGAAAAAGAAAATGCAGGGGAAATAACAACAGAAGACTTAGACTATTTAAAGGCTGCATTGGAGCATTATCAAACTGCAATAAGCTTGAATCCAACAATAAATCATGCACAGGAAAACAAAAATATTGTGCAGGATGTTCTGGATTATTATTCATCCTAAAAATTCTTCTTCATGCTTAACTCCTGCCTTTTAAGGTAGTGATTAAACAAATCAACTAGGCTGTTGTAAATAGAAACAAACTCTGCTTCCTTCTGCACATCATCCAAAACAACCGGCTTCTTTGTCATGCCTTTTATCTCGTCTGTAAACTCTCTTTCGATGCCTGCAAGCTCCTTCTCTTTTGACTGTATGTCAATGTGCCTCTTGGTGAAATACTCGTAAAGGTCAACTAGCTTATTGTACAGATTTCCGTACCTCTTGCTTGACTTTACAACGCTTATCATGTGCGGCTTTGAAATTTCCTCTATTTCCAGCATTAATTCCTCTTCTTTGTCGTAAGTGTCTATATTTACTTTGTCCTGCACGTATTCAAGCAGCTTTAATATTGACGTAAACTCTTCATAAGTGTCAGCGGCTTTCAAAAGCGTCTTGTCCTCCAGCAAGTCGAGTATTTTCCTGAATGCTTCAGAATCTACATTTATCATGTCAACCCTTTCTTTTCTGGACTTTGCCGCATTTGAGAGCGTGCTGTATATCGGGTTTAGTTCTTTGTACAACTCCGGATAATTGTCAAATTTGTGCTTGGTGGCAAGAGAGTACACATTGCTTTTGAGCTTCTTCTCGATGTCAACAAGCAGCCTGTTCTCGACGTCCATTATCTGGATTATTTCCCTCTTATGGGTTTGTTTCATCATTTCTTCCTTGCTTTTCTTTTTGTATTCATAATAGGAATAGTGCCTTATAACAGCGGAAACAGCAACCGGAATCAGCAAAATTCCAGCAGCAGGAATCCATGAATATGAGATTAAATTCTCAAAATTGTTGCTGAACATGTAGATATAAAGCGAAACCAAAATGGTTATTGCAGCAGTGTTCATAGAAGATTTATACAGCTTTTTCTGAAGCGGCCTGTATTTTGTGTACGCTTTTCTGTAATCCTCAAATTTTTTCTTTTTTATCCTGTGCACATAAACCCTGTCGCCGGTTACTGTCATTGCTATAAGGAGTGATATAAGGAGTATCAGCAGCCACGGGAACTGCTTTGGAATCTTGAGAACCTGCTGCAGCTCAAGGAAAGGAATTTTTGCAAACTTCTTTACCTCGCACGGATCGCACGGCCCTCCGCAGTCTACCCCGGTTTCATCTTGGTTCTGTATTTTGTCAGTGCACGTAGGCGCTTCACAGGGATCGCACGGCCCTCCGCAGTCTATTTTTTCCTCTCCGCCATTTCTTATTCCGTCGTCGCACGTCGGAACATATTCGCACCTGTCAATATCTTTTGGCTTCTTTAATTTTGTAATGCATTTATTGACATCCGTGCATTTTCTCGTTGTAAAGCTTTCAATGCTGCACTTGTTCCATTCGCTGCACTCCCATTTTTCGTCGCATCTGTAAAATGGAGCCCTTCCTGCGCCCGATGATGCAGTTCCGGAATCAGCGCCTGAAGCACTGCCCGCCCCTCCTGATGAGCTTCCAGATTCTCCTTCTTCCCCTGGCGGAGGCTCTGGACATGCTCCGCAGTCTCCCGGGCATGTGGCGCAGTTTTCCCCGTTGCCGCAGGAAACATCTCCGCAGTACGGCCCTCTGGCAACTCTGAAAGATATAACCTCATAATCATACAAAAACCCGTCAAACACAGTTATGTTTATTGTATGGTTGCCAACATCACTAAGGGACGGCGTAAAATTAATCATCCCTGTCGCAGAATTAATTGTAAATATTGTAGAGTTTGATGCAAAAACCAAAGTGTCTCCTTCAGAATCTGTTGCATCTACATCCAGATCAAAAACAGTTCCTTCTGTTGCGACTTGCGATCCTATTTCAGATAAAACAGGGGCGTCGTTTGAGTTTTGTATCTCAAGATTAAAAGACCTGCTGTCTGTAAAAATGCCGTCTGTGCATGTTAAATTGATTGTGTTGTTTCCAACAAAGCTTTCGCCAAATGAAGTTTGATTTATAACTCCCGTCGAGTCATTTATGTCAAATCCTGTGAAATTATCAAGATAAGTCAAAACATCTGCAACATCATCATCGGTGCAATTGACGTCAAAGTAAAAATTGCTTGATTGGTTGACTGTGAAATTGGTCATGTTGTGCGCAAACTGCGGAGGGAAGCTGCTGACTATCCTGACAGTGGAGACTACTTTTCCAGTTAATCCGGTTTTAATTAATTCTTTAGGTACGAGAAGTAAAACTAAGAACACTGCAAACAATACCAATATCATCCAGTTTCTTGCCGCTCCAAATTTATTATTATTCATTTTTTAATTTGCAGTCCTCATCTATGGAATCTATTTTGCCGTCGCAGTCATTATCAACGGCATCATTGCAAACCTCGTTAGGCATTGCGCTTCTCCATCCGAAAGACAATCCGTTAAATGTGCACTTCCATCCGGTATTTCCGCTGGCGTCAGAGCACAGCTCATGCTTCCCATTGCTGCACTCATTCCATGAATTTTTGAAGCAGTGCATCGAATGCCCCTCATATTCAGGAGTTCCTGAAGCTTGGCATTTTCCGTCATAATCAACACATGAATCAGCAGCACTGCAGCACCCGCTCTGGAATGTGTCTTTTTGCACAATATAATATTCATTGTCATCATTTCCGCAGCATGCGCTTTTGCCTGCAGACCCGAAGAAGTTCCCGTACCCAAGCCCGTAATCCGAAGGGGTTTTGTCTTTTGCGCAGTAAACGCACTGCCCAAAGGATTCTTCCGGAGTTTTGCACTTTCCGTCAGAATCACAAGAACTCCCCTGCGGGCATTCTGCAGCATCGCACATCGGCCTTTTTGTGTAAACACATCCGTTATTGCTGCACGCTTCAGCAGCGCACTTGCTCTGCACGCAGTCTTTTTCTGTCTGGCAGCATCCTAATATTCCGGCGCAGTCTTCATCAGCGCAATCCGCTTTGCCGTCGCAGTCATTGTCTATGCCGTCGCTGCATTTGGTTTCTGTATCTCCTTCTTTAACATAAAGTTTTTCTTCATTGCTGCATTTATCGCACTCATTGCCGGCTCCGTCCCTGTCGGTGTCTTCCTGACCGGAATTTTTGACATCAATGCAGTTGTCTTTTGTGTCGCAAACACCGTCTTCATCAGAATCCGTGCAGCAAACTCCGGATGAGAATTTGCATTTTCCTATCATGCAGGGATCTTCTGCGCATGTAACATTATCATACCTGTAATCGCCGCATCCCTTTACAGAAGAGCATTTGCTGCATGCCCCTATTCCATCCGGGCTGTTCCCAAGAAGGCTCGGATTATTCTTTGTAAAGAAGCACCCTTCTTCAAATTTGCCGCATTCACTCCTTCTGCATAAATTGAAAATTCCGTATCCGCACTGTGAGCAGTATTTCCATACGCAAGGCTCTTCGTCAGTTTTTCCGTTGTCATTCTCGTCTTTTCCGTTGCCGCAGATTTCAGGATCGCACTTATCTTCTATTCCGTTGCTGTCAGTGTCTTTTGCATAATTGTCTGCGCAGTTGCACTGCCCGCACGAATTTCCCGAGCATCCTGAATTGTAGCTTTTTGTATAGTTTATGTAATCCCCGTTTATGCAGTTGGCCTGCGGGTTTTTCGGGCACGAGCACTGGCAGCTTTCAACAAGAACAGTGTTTTCAGTTTCATTCGAGACCCATTTGCAGCTCTTGCATTTTTCTGTCTGCTCATAGATTTTTCCGTCTTTGCACACCCTTCCCAAGCTCTTTGTCCCGTTTTCGCATTCTTCCCCGCAGTTTACAATTCCGTCTCCGCAGCTCTTGCAGCTGCTGCAGTAATCAGCATCGCTTGGCCCTGATTTCTTGTCAACAGAGCAATCGCATCCTGAGCAGGATTCATCATAATCATATACTTTATTTGCATAATCGCATCCTGTTGAAGGCCTGCACACGCTTCTTCCTTCGCATGCCTCTCCATACTCCACTTTTTCGTTCCCGCATTTTGGCTGCTGCGATATTCCTTCATTTGTGAAGTTAAAAGATGAAATTATAAACTCAAACCTGCTGAAGTTTATTGTCTGCGGAGGTATTGTGTATCTGTTATTCACGTAAACATACACATTCTTTGAATCGCTTACCGGCTGGCATCCAACATCATCAGATTTTACTATATACCTATGCTGGCCTTTTGGGGCAAGGTTAGTTACTTCTTTTTGTATGACATAAGGCCCCTCAGAAGGCATTGAGTATTGGGATGAGCCAACTATAACTCCGTTTACCATCACATCAAAGCTGAACCTTGCATCTGGAATAAGTTTCCTGTCTTTATTATAAACAGACACAGTTGCTGTTATTGTGTCATTAAGGTAATAAGATTCCCGATTAAACTCCAAATCTATTCCGTACGGACACTCTTTGGAGCAGTCGCTCTTGCAGTAATCCTCTTCCCCTATCTCGCATATCCCGTTTCCGCAGGCAGAAGGCGCGTCAATGCAGCCGCACGTTTCTGTATTGCACGTTTTTCCGGCCTCGCATCCGCTTCCGTCTTCGCTGCACTCTGCACCGCATGAATTTTTTGCGCAGCCATAAGCAATAACCCCATAATCGCACTTGCAGTTGGTTCCGCATTGCGACAGCACGCTTTTTACCTGGTCAAGGCTCTTTACAGATTTTTTGCCCCTGCATTCATCAACTTTGCATCCACCATCAACAGAAGGCTCGCATTTTTCTTTCTGGCCGTAGCTGTTTATCTGCTGTATAATCCCGTCGCCGCAGAATGCTTTTGGCTTGCAGCCGCATGAGTTCTGATCGCATATATCCCCTTCTTGGCAGTCATTGTCATTGCTGCACTCGGCTCCGCAGTTGTCCTTGACGCATTGGTATATGAACTTGTCATTGCTGCACAGGCATTGGCTGCTGCAGTCTCCGTAACTGTCCCTTATGCCAAGCCTGCTCCCTATGCATTCTGACTTCTGCTGCAGGCAATACTTGTTGTTCTTTGTTTCCGGATCTTCGCACGCTTCTCCATTGTTTATTTTGTTGTTTCCGCACAATCCGCTGTTGATGCACTCTCCATCGGCAACATCATCATTTGGGGTGTTGCAGCAAGCATAGCTTCCGTCTTTTCCTTTAAGGTAATACTCAGAAGAGTCGTCTCCGCAGCATATTTCCTCTTTTTTGTCATAAGTGTATCCGTTTTCATTGCAGTATTTTTCATTTGCATCGAGGCCGTACCACTCAGCACTGCTGCAATAGTAAGCCCCTTTCATAAAAGTGGATCCTTCATTGAATACATAAAGTCCTTCTTCAAACGGCTTGTCGCTGTCAGGATAGACACATTCTGTTTTTTTGTTCGTGCATTGGTAATACGCAACCCTGTTTGTTGAATTTTTGTCGTTTATGACGAATCTTGTCACATACTCCCCTTCACCAGCATCATCTCCGCAGCAGATTGCCCCGGACCAGGCGCTTTTTCCCATGCACTCCGCGCACCTGTCTCCGTCTAAATCAACCCAAGAGCTTTTGTCCCCGTTACAGAACATCGATATAGTTTGTCCGTTTTCTGCCTTTACCTTATTGCAGCCTGCATCATAACATTTCCCTTTGTAAGTGCATTGTCCGATATCACAGCACGCATAATCATTGGAATCTTTGCATATGTTTCCCTTGCAGTTTGTCGCATATTCCCCTTTATCGTCTCCGCAGCAAAGTTCTTTTGATTTCCTGTCATAATTGTTTATTCCGTATTCGCATTCATCCTTGCCGATGCATGAAAACCAAATAAGTTCCGAATCAGAGCATGTTTCCTTGTTTATATCCGGATTTATCCACATGCTTTCTTCATTTATTGACGAGCAAACCTCTATTTTGCCGTCTTGGCCCACATCTATTTTTGAATTCAAAGGATAGCATTTGCCGTCGTTTGCGCATTGCCCTTCCCTGCAGCAGCCTGCATCTGTTTCATCGCTCCCGCACGAGTCCCCGTAGCATTTTCTTCCAATTTCTTTGCTTTCCCCTTCAACATACTCATCAATCATTCCGCACGGCGGGCCATCCCAAAGCGAGTAAACCGAATTGCCGTTTTCATCATAGCGCTTCACATTGCAAGGCTTATAGCACGAATAGCCCTGCTGCAGGCTATTGCCAGAATCTTTTTCTTTTGCATAGCCATCGCACGTTTTTGGGGGATTTGAAACTATGTTGCATAATTCCTGCAGAAGAATCTTTTCAGAGCATGAAGGAATCCCCTGTATTATTGTTGTAAACTTCTCATTTTGGCTTGAATCCCTGCCGGCATCTCCATACACTTTTGCGTTTCCGCTTATTACTGCAATTGAAGGCGCGTCCAATCCATCAGAATACATCTTTGACAGGCTGCTTTCCAGCTTGCCTATCTTTTGAGGCGCAATCTCCAGCTTGCCTTCAAATCCTGCTAAAACCTCCTTGGCCAGCTCAAGGCAGTAATCATATTTATAATAGTAATCCAGCTTTGCCGAATCATACTTTTGCGAAAGCTCTGCAGTATTTTTTATCCCCTCATTTTCAAGGCTTATTTCAGCGTCTTTTATTTTTAGAAGCATTTCCCCTGGAATTACCTCTTTTCTGTTTGCAAAAAAGAGGTAATTCCAGGGGAAATGCT
>Ga0209542_10011965_pt1 | contig 15283 bp, 9 predicted proteins | sample RifCSPhighO2_01_FD_184028 | JGI IMG/M metagenome (GOLD analysis project Ga0209542, IMG submission 184028) | Soil microbial communities from Rifle, Colorado - Rifle CSP2_plank highO2_0.1 (SPAdes) (version 2) | ecosystem: Environmental > Terrestrial > Deep subsurface > Rock core/Sediment ...
CTCCCATAGGAGAAGCCCGACCTCGCTCTCGCCACCACCATACCGAAAAAAAGAAAATGGGAATCGCGCCAAATCAAAACAGAATGCGTGGTGGCGAGGCGAGGGCGGAACGGAACAGCGGTAGCGGAGAGACACTGCTCCCGCAGTGTCTCGTAGCGGACGATGTGCCGTGACGGAATTCATTACCTCACTTTGTTTTGAAAATAGGTTCTAACTTGGTACAATAGAGACACATTGAATATAAAAGCGGAATTAGTTTAGTGGTATGACACGACCTTCCCAAGGTTGAAACGCGGGTTCGATTCCCGCATTCCGCACAAATTTTATTTATTTCTAAAATACCCTTATTTTTAAACACATTTTTATATTTAGTTTTACAAAGTAATCTTAGTATTGACAATATAGCTCTAGTCTGCTATAATAGAATCAGACGAGGTGATATATGCGAATATGATCCTTAGGAGAGGCTGACAACTCCCATCAAAAACGCAGGGTTGGCTGACACTTTACATAAAAAATCAAACGATAGTGTGGAGTGGCCTAAACAGCCAAAGTCGATAACGGGCAAGACTTAGAGGTTTTTACCTCTTTCAAAATGGCCCCTGGACAGGTGACATCCAACAGAAGAAATGCACCGACACCGATGATTAGGGCAAAGAAGAGCGAGTCCAAAGACAGAAGGACGCTCATTCGAAAAGAAGTAGCGCGAAAATCGGCAAAAAGGGGGCTCCGCAAGGGGCGCCCTTTTCATTTAGGTAAATCATTTTTCAAACAAACTCTCAAAGAAGGTTTTGATTTTGTCGAAGATATTTTCTTCCGGAAGCAGAGTACCGTCCTCATCACTCTCAATAATTATAGCCACCTGTTCGCCAGGTGAACCAACACCGAACTTTTCTCGGAGCTTTCCTTCTCTACCTTCTTCAGTAGAAAGGCGTTTCAGTTCTACAGAGATAAATTCTTTTCTTTCAGTAAGACGAGCAAGCTCCGCTTCAGCATTTTCTACTGATACAGCACTGCGCTTCTTTTCTATATAAGCATTGAAAGCAGCCTTGGAAACAAAAAAGAAGATAAAAATACACAAAAGAAGGAACGGGAGACGATGAACCAGGGCCTTAAAATTAGATTTTTTGCTATTTTCTGATATTCTATATTTGAACATATATCAAATCAAAATAAATTATGCTTTGGGACAAAAGAACAAAAAAAATAATGCGGGTAATATGGATCGCGGTAGCGGTACTTGTAATCGTCAGTATGATTATACTTTATATACCGGTGGGAAGATAACTAAAGATGACCTTTGGACTACTGTACCAAGGGTCATCCTTAGTTCTTAGTTATCTAATCAGGACGGATCATTTTTAAGAATACTTCTTGCGGAATACTAACTCTACCCCCGCTTCGCGCCTGCATCTTCTTTTTGCCTTTTTTCTGTTTCTCGCGTAGTTTCATTTTGCGAGTAATATCGCCTCCATACATATGCTGAGTCACATCTTTGCGCAAGGCAGAGAGGGTGCGGGAAGAGATGATTCTACCCAAAGCTCTACCTTGGATTTTTATAGTTATCATCTGCCTGGGCAACGAGGCATGAAGCTTTTCGACCATCCTTTCAGCTTCCTGTTCGACAATTCTTCTGGAAATGACCCGAGTAAAAGCCGGTTCAGCCTCATCATTGATCAAAATGTCGAGGCGAGTAACTTGAGCTTCTTTATTTTCTGAAGATTTATAGGAAAGCGAAGCGTAGCCGCGGCTAACACTCTTTAATTCATCAAAAAAACCGCGCATCAGCTCGCGCAATGGCATCACCCCTTCAAGAGTAGTACGGTCACCCCCAAAATTATCCATATCTTGCACTAGGGCCTCATGCTCATAAAGAATTTTCATAATGTCATTTACATATTCGTTTGGCACAATGATCTTAATCAAAGTGATGGGTTCAAACACAGACTGGACAAGGCCATCGTCTGGGAAAAAAGCTGGAGAGTAAATCCTCTCCCGTTTGCCATTTTTATATTCGACATCGTAACTAATAGAAGGAGAGGTTATGACCAATTCAAGATTGAATTCCCTTCTTAATCTTTCAGAAATAATCTCGAGGTGGAGCATACCAAGGAAACCAGCACGAAAACCTTTACCCAAAAGGCTAGAGGATTCTTCTTCGAAAACTAATGCTGAATCGGTCAGTCGCAAACGACCCAAAGCTTGGCGTAAAACAGGAAAGTCATTCTGATCCTCCGGATAAATACTGGCCCAGACTACAGGCTGGGGTTCACTGTAACCTGGCAGGGCTTCGACTGTATCGCCTTTCCTCACTATAGTATCTCCCACTCGAGCAATGCCTGGTTCTTTGATACCTGTCACTATATAACCTATTTCCCCTGCTGTAAGTTTAAGGACAGGTTTTTCTTTTGGGGAGAAAATACCGACTTCGCCAGAAATAAAACTCTGCTTGCTGATTTTGAAAAGGAGATTGTCCCCCGCCTTTATTTCGCCACTCATAACCCGCAAAAAAACAATTACTCCTTTGTGAGTAGAATATTGAAAGTCGAAAATGAGAGCTCTGAGTTCGCTTGGAAACTTAGTTTCCAAGTCAGGGGCAGGAATTTTTTCTACGATTTTATTCAAAAGATTCTCGACTCCTTCACCGGTTTTACCTGAGACTTCTAAAATACTTTCTTTATCGCAATTTAAGAGTTTAGAAATTTCTTCTCTTATTTCTTCCGGACGGGCCCGAGGAGAATCAATCTTAGTGAGGACGGGGATGATAGTGAGCCCTTGTTCGCGTGCCATACTAAGCACAGAGAGAGTCTGTGCCTGCACCCCTTGAGTAGAATCTACAAGAAGGATTGCCCCTTCGACTGCTTTGAGCGCTCTCGAGACTTCATAAGAAAAGTCAATGTGGCCTGGGGTGTCGATAAGATTCAGGATATAATCTTCTCCCTCGGCTTCCTTCGGAGCCTCGGGATCCTGGAATTTCATCCAGGACATTCTCACCGGCTGCATTTTGATGGTAATCCCCCGCTCACGTTCCAGCTCCATCGAATCGAGTACTTGATCCTTCATTTCGCGTTTGGAAATAGTACCTGTCATCTCCAGCATCCTGTCAGCAAGAGTGGACTTACCGTGATCTATATGGGCAATGATTCCGAAATTACGTATATTCTTCATAGGTGCAATCTTAACATAATAAAAACAGGACATGAAAAGAGGGCACGATTCGCATCGCGCCCCTCACTTGTATCTGAAAAACGTCGAGTCTAGACTATTCCAACCCGGGCCCTCTTTGCAACTACCTCATACCGACGGAGCCCTGGGTCGAAGCCCACCTTGGCATTCGACACCGCAGAAGTGTCATCGGTTAGCTTGAAATGAATCTCCAACTCGTACTTCATCGGGGGACACAGGTTGGGGAAGATCCACTGCATGAAATGTCTCTCAAACTGAAAGTGTTTGAGGACAGGGTCGCCAGATAAGAACTTGACCTCCCTCACTACTCCCCCTGAGACTGAAAGCTCGATGCGAACAATCCCCTGAATCCCTGCAGACCACGCCACCAAGGGATACTTCGGAATAAGCACAACTGAAATCGGCTCACAAGCTGTAGTTTCCTTGTTCTCCTGGGCAAACCCAAGTACAGAACAAAAAACGACTACCAGAAATATCATAAGTGACTTCATGTCACACCTCCAACAAAAATCCTAACACAATTTCAATTTTTCATCACTTCTCCGAGTTCCCTATTTTTGATAATTTTGAGAAAGAAGAAAGCGGCAAAGAGACCGACCAGGCCGGAGAGGAGACCGTGGAAAAAGACACTCTGCAAAGTATCGAGTTCTATGAAAAAGTCATTGAATACTCGCAGAGCGAAGGCAGTCGCCATAATGAGAATTATTGAAGTGAGAACAGCGTCGCGCACTGAATGCCAGATAGGGTGCTCGTAAGCTTTGCGGATATTGGTAGGGATCGAGAACCAAAGTAGGAAAGAAGAAACGATTGAGCCGATTGAAAATGCTAGCGGCAAGAGAAGGACCGAAGAACGTGGCAAGTCAGAAACTTTCAAAATATTAGAAAGGAAAGAAATAATCGGATCGGAAATAGAAGCAAAGTTTGAGAAAATATAAGCGAGGATGATAGTGAGGATGGTACCTGAAATATTCATTATTAGAGGCACCTTGGTCTTGCCGAAAGCGTAATGTGCCCGGGTGAGGAAAAGTTGGATGCTTTGGAACACGACGGAGAAGACGAAGATCGCGAGCACCGCCGCCGTCATCCGCGTATCTGACCAATCGAAAGCGCCGGAGCCGAGGATGACCCGCACGATATGAGCACGCAAAATTATAAGAAGACCAGCGAGGGGCAGCGACCAGAAAATGATCTGGCGTAAGCCGCTCGATAAACATTTGCCAAGCTCCACCCACTCACTTTTGCTATGATGCTCGGCGAGGGTTGGGAAAGCCGCTTGGGAGAAACTGACGCCAATAAGAGAGAGCAAGACTGATTGCAAATTGAAAGCGAGGGTGAAAAGGGCGATAGAGCCGTAACTCGACTGCGAGGCGATAGAAGCGAGGAAAAGCATGGCGATACTTGAGACAGAGAGTGAGAGAGTGCGCGGAATAGAGAGGGCGAAAATATGCCTCACCTCCTTGCTCCAAATATTGGTAACGAAATGAGGCCTCTCTGGTGAGAAAAAAACAAACATTTTTTGGATCAGTAAATGGAGAAAAGCGCCGACACAAACACCCCACACCGCCGAAGCTATACCGTACTCTGAGAAAAATAGCAGGCCGCCTATAATTCCAACATTATATAAAAGAGGCGAAAGAGAATATAAAATAAAACGTTTCTCATATTGGACGATGGAACCGAAAAAGTTGGAGAAACCGAGGAAGAGAGGCGAGAGCAGCATGATGCGGGAGAAATAAATTATTTGCTCCGTCATCTCGCCGAGAGAACCGAAGAAAATTTGAACCAAAAGAGGCATGAGGAAAAATAGAATCGCGCAGGAAATGACGATCAAAATAGAAAAAGAAGAGAGAACAGAGTCAATGATTTTCTTCAAATCTTCTTTTTTTTCTTTGCCCATAAAAACTGGGACCAAAATAGAAGCAGAGACGAGCGAAGCCACAGTAGCGAAAAGTACGTCGGGGATTTTGAAGGCAGCATAATAGATATCGAGTTCCTGCCCTGCGCCAAAATAGTGGGCTAGTATCCTATCTCGTACGAACCCTAGCAATAACGACAGAGCACTGAAACCAGCCAGCCAAAAAGCAGCTCTTTCCAAGCCGCTAATTTTCCCAGTTATAAAACCTATCGCCCTGCGCACCATTTCTCTAATATATCACATCCAACAACTAACCAAGGTAACCAAGGATGACCCTTGGTTAAAGTACCAAAAACCCCTTATTTTAAGGGGTTTTAGGGGTTTATAGTGGAGGTTCGTTTCTATCTTCGGGCTTATTGTCTATTGGAGGCTCTGCCCCAGTGAATGGATCTTTATTGGCCTTGAGATTCGAGAGGATAAGATCTATCTCAGCATTATCAGGGTTCGTAACTTTCAATCCTTCAAACTGGGCTACAGCTTCTGTTTTTCTGCCAAGCCTATAGTAAGAAAGACCGAGGAAATAATGAGCGTTAGCATAATCGGGGACGATAGCTACAGACCTTTCGAAAGCTACTGCGCTACCCACGAAATCTGAGGTCTGATATTTGAGAAGGCCAAGCTGAAAGTAGAGGCCGGAATTCGTCGGATCGATCAAAGTGGCTGATTCCAAAGCTCTGACCGTACCAGGGACATTGTTTGAAGCCGCTTCGAGTTGAGCCAGGATGAAGTAACCATCGGTATAGTTTGCCTTAAGCTCAATGGATTTATTGGCATATTTTTTGGCAGCTTCGAGGTTGGAAGAGAAGGAAGCTACTCGAGCAAGACCGAGCTGAATCGCAGGATTGAAAGGGTTGAGTCTCTCTGCTTCTACGTAAGCGGCCACAGCATTAGGACCAGCCCCCTCTATACTTTTCTGAGCTAGAGATTCATAAATGCGACCGAGAGTCATGTGGTTTTGATAACCATTGGGATCGGTGGCGATAGCTCTCTTGGCAAAATCTACACTACTACCAATGCTAGCCTGCAATTCTCCCACTGCCGATTCCTGTATTTGAGAACCTTCTGGAACAGCAGCGATGATCCTCTCTATATTGAGTAAATCCAGCTCAGCAAGAGAACGTAGGTAGGTTGACGAAGGATAAATTTGAGCCGCCTCTAAGATAGAGATTCTTGCTTTAGAAATATCACCGTCTTGATCGAGGTTGACGATGGCTTTATTAAACAAGAACGAAGCGGCTATCTTCTCCCAAGAGAAATATAGGGTCGAGACAGCTCCCATCATGACGACGACGACCAAAAATACAGAGACGAAGTTGGCTTTCGGATTAGAGAAAATATTTACTTTGAATTGCTGGATGAGACCAAGATTGGCAAGAGAGGCAATGAAGAAACCACTCCAAATGAAGCCGAAGGAGAGTACCACAATACCAGGATTGTAGAGGAAGAAAGTGATCCAAAGGAATAATGAGGCGAGGAAGGAGGCCACGGGCATAAACCTAGTGTTACCACTGAGAGGCATGAAGAAAGTGGCGAAGCCGCTCTTAATATAGAAGAAGAGAAAAGCCAGAATAGAGAGCACACCCAAGATACCGACGGTCGCAGCTACGCTTGGTACAAAACCATAACCATAAGAAAAATCAGTTGCCCAGAAATCGCTTACATTTATATCCATTGGCTTATAGAAGGCCCAAAGCTCAGCAAATTTATTTGGACCAGCGCCAGTAATGGCATTGTGCTGGTATTGATTCTGGACAATATCAAGAGTTGACTGCAAACCAGGACGGACGTCGAAGGAGCTGATCTTCAACATATTCGAGAGAAAGGAAGAGAAAGAACTTCCGGAGATGACAATCACAAGTGAGGCTAGGAGGACAAAGACAGAAGAATAGGATTTCTTGATCCAAGAAGTTTGGCTCATCCCCATCGAATCATCTGAAGGCTGGTTCCTGGAGATGGATAGGATATAAACAAACAAAAGTAGGGAGAAAATACCAAGGATAATAACAGAAGCTTTGAAACCGACAGCTCCCATAAACAAGATAGCAATGACATTGAAAATCCAAAGAGTAATTTTTACTCTGCTTGAAAGTTCACCGAAATTTAGTGCGGAAAGAGAGAGGATAATGGAGAGCCCAAGTAAGACTGATAGATCTAGGTAATTACCAGCAAGATAGAGAGGGAAATTATTTATGACAGGTAAAGCTCCATAAGCCATAAGAGTGATCATGAGAGCGTGCAGGATACAGACGGCCATAGCCACAATAGAACCAATCATTACTTTAGTAGAAAGGTAGCCCTTAGAACCTACAATCGAAGAGACTAGGAAAATAACATATAGAATCAGCATGCTGCCTACGGTACCAACCTCAAAGGAAGTACCGAAGATAGACTGGTTTAAGTTGCCAGAGAAGAAGGCTGAGATGAGGAAGGAAGCTGGTATCAGTAACATGAGCCATAATAGCTTCGTCTTGGGCAGTTCGATACTTCCCGAATGGAGGAAGTTAATCATCATAATAACTACCGAAACGACAGCCACCGTAGCCAAAATTGCAATTTTGAGTGCGGGAGAAAAATTATAAACTCCAGGAAACACTGCGATTGGTAACAGGAAAGCTAGAACCATGAATAATATACTGACTGGCTTTATCTCTTTAATGTTTAACATAATGAGCAAATTATACACCCTGCAAGCCTTTAAATAAGGCTGATTGTGGATAATTAACCAAGGATGACCCTTGGTATACCAAGGGTCATCCTTGGTTAATCTAGAAAAATGTCCTTATCTGATTGTTTTTTCTTTACTATTAGATCAAAGCTGCTATCCACAAACTTCTGATACCCTTTGAGGTCTTTGAATTGCTCCAAAATAATACCGGGATTAGATACTCCCTCTCCACCAAGGTATTGGCCATAACTACTCCACTTCCATTGGTTCAAGTCCCAAGTAACACCCGCCACGACAGGATTCTGATGGATATAGGCAGAAAGCCAAAGAAGTTGCTCATTATCATCCACTAATACAGATTTAAAAATATCTTGGAAAAGGGTACCAACTCTATTATATTTTTTATTGAAATACATGGAGTAGCTAGTGAAAAGCTTGGAAATGAAAGTAGAAATGGGTACATCGCCATTTTGTTTGATTAAGAAATGGTAATGGTTGGGCATAAGACAATAAGCCACTAGATCGAAAGATCCTTTATCCAAAGACTTTATCTGAATTCTTTCCATGCCTGGGCCACCATAGTTGAGCCTGGGCTTTGTGTGTCCGAGAACGATATCCAGACGCTTCTGGAAATTATTATAATCTTGCTCATCTTTGAAAATATCCATCTTCCCCACTCCTCGATTGAATACATGATAGTACTCTCCGGGAGCAAAAGTTTTATAATCTCTTGTGTTCATGAAAATATTATAACACAAAAAATCGTATACCAAGGGTCACCCTTGGTATACCTATTCCATTGAGGAGACGACTTTGGAATCTTTGCGGAGTTGTTCGTAGAAGAGAACTTGGGCCATATTGATGAACATTTTATCTGTCGGACCATGCAGCTCTTCTCCTAATTTAACAATAGAAAAACTGGTGCCTTGCGTTGCTCCCTCACCCGCTGGTTGAGTACCAGGTTGCAAATAGTAAATTTTGGACAAGACTATTTCCTCGGAATTTTTGGAAACCATCTCACCGAAATACACCTGGCCATTGGAGAGGAAAACCGCGTAGACCCCAGAGCCATCTGGATCTTGGATAGTATTTGCCATCCTATAACGCCTGACCCCTTCTGCCGCGCCCAAAACTAAAGCCAGTACCAATACTAATAATAAAAATATTCTCCAAAAACTTCGCTTAGTCCGAACTGGCCTCGGCTGGAAAGCAGAAGGATGTTGACTCGGCATTTGATTTAAATTGACCTGATTCATAATATTATTATACACAAAAAATTAATTTATCTGAACTTCACTCCCCCTCTCGCCTTCACTGATGGCTGTGTAAGATTGGTAGTGCCTCCGCCTCGCACCTTCCCTGACGTAACGGTTTTATTCTCCTGCTCTTGGCCGCTATAAGAATAGAACGTGCCAGGACTGCTTTGATTGTTGTACTCAGTCCTGATCCAGGTGGCAGAGCGAGGAGTGCTGGAAATCCTGATTTCGTCCATCTTGCCTGGCCAATTGGAACCATCCCAGTTTTTATTGATCTTAAAAGAATGGGTCGAGGTAATACTGGTACTCGAGCAACTAGTGCTGTCCAAAACTCCGTCGAAATAGAAGAAGCCACAATCATTAGTCGAACCATCGTCCTGATCGTAACTACCGACGATATAGACCCAACCACGCTTTTTCAATAATAACGTGGAGTTGGCGACGATAAGGTTATCCGTCTTCCACAGACGGAGAGTGCCGGTATTCTTGAGGTCGAAACCGTAATCGGCATCATTGGCTACCGTAGCAGAAAAAGCTCCCACCATAGAGGTCCAATTGTAAGTATCAGTATTGAAATAAAACCAACCAGAAATAGTGTGGTCCGTGACGGAGATAGCGCTGAAATCGATATAATCATCCGAAGCGTCGAACTCTATACTACCGCCGATCTGACCTGCCACTTGATCGCCGGAATTCATGGAGCCATTGGCATCACCATTTACAGCGTTCGACGTCGAGTCACAAATTTCTTTAGTAGTGGCACAAGTAGTCGAAGGATCTTCCTTCAAATGCCAGACGCCTTTGAAATTGCTGTCCCAAACATCATTGCTTCCATCAGCCGTATCTGCCTGGTTTGCCACATCATCATCGCCATAATATATATGTAAGTAAGTAGTAGAAGTCGAAGAAAGATAAGGGATGTTGACCCAAGCCACAAGTTCGCCGGTAGTGGCATCATACTTTTCAATTTCATGCGAAAGTTTGGTCGCACCATTGTCCCAGGTGAATAAAATATCTCCCCCATCGGTTTGACCGACTAAGCCGCCGTTGCCGGTACTTTTCAAATGAGAATCGATGACGGAGAAAAGCATGGGGAAATTAGTCTGAGCGCCAGGCACTTTCTGATAATCTACGGCAATTACTTTCCTATTAGTCCACACTCCCCCGCTTGAATACCAAGCAGCATCTACCCCTTGAAGCCCCGGCAAAAAAGCAAAAGCAAAAAGCACAATCACCAGAACTAAAACAGAATATATAATTGTTTTTATTTTATTCATTTGACAGATTTTGGGAATTTGCTAATATACTATCATAAACAAGAAAAGGGCCCTTGATATGTTACGGCGTATCTGGGGGCCTTTTCATTTTTGCCTCAGTACTTTACTAAATTGATCGAGAATTATGATTGGCACATTCGTACGCTTCAACAAAAGTGACAGATATTTCTTATTCGGAGAGACGATATTGATTGGAACATTTTTTTCTTTCAGAAATTCTACAATGCAATGATAATCCCCATCTCCAGACACAAGCAGGACGCCCTCTAATTTATTTTCATAAAAATCTTTTGCGATAGCCAAGATAAGTTCCCCATCTACATTACCTTTAGTTTTGCCTTCTTTAGTCGTGAGAGTCGGCCTAAAAACAATATCGTAACCAATATTCTGGAGATTGTTGTACAGCTCAAAGTTACCGGGAATAAGTCCCATAAAAAGTATGGCCCGAGAAGCGCCAAACTTATCACGAATCCAAGAACGGAATGATTTGTAATCAAGGACCCAACCACTTTGCTCTACGCCGAATTTCAAATTTGAAGCATCAATATAAGCTGTAGAATTTTTTATTTTATTCATTTTAATTTGTGGCTACTGGTTCTGGAACTGGTTCGGGGGTTGGTTCTGGCTGTAATACCTCATCCGGGGCTTCGCCCTCGACTTCCCCTACATCAGGGGAAGTAACGCCTTCGATTTCTCCTTCAGTGATGATCGGCTCGGTCGAAGTCGCGACTGGTTCTTGTGGTGTTTCTATAATTGGATCAGTAGAAGTCGGAGTCGGAGGAATAACTACTGGAGTCGAAGTCGAAGATGGTGAGCTTGCCGAACCACCAGCGAGCAAGGCGGCCAATTGAGTTTTGTTGACGCAGACATCTTCGAGACAGAGCTCATCAGTCTGCACTTTCTTGGCGATAATATTGTCGGAAACAAAATTGGTGATCTTGATGAAATTCTGACCGATTTCTAGACCGATGGACTTGAAGAAGTTGAAGAGCCCCGCCCATTTGCTTGGAATCATGACTCCCGTCGTTGAGGCAGTACCTTGAGAAGCCATCGATTCACTGAAGTCTCTCCAACCACTCTTGATGAATGCAGTGACGCTCGTAGTAGAAGCGATGATAGTGGAGCTCGCGCTAGTCAAAGCTTGGCCGACGACATAACCGCTCTCTGTCAACTTCATTGCAGCGCCTGGAATAGTCTTAGACAAAGTGAGGTAATCGCCCACTTGGACTACCCCATTTTCATCAGTCACCTTGACTGGGACTTGACCGGCGATAGCGACTAGGACATTGGTCTTCTCGTAATTGCTATCGCAATTCTGATCTTTGATGGCGCAGATTGGGCCGTTACCGATAAAGCCTGGGTTAGAAGAAACGATACCAAATGGCTCGAGCCCACTATCGGATACTGCCCTGCCTACTGTCCTTTCTTTACTCATATCCAAAGCCACAATCTCACCCTTGTCTGGCAAATCACTAGTATCAGATGCGCGGAAGTATTCGGCGAGGTCAGCTGCAGTTGTGGTATAAGCCACAGCTGAAGCACCTCCTTGGATTTTACCAGCCACCGTCTGCGCCCCATCGGAGAAGCCGATGAAATAGTTGGCTGTAGTCCTCGAAGCATTAGCCACAGCAAGAGAAATGAGGAGGCCGTCAGCACCGGTGCCGCTATCGGCATTATTTATCCTCGCAATATAAGTGGAAGCTTGGCTACCGGAGACATTTAAATTGTAAGTCAAAGTAGAAGTACCGATACCGATCGCCTTACCAGAAGAAGAGACGACCAGAGCCGCATTACCAGAACCGTCGTAGACATTGATCGCAGTGGAACTCGAAGTGTTCATGAACAAGCCGCCAGCTGCGGTAAATCCAGATTGGAATGTCCCAGCTGAAGAGAAGAAGTTCAACAAGTTGGAAGCTTGCCCGGTGCCCGCTGTGATGTCGATACCGGAATTGGTGTTCGATGTCGTATCAACCTCGAAAACTGGTGTGCCCGACGCCATCTGGATCGAGAGCGCAGTAGTGGAAGAAACCTTCTGGACGAAACCACCCCACTCACTGATAGTAATTATGTTTCCACTAGTAGAAGTGGCAATTCTCAAAATATCTAGACCACTTGCACCTTGAAGAGTAAGAGTTGCATTTAAATTACTTGTCGTAGCGATACCTACTCGACCTTGAGCAGTAGTGGTAGCTACAACGATGGTTGAAGTACCGGAAACCGCTGTACCGTTGGCTCCAAAGAACGCGAGCTGTCCAAATGTACCTGAGTTCACAGTACCTGATCCACTTCCACCACCAACACAAGTATTATTTATAGCATAACAACCAGTACTAATATTGAAACCAACATCCGAAGTAGAAGTCGCTTGACCATCTATATTAAGCCCTCTCACAGTCGTAGTTCCAAATCCTGAACCAGAAATTTCCAGTGCAGAAAGAGATGAAGTCGCTGTGCCGGCAACAGTAGTAGTACCGAGGTAGAAGTTCCCGCCCGCGTTGCGGAATGCCCACTGGGCGATACCCGTACCAGCAGAAAGAGAGAGTTGGGAGGCGTCAGCATCAGCAACGGTGAGCCTATTTGTAGGAGTAGTGGTGCCGATGCCGATATTGCCACCATTGGGTTGCAAGATGAGTGGATACTCGACAGAAAGATCATTGATACTGCTTACTTGCAACCAAGCACCGAAAGGAGCCGCACTATATTTACCAATATCGATGACATTTCCGGTATTACCTGCGAGTCGTAGTATAGAATAAGGTTGAGAAACACCTGAAGTTTGAGGGGCGCCATCGATCGCATTTAGGATTTCCAAATCAGCCTGGACGCTGGTGGTACCGATACCCACCCCACCACCGTTTGGGTTCAAGGAAATAGGATACTCGAGAGAAAGATCATTTACAGAAGCCCCTTGGATCCATGGAGCGAAGGCTCCTGAATCACCCAGGCCAAACAAGAGACTGGTATTATTCGGTCCTGAAAGTGAGAGGAGAGAATTGATGGAAGATGCTCCACCCGAAGTCGGTAAATAACCAGAAGTAGCAGAGTTCACATGAAGTTGTGATACAGGAGTAGTCGTACCCAATCCCAACCTCTTTGTAGTTTCGTTCCAATAGAAGTTAGCAGCAGCTGAAGATTGAGAGAGTAAACCAGAGCCAGTGGAAGAAGCGAATACTACACCGCCAGAGTAGAAGGTGGTGGTAGCAGTGCCACCATTTGCCAGAGTATTGGTAAATGAACTACCTCCGACACAAGTGGTACCGATAGCATAACAGCCTCCGGTAATAGAGAAGCCGATATTGGAAGTACTCGTCGCCTGTCCTGAAATATTAAGTCCTCTCACAGTCGTCGTCCCAAATCCTGAACCAGAGATTTCTAGAGCAGAGAGAGATGAGGTAGCTGTGCCGGCGACGGTTGTTGTCGCTAAGTAGAAATTGCCACCTGCGTTTCTGAAGGCCCATTGTGCAATACCAGCTCCGGCGGAAAGTGCGAGTTGGCTTGCTGTCGCTGAACTTGGGTTTAAGAGCCAGGTCGGCGTCGTCGTCCCGATGCCGACGTTGCCGTCTGTATTTATGACCATCTGACCATCAGTATTATTAGCTCCAAATGACAAATATTGACTTGTGCCACCAGTTATCGAAAAAACACTACCTCCATTGATACCGCCGTTACCCCATGTAATAGTCCCTCTAGCACCAGCACTGAATTTCATGGTATCCGAAAAATCCGATGTTCCATTTACCGCTAATTTATATCCCGGTCCCGTCGTCCCGATGCCGACGTTGCCGTTAGTTGTTGCAAGATACGTTGATCCAGAAACAGTAAGACCAGTGGTACTTGCATAGCCTAAAGTTGTTTGACCTGTGACTGCTAATGTCCCTGTTGCCGTAATGTTCGCTGCAGTCAAATTACCATTGAAGAATCCGTCACCCGCTACGCTCAACAATGCGAAGGGACTCGTCGTCCCGATGCCGACGTTGCCGTTCATTGTAATTTGAGACACGGTTGTCCCAGAACGAGAAAAAGTTATAGCATTTTGTCCAAACACACCAGCGTCATCATAAGTATCCAAAACTAATCCAGAATTATATCCTGTCCAACGCCAATACTTTGCGTTCGCTCCTTGGTCAGTTTCGCTAAACTGCATAGTCGGTCCCGCTGAACTCAAATCCAACAAAGCTTGCGGACTCGTCGTCCCGATGCCGACGTTGCCATTTTCTAATACTGTGACCAAAGCCGTTGCTAACGTGCTGTTCATTATTTGCGTGCCGTTGATGCCAAAAATTTGTGTGTAATCAGTAGTATGATTCCTTATTCCACCGTTGGCAGTCCCCCCCGCGTTATAAAGCCTAATCGGGCTGTTATCCAAAATTCCCACGTTACCTTTAACCGTTAACTTTTCACTCGGACTCGTCGTCCCGATGCCGACGTTGCCGAGATTATCTATTACCATTCTCGTTGCATCGTTTGTGCCAAATCGTAAGCCATGATTACTGCGAGTTACAAGTGCCATTGTTGTAGCTTCAGTAAAAAATCCCCCATACACAGTTCTGGTGGTGTCAGTTACCTGTAACCCGTCATTATATGCGGACATAACTTCAAGTTTGAAACCCGGTCCCGTCGTCCCGATGCCGACGTTGCCGTTGCCTAATACCGTTACCCTTTCCGTTCCACCAACATCACGTAATGCCATAATTTTATTTGTGGCATCATTTCCAGCTTGTACCAATAACCCATATCCGGCCGTAGCGTGAGTATTATATATTCTCGTCTCCCACGACCCGCTTTGCGAAGATTGCACATCCAATGAATAAGTCGGGACTGCACCAATTCCCACCATGCCTGTGAAATATCCATTACCTGCAACACTCAACAATTGGCTCGGACTCGTCGTCCCGATGCCGACGTTGCCGTTAGTTGTTGCAAGATACGTTGATCCAGAAACAGTAAGACCAGTGGTACTTGCATAGCCTAAAGTTGTTTGACC
>Ga0209542_10011966_pt1 | contig 15282 bp, 22 predicted proteins | sample RifCSPhighO2_01_FD_184028 | JGI IMG/M metagenome (GOLD analysis project Ga0209542, IMG submission 184028) | Soil microbial communities from Rifle, Colorado - Rifle CSP2_plank highO2_0.1 (SPAdes) (version 2) | ecosystem: Environmental > Terrestrial > Deep subsurface > Rock core/Sediment ...
ACTTATTGCTATTTTAGTTTTTGCTGTTGTTGCGGTTGTTTTGGTTTTTATTTTTAGGGCAAATGTTCTTAGAAGTCTTGGAATTTTACCCTCTTTCTCGTCTTTTGATTCGGAATTTGTTTCACCCAACGAGGATGCAATAGAACAATGTATGGAGATTGGCAAGATAGGAGCGCCAGAAAAAGAAAGCTGGTATAAATCAAAGGAGCAATACATCTATGTAAATGGACAAAAAACAAATTTATATCTTGATGATAATAAAAATATTAAACTTAAAAGACCTTTTTTTGGGAGTGATGTTATTGTCGGGGTTATTACTAACCTAGGTGTTATCCTTATTGAGGATAATTTCCTTAATGAAGAAAGTTCTGTTTATAAAAGGTATAAAGAAGAGCTTCCCCCAGTAAATGTTCTTAAATATTTGCTTGAAGCATATTATATCCCCGGGAATATCCTATGTAAGAAAAGGGAGACTTTGCTTTAAATGAAAACTAAAAAGGGTGAAATAACGGGTGAGGAAGTTGTTAAAATAGTCCTTGCAGTAATAGGAATATCCCTCCTCATAGGTCTTACAGTTCTGTTATATAATGGTTTTGGAAAAACAGAAACTAAACAGGCAAGTGCCACCCTTGAAAAGATTATTATTGAATCAGAAAAATTATCAGACGAAAGTCAGAAGCAAGATATAATTATAGAATCTCCAAATGAATGGTATTTGACAAGCACAGAATTAGGAAATAATTTTTGCGGCAATAATTTTTGCTTATGCTTATGCAAGGATAAGGAATGCAATGGGCAGACTGTTTGTAAGGCTACAGAAAAATTTATTTTATTGAGGAATGAAAAAGGGGGCGAAGTAAGAGTATTGGAGCAGAAAGCACCTTTTGGAGCAGAACTAACATACAAAGAAGGAACATTTTATCCTTTTAACGCAGAAGAAAATTTAAAAGTTACGCCATTATTTTATAGATTTAATAAAGATTATTCTCAAGAAGGCAGATGGGAGTGGAGTCCAGATTTAATAAACTGGATGAGCATTGAGGAAAATATTGTTAGAGGGGGGGTGTGGAACGGTAAAAAACCATCTTCGGCCAATGAAAATTTTATTAATGCTTTTAACAGTATTATTAAAGAATTCGCAGGAAATTTAAATATAAATTATGAGGAAAAAGGAAAGGAATTTTTAGGAAGAAGCGGCGTTAAAGAATCGAAAGCCGTTGTTATCTTTCAAGTAAAACAATGATAAAGAAGCATAATAAAAAGGGAGATCTAGAGGAATTAGTTAAAACAACGTTCTGGATTATATTTTTTGTTATCCTTCTGGCGGGTGTTTCTTACTTAATTAAAAATTTAACTGGAATTTAAAATTAAAATGAAAATAAAAAAAAATAAAGAAAGAGCAAGTTTTTTCGTTTATTCGTCTCTAATGAGCCGAACGAAAGCAGACATGAGCTCTAAGATGTTGGTTACTTTTATCCTTTTAATAGCCGGTTTTGTGCTTATACTCCTTGTTTATTCTAGGATTGGTTTTGAGGGGTTATCCAGCAGGGAAGTTTGCCATCAGTCTGTTGTTTTGCGCGGAACTCTTCCAGAAACCTTAGGGATTCAAGAAGTTGTTCCATTAAATTGTAAAACGGAGAAAGTTTGTGTTAGAGCAGATAAGTTTTTTGGGAAAGGAGAATGCGAAGAATTTGAAAATGTAAAAGATAAAATTAATTACGCTGATGTTAAGAGTACAGAAGATATTGAAAAGTTAATTTCTGATCAGATTGTCGACTGTTGGAGTATGACCGGGAAAGGCGAGCTCTCCTTGTTTTCTGAAGGGTGGGCTGCAAGTTATGGTCTTCCTGGAAGCAGTATTCATTCAAGCTGTGTAATCTGTTCGAGGGTAGTTTTTGATAAAAAAACTCTTGAAGAAAAAGGCATCGATGCTTCAAAAAGAGATGTGCTTGGTTATATGAAAACCCATAAGATTCCTAATGGAGATGAATCTTATTACGGTTATCTTTTAGGCGGGAAGGCAGGCATATCAGATGATGTTGAAATTGATAAAATTGAAATAACCAATCCTGACACAGGTGAAAAAGTTAATTTAGATGTGAATGAATTGACCAAACCAACACCTAGCACAGGAACCGAAGAGCTTGCCGTTTTGTTTATGCAAATCTCTGCCTCTTCCGGAGAGGAAGTTTTTTCCAAGACTTTAAAAGCCTTCGGCATGGCGGGCACCGCTACTGTTGCCGTTTCGCCAGTAAAGTCAGTTAGCCGTGCAATTTCTGTAGCGCGGAAATGTGTTGGTCCGCAGGTTAAAGTTTGTTTAGCTATAGGAGCTGTTGTTGGAATCGCTGCTCTCGGGCAGCAATATGTTGCTTCAGAAAACAGGGAAATAGCCGCAGCACATTGCGGAGATACTTTTGTGGGTGATAAGATAGGTCAAGGATGCAGCATTGTAAGAACAGTAGAATACAACCTTGAAGATCTTAAACAATATTGCGGAGTAATTGAAAGTATTCCTTAGTCAGCTTTTAATATTTATAATAGTTAGCTTTAATTCGGTTCTTTTTAGTCTTGGTTTTCTTAGTTAAATTTATAATCTTCTTTTGTTTTTTTGATTCATGGCTAGTTTGTCGGCTAAAAAAGAGAGTATCAATTTATTCTTTAGGAATAAAAAATCAGAAGGAGTTTTTTATCCTATTATTATTTTTGTCATACTTAACCTTATGTTTTTTTCGATTTTATTATTATTTGTGCATAGGTCTTCTACAGGAGCTTTGATATATGAACAATTTTATGCAAAACAGGTCGCATTGCTGGTTGATAAGGCAGATCCTTCATCAATAATTACACTGAATTTTGAAGACGGAATAAAAATCTCAGAGAAAAATAAGGCAACGCCAGAGATAACTTTTAATGATAATACTGTAACTGTTAAACTTTCTGGTAAAAAGGGCTATTCCTTTAAATATTTCTCCGACCACAAAGTAAGCTCTTATTTCGATTTTGAACAAAATAATTTAGTTATAGTTGTTGAATAAACAAAATGGTAAGAACATTCATTAGAAACAAGGGAGGCAGTGAGAAAGTATTCTCGTTATGGTGGTTTTTCGTTCTTGCCATTGTTGGATTAGGAATTGTTGTCGGCGTTTTAATCTTTTATTCCATGGATTTTGATGTCAGGGAAATAGAAGCAGCAAGTTTATACAATAATTTGGCAAACTGCGTAATTAAACAGGGATATTTAGCCGATAATTTTTTTGATAAAAATTTTGATATTTTTGAGAAATGTGGTCTGAACAAAGAGACAATTCTTTCTGGAGATTTTTATTTTAAAATTAGCATTTTTGATGGCGACAGAAATCTGGTAAAAGAAATTAGCGATGGAACTAGAACTTTTGAAGCAGATTGTAAGATAGAGGGAAAACTGATAGCAAAAGAGTTTCCGAAATGCATCGGAAAAGAAGAAAGGGTAATTTATTATCAGGATAATGAGAAAAAAAACGCAGCAATTCATATTTTAGCAGCATCAAATCAAAAAGGTAAAAAACTTTCAATTTAAAATGAAATTAAAAAAAGGGGCGATTGGAGCAACAATAACTTGGATGGTGGCATTTGTTATTATTTTTTTAATCATGGTTTTGTTTATTACTTTTACCGGTATTTTAGCTGGAAAGAAATTTGCTCCGATAGTGGGGGAGGGCAGAAGTGAAATAAGAGTTCCTGAAAGTATGGACAACCTTAACACACAAAGAAAACTTTTGTATCTTTTTAATGCTCCCTTAGATGATGGGAGTACAATTAAGGAACTAATTGTTAATTGGAATTTGACTGGCAATCCGGAGATTAAAGACAAAATAATAAAAAATGTTAAAAGTATTTTGGAAGAACAGAAAGAAAACTGTTATTCTCTTAAAGTCAATGATATTTTTTTGTACAAGAGTGATAAAATAAGTTTAGGAGAAGGGTCTGAACCCTCCGAAGCTTATATTTTTTTAAATAACCAAAAAATAAATATAAAATTGTATTTTAAAAGATGCTGATTAAAAATAAAAAGGGAGATTTTTCCGTCGTGCTGCTAGTTTTTTTAGTATTACTAGTTGTTTTGGGCTCTTTATTCATTTTTAGCACAAGGTCTCAGAAGGTAGTTACTGAACTTTCTGGTTTAGATATTATGAACAGTGTTCAATTGGAAAAAAATTTGGCGCAGTTTTATGTAATGGAAGCAGCTGAGACTTCTTTAGCTGAATCGTATAAAGAAATGACTTTGCACGGGCAATACATCAAAAACCCCACATTTGATTTAGAACTGAATGTTAAGTTTGGTATGCTTAGCGATACTTTGAACGAAGATTTGGGTACCGTGTTCAATGAGAAATTTAAAAAAAATTTTGAGAATTATTATTTTAATGAAGAGTATTTGAAAAATTTAGAAGATAGTGTGATGGCAAATAAGTTTAATCCCTCATTCGATGGAGAAAAATTAAAGATTGACATTTCTGGCTTGATGATTAAGGAATTTTCCGAAAAAATCAATGTTTTTTATTCTCCAGAGATTTTTGCTGAAACCAGCTTAAGTAAAATAGGTTTAGATAATTTTAGTAGAATCTATGAAGCTAAGGAAGGTTGCAAAATCCAAAAAAGTGCTGAGTTTATAAAAACTTGTTTTGAAAATCGTTTAATTGGATTTAATGTTGAAGTTGTAAATAAAAACAGTTCCAAAGATGAGCCGCTTTTTTTCGTAACTTTAACAAGCAAAAAAGAATTCCTAGTTGATGGAAAACTTGAAAGCATAAAACTTAGTTTTATTTTAATCTAATTGCATCTAATTGCTGCTGCTTCACAACTTATCAGAACTTAATTAAAAAAGTTTATAAATTAAAAAACCATGGTTAATTTATGATTAAAAGAGGAATTAAAAAAGGCCAAACAGAAGTTGGTCTTGGAACAGTATTACTGCTTGTTCTTGGATTTGTTGCTTTAGTTATTGTGATTGTTGGATTTACAAAAGGATTTGGCTTTTTTACCCGAATTTTTGAAGTATCAAAAGTAGATACGGAGCTTATTTCACAGAAGTGTAACAGCCTGCTTTCTTTAGGGGTTTCAGGATATTGTGGGGATGAGGTAGAGATAGGGGTGGATAGTTTTGTCAATTGTGATTATGCGGCTAAAAATCTTGGTGTTAAGGTTACAAATCCTCCAGATTCTGCCTGTGGCTCTCTTGGCACTGCTGAGAAATCAATATGTACGAGATTAAGAATAAAAGATGGCGATAACTTTAATGAAGAAAAAGTTAAGGTAAATGAGCAAACCTGTAAATACTGGTTTGAAAGGTCTTAAAAGTTAAACTATTATAATAAATTTAATTCTGCTTTTGTGAATAAAAAACACTAAAATAATAATGTCTGTAAACTAGAAAGTATGATTTAATACTATGAATAAGGGGAATCCAATTTTCAAGTTTTTTTTTAGCTACTGTCTTTTTGTACTAATTGTTTTTATTTATTGTCGTCTTAAATTTTGAAAAGCATTAAACCTGTTTTTGATTGGCTTATCAAAAATGAGAAGTATCATCCCTAAGATTATTATGCCAGTACGGATGTTTGTTGAGACCACAGGGTTTAATTGAAATTTTTGTGCTAGGATAAAAGCAAGTCCAAAGAAGAAAATCCAGAATACCTTTCGGAATACACCACCAAGGGTAGACAAATAAATAAAAAAGAAAGCAATGATAAATGGAATTAACATTAGTATTATGACCCCCCATGTAGTATACACTTTTGAAAGAAAATCCACTTGTTGGAATGTCATATAGTAAACAGCCAATAGAGAAATGCTTAAGGAAATCACTATGTATATGGCTTTCTTTTCAAAAAATCTTTTAATTATCTGAGAAGTAAAGAGAAAGATTAGTAAAAACAAGAGAAATACAATCCAAAATTCGTTTGATAAGTAAAAAACCATTTTACTCTTTTGAGAGTTCTTTTATGTAGTCTTCCAACCTCTTTTTCTCTTCTTTGTAGTCTGCCCAGCTTATTCTTCTTTTTTCAAAGTGCTCTTCTACCTCATCAAGTTCCTTTTTTGCTTCTCTAATTCTTCTTTTGTTCCCTTCTCTCTCATGTTTTTTTAACTCTCCCATTCCAAAGTAGGAATGTACAGATTTGTCAAAAATTACAATAAGCAACGCAGCTAAGATGGTTAGGCCATAGATTTGGTTTGCGGTTTGTCCTATCTGACTAGACTTCGAACCCCACAAAACCAAAAGAATAATAATAAACATTGCCCAGAAAAACTTCCTTCCAGCTGGTCCAACGTTTGAGTTGTGGATAAAGTAAAAGAAAATTAACAAAGGAACTATTGTAGAAATTGCAATCCCGAGAGTTCCGTATGGAATTAATATACCCTGAATTAAATCAGTGTCACTTATGAACCTTATTGCAAGAATGGACACTATTGTGGCTATTAGAAGGCTTATTTTTCCATTACCTTCTCCGATAGGTGTTTTGTCCAAGACGTATTTGCAGATTATTATCAAAAGGAAAAGCAGCAGAATCTTGGCAAAGAAAAATTCTGAGGTTGCATAATTTCCTATCAACACCTCGAAGAAAGGAGAGAGTATGCTTAGGACACTGTCAATAGTCCTCATTACAATGTCTTTTACTGAACTAAAGCCGTAAATTTGGGCGCTTATGAAAGGCAAAGAAAACAAAGCCGTTAGCAATAGCAAAGAAAATGTTTTACCTTTTTTCATGTATCGGAAATGACTTTGTAGTTTAAAAATATTCCTTTGATTTTTGGCAAGGTAATCTTTGATAATATGTCTTAATTGGTAGAAATCTTTATAAATCTCTTTTACGCTTATTAAACATGAAAAAGGCCGGTGGAAAGAAACTTCTCATTGGAATTTTATTTGTAGGCCTTCTTTTTTTGTCATTAAGTCTTGTTGCAGCGCAGCAACAGGAAGGAATTTTAAAAAGTTTGTATGATGCCTTTTTTAGTGGAGTCTTTAGTGGAACCGGAGATTTTTTTAACAGTTATAATGTAGCCAAAATTTTGTTAATATTGCTGGTTGTAATGCTGGTTTATTCTGTATCTGATTTTATTCCGGTTGTGAGCGATAAAGAATGGGTAAAATGGGCAGTCTCTGCAATAGTTGGTGTTTTATCCTTTTTGCTTGTTGACAAACAAACCATTGAAGGAATTTTAACAACATATACTGCTCTTGGAGTAGTTCTTACTTCAATTGTTCCTCTGATAATTTTGCTTGCCTTCCATTATAAGATTGTAACTAATGTAAATTATAGAAAAGCTTCTCCACTTCTCACTCTTGTTCTTGGAAAGTTTTTATTTTTACTTTTTGCCCTTTGGGTGCTTTTTAGATGGTATAGCGTGAGTGCTTTAGGTACTCCATATGTTCAGGCTTACTTGGGCGCCGCACTTTTTGCATTTTTGTGGGTATTCATTGGAGACGTATTACTCAAGAAATTGTCCAAAAAAGCTAGAAAAGCAGGCGCAAGTGCCAGTATGGATGAGGCTAATGCCGACCATGTGGCTAGGCTATTAATTGAGATAGATGATCTTAGTAGAGCAATGAAAGGTGCTAGTGCATCTGAAAAGGCAAGATTGAAAGAAAGAATTGAGGAGTTAAAGAAACTTGCTGAAGAAGTTGCAAGTAGATAAATATTAATTTTATAAACTTGTTCTTATTTATAATTCTATGAAGAAAGAGTGGGGTTTTTTATTTATTTTGTTTCTGTTTTTAATGACTACTCCTATTTTTGTTAGTGGCCAAGCAAGTACGGCTCTTACAGATACAACAGACAAGCTGGCGACAGGAGTTGATAAGGCCACTTTAAAATGGGATTACTTAGGAGCAGAATGGAAGACAATACTGTTAAAAAATTCAATAGTATCTAAGATTGATGGTTTTTTCAAAGTCATTTCCCCAGTATTTACTATTTTATTCGCAATGCCTTATGAAATGTCTTTGGTTTTACTTTGCATTATTATTTTATGGCTGATTTTTTGGAATGTGTTTCATAATATACTAAAATCTTCAGGGATTATTGAGAAAAAGGCATCACTTATTATCTCTTTGTTATTGGTGGTTGGTTTGGCTCAATTAGGGTTTTTTTCAAGTGCCGTAATTTTTGTGGGCAGGTTTGCGTTTTCCCCAGAGAGCAAATGGGCAAGAATTATCTTAGTTATAGGAATTTTTTTCATTGTGTTTTTATTCCAGCGTCTATCTCAAGTTTTTAGCAAATATATAAAAGCCAGAAGAGAAGCTAATGAAAAAGATCTAGAAAAGTTAAACAGGACTATTTTAGGAAAACTAGTGAATAATATTATGGAATTTTCTAAGTGATTACCTTTTATTAATGTCTTACTTACCCCCCAACTTTTTTAATTCGGTTCCCGCAGTCATCCCAAGATTTTCCGCATTTTCTATTTCAATTTTCTTTTTCATTGTTTTTGTTATTTTGTTTATACCATAGAAAAACGCAAATGTAATTAGGATGGCAAAGACAACTGCCAAGGGTCTCCATTTTTCCAGAACATTGAAAACATTTGCAAATTTAAAAAGAAAGATTACAAGTTCATTTATTGCGCCAGAAATTCCTATAAGAAGCGTTATTACTATTGCTCCTAGCCAGGATTTGCTTCCTTCAAAAAAAGGTGTTATTACTAAGATGCTTTGGAGAAGAATTATGAGTCCTATGAAAATACAAACCATTACCATTATTTTTTCAGTCGTTAAGGTTTCTTCTGGTTTCATATTGAATAAAAGCCTTATTGTTTTTCCTTGTGGAATCGTTAGATTCTTGGACAAAAATTCATTAGACTTTTCTTGAACATCTCCAAGACTTCCCATTTTTTTCTGTTCTTCAACAATCGTATCTTGTGTTTGGGCTAAAATTAGCTGAGAAAAGAATAAAGATAGGAAGATTAATAAAAATACACTTTTTTTCATAAAGGTATACAGAAAGATTATTTAAATTAGTTTCTATAAAATCATTATTGATTGTTCTCTTTTTTGTCAAACACCAAAATTATTTAAAGAATATTTTTTTTAATTAACCATGTCAGATTATGCTTCCTCTGAGCGAAGAAATAAGGGTAAAGATAAGAGAAAAGAGAGGAAGAAACATCCTTATAGGAAAGGCGGGAAGCAAAGGACAAAATAAGTTAGCCACAATCACGAGCATTTTATAAATATAATTTGCTAGTTCTTTTCATGTACGAGATAGTTTTCTTATTTACTCTTGCATTGGTTTGGATAGTTTTTGCAGTTGTCCAAGATCTAAGAAAAAGAGAGATAGCGAACTGGCTTAACTTCTCCCTTATTGTTTTTGCTTTAGGCTTTAGATTTTTCTATTCATTATTTTCTTCCGATAGTTTTGGGTTTTTCTACCAAGGTTTATTAGGTTTGATTATTTTTCTTTTATTGGGAAATTTGCTTTATTATGGTAAGGTGTTTGCTGGTGGAGACGCTAAATTAATGATTGCTTTAGGAACTGTTTTACCTTTTTCTGAGAGCTTTCTTGCTAATCTTGAGTTTTTTTCTGTTTTCTTTATTCTGTTTCTTTTTGTTGGGGCAGCATATAGTCTTTTAGGTAGTGTGGTTCTTAGCCTGAATAATTTCCAGAATTTTAGGAAAGAGTTTTCCCATCAAATTAGAAAAAATAAGAAGTTTGTGCTCCCAGCCCTTCTTTTTGCCATTCTGCTAATGGCTTTTGGATTTCTGGAGAGCCTTTTTTTCTTTATAGGTATTTTGGTTTTTTTACTTCCTTACCTTTATGTGTATGCTAAAGCGGTAGATGAATCTTGTATGATAAAAAAAGTAAAAACAAGTAAGCTTACAGAGGGAGACTGGCTTTACAAAGATGTTCGCGTAGGCAGAAATGTTATAAAAGCTTCATGGGATGGTCTGAGAAAAGAAGAGATAAATTTACTAAAGAAAAAACATGAGTTTGTTTTAATCAGACAGGGAATTCCTTTCTCACCCGCCTTTTTGATTAGTTTTATAGTTTTAATTTACTTTTGGAAAATTGGCTTATGGAATTCTTTTTGGTAGCCAGATTCTTTCTTGTTCCTTTGGCGAGATTTTTATTTTCTTTGGGCGGCTTTCCACAATAGCCCGTTTCTTTTTTTCTGTCAAAAGACTTTCCAATTCAATTAGTTCTTCAGGAGCCGCTGGATGGCGTTCTGAACTGGCCGTTTTATCATTAAATTGAGGTATGATACTTATTGTTTCATGACCGAACAAATTTGATTTAGCCGTTAGAATGCTTTTTGGCTTAAGCTTTTTCTTTATTATGCCAGAAATATTTTTTATTAGCTTTTTAATGCCACTTTCATTTTCTTTCCCTTGAATTAAAGCATGTTCTTTTGGGATTATTAACGTATGGCCACGAGAAACAGGATTTATTTCAAGAACTGCAATTGCACTTTCATTTCCATCAATTTTATGAGACTCGATTTCACCCGAAACAATTGAGCAGAAAACACATTTTTGAGATCCTTCCTGATTTGCCGTGTTATTTACTGCAAGATTGTTTTTAACAAGAAAAGCTTCAAGCTCTTGAGAATTCATCGATTCTATTCTTTTTTTGGCGAACTCTTTTTTATCCAATGGGAAGCTAGATTCTATTTGTGCAATTATTTGCTTTTTAATAGTTTTTGCCTGTTCTTCTGTTATCATTTTATTAATAAAAAATTAGGATTAATATAGTTAACGATGGTTTTACTTTAGAAGTTTGAAAGACGAGCGGAACGAAGTAAGGCCAGCATATATTTTTAAATTGTTTTTCTTTTGATATAAAATAGGCAAATTTTTAGGTTTTATTATGGTTCTTGCTGGTTTAGCAATTGCCGCTATACCTTTTCTTAACGAATCTATAGAAAATTCACAAATATATCTCTTTGCTGGAGTAGGACTAGCTATTCTTGGAGCAATATATTCTATGTTTTCAAAAAGCTTAGGACAACCTTATTATGGGCTTATCGTTAACCAATAGCTCTTCTTATATCAATAACTTCTACAGAACTAACATCCTTAATTTCACTTAAACTTTTTTCTAGCGTTTCCAATTCTTGCTCTTCTGGCCAGCCAAACATTACAATTAACGCCTTTAAGCCAAAAGCTATTGGCTCAACCGTAAACTTTGGATTTTTCACGTTGTTTAATTCTAAGGTACGTCCAACATCTTTTTCAACATTCTCCAGATTTGTTTCAGGAGAAGCTGGCATAAGTTTTATTTTTACTGCTACGATGCTCATGTAAAAAATTAACTAAAATAGTTTATAAATTGTTATGTTTTTTTGGACCGCAAAAAATTCTAAAAGGGTTACAAAGCTATTTTTGGACCAGCAGAATACTTAAAAACATTGGCTCTTTTTGATTTCAATGCAAGGAAATTATGAAAGGATTTTAGAGAAAATTTCAAAAGCCTCTGGAATAGACAAAAGTGAAATTGAAAACATGGTTGAAGCTCGGCGTTCGAAGCTTTCCGGTTTAATTAGCAGAGAAGGGGCTGCTCAAGTGATTGCCTCTGAGTTAGGAGTTTCTTTTGAAAATGAGAAACTGAAAATAGACGAACTTCTTCCTGGAATGAGAAATGTAACTGTCACAGGGCAGGTTATTACGCTTTTTCCTGTGAGGAGCTTTAAAACAAAAAGGGGTGATGAGAGCAAGGTTGCAAACATGTGGATTGCAGACGATTCTTCAAATATCAAAGTGGTTTTATGGGATACAAATCATGTTCAATTAATTGAAAAAGGTGAGATAAAAGAGGGAACAGTTGTCAATATTAAAAATGCTATGATGCGTGATAGTGAGCTTCATCTTGGAAATTTTTCTGAAATAAAGCCAACAAATGAGACGGCGTTTTCAAACGTCGTTACAGAAAAGGTTTTACGTGAAAAAAGCATTTTTGATTTTAAGAAGGGGGATAATGTTTCCACTAGAGCCTTTGTTGTTCAGGCTTTTGAGCCGAGATTTTTTAATGTCTGTCCTGAATGCGGGAAAAAAGTCACAAGCGAAGGCGAGTTTTTTGTGTGTATACAACACGAAAAAGTTATGCCTGAAAAAAGAGCTGTTTCAAGCATTGTTCTTGACGATGGAACAGAGTCGATAAGGGCAGTTTTATTTCATGAGATTCTCAACAAATTGGGAATTATTGATTTTCAAGATCCAGAAAGCCTTTCACGGCAAAAGGAAGCTATTCTTGGCAAGGAAATGATCTTTTCCGGGAATGTAAGAAATAATTCTTTTTTTAACACCCCGGAGTTTATTGTAAATGATGTTAAAGAAGTTAATATTGATGAGTTGATAATTAGCTTGGAAAGCAAAGCCTGACACTAGTTCTCTAAGATATATCTGTTATTGAAATAATCTTTATAAAGAAGTCTTAGTTTGAGGCTTCATGGTTAAAAGCAAAAATGAGGATGATAATATTTCTGACGCTGTTGATGAAGTGAAAAAAGAATTTAAGATTACAGATCTTCCAGGAATAGGCCCCGCAGTATCTGCTAAGCTTGAAGCCGCCGGAATTCTTGATCTTATGACAATTGCTGTTATGACGCCTTCTGATTTAGGAGACAGTGCTGGAGTAAGTCCTGCTGTTGCAAGAAAAGCAATTCAGGCTGCGAGAAAGATGCTTGACTTGGGTTTTGTGGATGGAACAGAATATGCTAAAAGAAGAGAGAACATAGTTTACATAAGAACAGGGAGTAAGAATTTTGATGGTTTACTCGGCGGAAGAGGTGTTGAAAGCAGATCTATCACAGAAGCCTTTGGTGCTTACGGAAGCGGAAAAACTCAAGTGGGATTGACTTTGGCAGTTAATGCTCAACTTCCATTAGATATGGGTGGTGCAAACGGAAAAGCTGTTTTCATAGATACTGAAGGAACTTTCAGACCTTCAAGAATAAAACAGATTGCCGAAAAACTTGGTTTAAATCCAGAGAAGGTTCTTAAAAATATTTTTGTCGCAAGGGCGTTTAACTCTGACCATCAGATTCTTTTACTTGATAAAATTTCAGAGATGATTAAAGCAGGAGAGCCAATAAAATTAATGATTATTGATTCTCTGACAGCGCATTTTAGGGCGGAGTTTTCTGGACGGGGTCAGCTAGCAGACAGACAGCAGAAACTAAACAGATATATTCATCAATTAATGAAGCTTGCTGAGACATATAATCTTGCAGTATATGTTACAAATCAGGTTATGGCTAATCCTGCTCAGATGTTTGGGGATCCAACGACGCCAATTGGGGGCCATATTTTGGGGCACGCCTCGACATACAGAGTTTATTTAAGAAGAGGGAAGCAGGGAAGCAGAGTTGCAAAGTTAATAGACTCTCCAAATCTTCCTGACAATGAAATAGTATTCAATGTTTCTGACGCAGGTGTTGTTGATGAAGTTGAATAAAATGACAGAGAAAAAATTTACTTTAGAAGGAATGTCTGATGCTGACTTGGGGGAATGGAAAAAATAACATTTAGATAAAAAAACAATTGCAAGAGAGACTTTAGTAGCCATGGGGATTGTACTTGGTTTAGGAGCAATGGACAGAGATGCATTTTATATTGATTGCAGTGAAATGCATGTCCATTCGTATACATGTTTGAGCTTTAAAGATAAACCTTCCGCGATTTATTTAAGATTAATCGAGGAAGTTGAAAGATATCAAAGGCTTTTAGATAAATTGCAAGAACAAATTGGCAGGAGCAAGTAATTTTGAGATAGTTTAACAAACAATTAAAACTATATCTAGATAAAATTCTTTAGTGTGCAAATATAAAAATGTATGATTCATGTAGGATAAATGAAAAATTACAATTATATCCAAGAAAATAACCGCTTAAGTAAAATAAGATCTGTGGTAATTTTTATCATTTCATGTTTGGTATTTCTTTTTTTAGCTATTCTTTTCTATAAATTTTGGTCTAGCGTTATTCAAACAATTCCTATTTTGAACAAGATAATGATTTCTTTAAGATATAATCTTACGAATACGACACCAATAGGATTGTTTTACGGACACTTTGTAGGAGGAATATTTTTTGTGCCCTCTGCGGATGAACTAATATTTTATTATGGGTTGCTGCAGGGAAACCCCCCTCTTTTTTCATTTGGCGCAGCATTATTTGGATATATGCTCGCTCAAGTATTAAATTACCTTATGGGTTCTAAGATAAGCACCTTGGTATTACATCTTGTTTCAAAGAAGAAAGTGTATAAAACAAAAAGATGGGTGAATAAATATGGGGCTTATGGTATATTTCTCTTTAATGTTACACCTCTTCCTGCGCCTTTGCTGACATTTGCGCTTGGAGTAACCAAATATAATTTTAAAAGATTATTCTTAATAACCATTGTAGCTAAGGTTCTGGAGTATTTGGCCATAATAGGTATATTTCTTTTGTTTTCCGTATAATTTTTATATGCCATTATCTTTAGAGTATAATGAAAGCAAATAGGAAATTTTCAATCATTCGTATTCAGGAAAAATCCAAATGAAAGCAAATCAAAGATTTTCAATCATTTTCCATAGGAGTGTCAAATGAGACAAAAATTAAAAATTTTAGCTCATTCGTCTCCAGGAGGAGCCAAATGAAAGCGAATAGGAAATTTTCATTCATTCGTATTCAAGAAAAATCCAAATGAAAGTAAATCAAAGATTTTCAATCATTTTCCATAGGAGATATGAAAAATGAAAGAACCACATAACATAATAAAACATGAACGCCCTTTGGAAAAAACAGTTAACCTAAAAAAATTGATTGGAAAAAGCGTTCTTTCTAAGGGAGGAAAGGTAATAGGAAAGATATTGGAAATAAGAATAAGCCCAAACACTCTTGCACTTGAAGGCATTCTTGTAAGGGGAAACATAATTAGAAAACCGATTTATATAGGAAGGAGCTACTTTTCGCGTTTATCTGAAGAAGCAGCAATTCTTAATATAGAAGTTTCTGTTTTAATCAAAGACAAACAAGTGATGGACTTTGAAGGAAAAATATTGGGAACAGTTAAAGAAGTTGTAAGAAAAGGAACAAGAAATGACCTAAAAGGTTTGTATGTTAGTTCATTATTCAGCAAGAAGTTTTTTATTCCGGCATCTGCAATTCAGTATGTAAGCAAATCCGTAGTATTAAGAAAAAATTATAATGCAAGAAAAAAGTATTTCTGGCAGAAAAATAAATAAATCAATAACTTCAGAAGATATATTGGGAAAAGACGTTATAGATGCTGAAGGGGGTTTTATTTGAGTTGCAGAAAAGAT
>Ga0209542_10011967_pt1 | contig 15281 bp, 21 predicted proteins | sample RifCSPhighO2_01_FD_184028 | JGI IMG/M metagenome (GOLD analysis project Ga0209542, IMG submission 184028) | Soil microbial communities from Rifle, Colorado - Rifle CSP2_plank highO2_0.1 (SPAdes) (version 2) | ecosystem: Environmental > Terrestrial > Deep subsurface > Rock core/Sediment ...
CACGCAAGATTAGGAATTGGACCTGCAACAGAAGATGGCTTCTATTATGATTTTGACAATTTAAATATAAAGGAAGAAGACTTCAAAAAAATAGAAGATGAAATGGAAAAGTTAATCTCGCAAAATTTAAAGTTTTCCAAAAAATATGTAGCAAGGAAGGAAGCAAAAAAATTATTGAAAGATGAAGAATATAAATTAGAGCTGCTTAATGAATTAAAAGGAAAAATTTCTTTCTACCAGTCAGGAAATTTTCTGGATTTGTGCAAAGGACTTCATGTAAAATCATCAAAAGAAATTGGTGCGTTTAAATTGATAAAGCTCGCAGGAGCATATTGGAAGGGAGATTCAAAAAACAAGATGCTTACAAGAATTTATGGAACAGCATTCAGCTCAAAAAAAGAATTGGCAGATTATCTGGAAAATTTAAGGCAAGCAGAATTAAGGAATCATGTCAAGCTGGGAAAAGAGCTCGACTTGTTCAGCTTCCAGAAGGAATCCCCGGGGGTTCCATTTTTCCATCCAAAAGGAGCAATAATTTACAACGAGCTGCTCAATTTTCTGAGGGAAGAATACAAGAAAGAAAATTACAAAGAAGTTATTACTCCGTTGATATATGAAAAATCACTGTGGGAAACATCAGGTCATTGGGAGCATTTCAAAGAGGATATGTTTATTTTGAAAGCAGACAACAGGGAATTCGCTTTGAAGCCGATGAACTGCCCATCTCACTGCTTGATTTACAAAGACTCATTGAAAAGCTATCGCGACCTTCCATTAAGAATAGCAGACTTTGCTCCATTGCATAGGAATGAGCTAAAAGGAGTATTGGCTGGACTGACAAGAGTAAGAAAATTCTCACAGGACGATGCTCATATTTTTTTAACAGAAGACCAGATAGAATCCGAAATTTCAAAACTAATTGATTTCACAAATTATGTCTATAAAAAAATATTCAACTTTGAATTCGTTGCAAATCTCTCAACTCGTCCTGAAAAATTCATGGGGGATGTAAAACTATGGAGCAAGGCAGAAATAATTTTAAAAAGAGTTTTGGCAAGCAAAAAAATAAAATTTAATGTTAAAAAAGGAGAAGGCGCATTTTACGGCCCGAAAATAGATTTTGATTTTAAGGATTCATTAGGAAGGTCTTATCAGCTTACAACGATACAACTGGATTTCCAGCTGCCTCAAAGATTTAGCCTGACATATGAGGGAGAGGATGGAAAAAAGCACATTCCTGTTATGATTCACCGCGCCATACTCGGAGCTCTTGAAAGGTTCATTGGAATTTTGCTGGAGCAATATGCAGGAAAGCTCCCATTGTGGTTGTCTCCAGTTCAGGTAAAAATTGTGACTGTTAATGACTCAAACAGGAAATTTGCAAGAGAAATTTTAAATGAGCTGGAAAAAAACAATATTAGAGCTGAGCTGGATGATCGGGCTGAATCAATTGGAAAGAAGATAAGGGATGCTTCAAATCTGAAAATTCCGATAATGGTTACAATAGGCGACAAAGAAGTAAAAGGAAAAAAGCTCGCAGTAAGGGAAGGAAATAAGGTAAATTTTGATGTAGCTCCAAACAAATTCATAGAGGAAGTTCTCAGCAGGATAGGAAAAAAATGTTAGAATTCAAGCAAGCCATTTCAAAACTGCATCAGTCTCAGTTATTCAGGGATTTCCAGCTCAAGGATGTAAAAGCATATCTTACAAATTCTGTTTACATTGACGAATGGCAGATAAATTATTTCTCCACCAAAACAAAAATGATTACAACTTTCACAGTGAATGGAAAAGTCAGCAAGAAAATGCTTGATTCGAACAACATGGAATTTCCTCAGCTAAACATAGCAAAGCTAAAAATTGACAGCGGAAAAATTTTGGAGATTGCCAAAAAGTTCATCAGGGAAAAAGAGGCAAAAATAATTATAATACTACAATCAGAAAATTCAATTCCTGTTTGGAGTGTGTCAGTCCCATTAATGTCGTTGAAAGTGGTTCATATAAAGATTTCAGCAGGGACAGGAGAGATTTTAGAGAACACAGAAAAAAGTATTATAGAAGTAAGAAGATAAATTGACATCCTCCCCGCCCTAAAGGTTGCCTTCGGCAACTGCTCCGCTTCGCTCCGCAGGCGGGGATTCCAGTGTTGGGCAGGAGATGTGTGAATAGTTTTCCTTGGCTTTGGCGTGATGTGCCTCTAGATATTGCTTTGCTTTCTCTACGGTTATATGCCCTATAGATGCTGCAAACTTTCCTGGACTCCAAAGATGTCCCTTTGGATATCTTTTTCTAAGATTTGGAACAAGTCCAAATAGCAATTTTGAACTAAAGCCTTTCAATAAATGGAGGGCTTTAGTTGGCGCCATAGTCATTGGTATGGATACAATTACATGGATATGATCTACATCAACTTCTATATCCATTATTTTTATTTTGTATCTCTTAGCTGCTTCTCGTATTGTAACGAGACAAAGATTTTTAAGATACAACTGCTTAAAAATCTTGTAGCGATACTTGGTGCACCATTCAAAATGCCAGGTGTTCCAACCTACTGAATGTGCATGTGCATTTTGTCGGTATATGCTCATGTGTTCCACCTCCTGTGGGACACATCACTTTGCCGATAAGAAAAAATTTTAGCTAGATAAAATAAGTTACGCCATTCACCCCACCTTGAAAGGTGGCCGCAGGTTTCACCTGCTGGATTTCTGGCTAGAAAATCTTAAGACAAATTTCTGATTCAAAATTAGTTAAAATAATGGATGATTATTTTGATTTCTCTATTAATAAAGCCCAAGATGCTTCTCATCGGATTGAGAGATGGAACAATTTCTAATAACTCTTCTTGAGATTCAATTAAATTTATTCTTACATTAAGTGTCATTTTATTTCTGAATTATAACTTTAACACTTTAAATAATTCTTCTGAAAATAGCTGAGAAGTAAGACTCCACACCCTATATTATTTATCATTCTTAAACAAGTCAATAATTTCTTTAGTATTTAAAACTTTAATTTTATTTTGCTTTTTCAGTTTCTTATCATTAGACCATATTCCACATTTTAATTTAAGTGCTAAAGCGAAATACATTGTATCTTTTTTATCTGGCGAGATTTCCTCAGCTTTTGCCATGTACTCCGTATATTCCTCTTTTGGGACAACTGCAATAATATCTTTAAGTAAATACATGGTTTGAATAAATTCATCTTTAGTTCTTGATGTTTTTTCCAATATTACATCTTGATATTTCAAAAACTCATCTATTATAAATTCAGGCGTATAAAGCCCTACTTCTTCTTCAAATACAATCTTGGCAGTTATGCTGTTTTTTATCAAAGTAGAGAACAAGACATTTGCATCAATTATTAGAATTTTCATCTTGTTTTATGTCTTTTCATAGCTTTTTCGCTTACTTGTCTTCCAAATTCTAATGCATCTTCTTCAGTGAATGTGCTGTCTTTTGTAAACTCTCTAAATTTTCTTAACATTACTATTTTATTTTTTATTGCTTGCCTAGCTACAGCACTCCAATTTATATCCTGAAAATTATCCATTTCATGTTTCATATCTTCTGGAACTGATAATGTTATACTTACCATACTAATTACCTCCTGTATTTTACGTTTAATATGTTTATTATGTTAATATATTTAAATCTTTTGTTTTTTGTATTATCCAAATAGGAAGAAATACTTCTGGATTGAGATTAATTAAATTGAACTCAGGAGATAAGTTAAAAAGCTTAGCTAAAGTAGTGAATGAGGAATGAATAATTTAAATATTGAAGGGGAATTAAGAACATTAGATTCTATTAGATATGATTGGAGTGATAAGATTCCTGAAGATGTATTACATAGCATTCATGAACCTGGAACTGAATCTCCTAAATATAAAGTTAGAGTTGCTTGGTTTCAAATTATTATAACTCAAGTAGGATTATATAAAGATAGAGGATTATTGAGTGAAGATACGAGACAATTATATGATTCTTTTTTAGATTATATAAAAACTGAAGGATTTAAAGGTCAAAATAGACTTACAAATAGACAAGATATTGAGAAAGGAAATTTGTTGTTAGACAGAGTAATTACTGATTTAAACCAACTCACCAACACCAATCAGATGCCAGCGAGCTCCAACTCTTCTTGATATAGCAAAACGATCTTCTTTTGATGCTACAACCGGCAATTTTAGTGTCAATGAAATAATATTTTTTGACGTGTCTGTTACCTGCCCTAAAGTCACAGATGAGTTCACATTCAGCATCAGAAATTCTCCCTGCGTTATTGGAACTACCTCGACTTCTTCCTTAACGCCGACAACTCTCTTTATCAATCTTGGCTTTATCCTGATCTTGTTGTAAACTGGCGGGAGCTTTCCTGGAATTCCTGCTAGATTTCCTGATAATTTATCTGACTTGACTATTGAAGGGTCTAATTCTGTTAAAATCCCCAGACTTCCACCTGGCGAGATTTCATCAAAATGCTGCCCTCCTGAGATTATTCCTGCTATCTTTGTAGTGACTGGCTTGTACTGGTCTTTCTCTTCTATCCTTATTCCTGGAACAATCTCTATTTCCTGCCCCTCCTTTAAAACTCCCTGCCTTAATGCGCCTCCTAAAACTCCTCCAACTAATCTATCTGGCATGATTCCCGGCTTGTTTATGTCGAACGATCTTGCTATCAGCATTAAAGGCTCTTTTTCCAGATTTCTTTTTGGCGTCTTGAAATTCTTCTCGATAGCTTCAATCAAATAATTTATATTTATCTTGTGCTGAGCTGAGATCGGAATTACTGGGGCTGATTCTGCGATTGTTCCTTTTACAAACTCTTTAATCTGGCTGTGATTTTTCTTTACCTGCTCTTTATCGACGAGATCAATCTTGTTCTGCACAATTATAATATTCTTTATACCAATCAACTCCAGCGCCATAAGATGCTCGCGAGTCTGCGGCTGTGGGCAATGCTCATTTGCTGAGATTAAAAGGAGAGCTGCATCCATTATTGCCGCTCCTGAAAGCATTGTTGCCATCAGAGTTTCATGGCCTGGCGCATCGATGAAAGAAACCTTTCTCAGGATTTCGTATTTTTCCTTTTTCTTTTTTGCATCGAGCTCTGTCGTGAATCCCTCTTTTGTCTTCACAAAAACAGAATCTGCATAACCCAAACGTATTGTAATCCCCCTCTTTAATTCTTCAGAATGAGTATCTGGAAATTTTCCTGTCAACGCCTGGACTAAAGTGCTCTTGCCGTGATCAACATGGCCTATTAATCCAATTGAGATTTCCGGCTGTAAATTTTTTTCTGTTTTAGATTCTTGTTTTTTGGTCATATTATTATTAGAAACATTAAAATATCCATTTATAAATTCTACGAATATGCAGAAAATTAAAATAATTGGTATGGGAAATAAAGACAATTATAGTTTCGTCATAGCTAAAAAGAATAAAGATTTTTTTAAATGGTTAAAAGAAATTCTTTGTTGTGAGCCTTTCCATATAGATCCATCAGATATAGAATACATTAAAAGTTTTGATATAAAGTGTAAAGAGAAATTCAAAAAGAAAAAGATTGAAGATTGTGTAGACTGTCATGAAAATTATATGGGTTTTAATGATGATAGGATTGATATTTTTTATGGAAGAAATAAGGTGTTTATCGTAGTAAATACAACTCAAGGCAAAAGATTAAAATTTATGAGATCTTTAGAGAAGAATTCAATGTGGACCAAACCAAAATCAAATAAAAAAGTTTTTTCATATAGAAATTCAAAAAATAAGAATTAAAGCTTCTGCTTTCCCGTCACTATCAAATCCAAAATTCGGCTTATCACAACTTAACTTTTAGAATATTTTTCTAATACTTTAATTAATTTAGGGATTTCTATGATTGCCTCTTTTACTGTCTCAATATCAATCTCCTCACCATAATAATTTATTCCGTTTCTTAATTTTCTGTATCTATCAAATTTTATAGAAATTGATTGTTCTTCGAGAATGTCTTTTAAAAAATAGGTTATGGATTCATGGTCAAGAAACTTATAGCCTTTTAAATATCCAATTGCCTCACAATATTCCCTCAATCCTTCGTAAAGCTCTCTCAAGATTGATTTTAAAGTATTAAGATTTAATTGTATAATTTTAGCAGTTTCAATTGCTTGCATCGAAGACTTAAATAGACTTATTGCCCTTATCTTATTAGGCATAACTTTTTTCACCTTACCTGCAATTAAATTATTTTCAAAATTCATAATATCTCCAATTCACCAGACAAAATAATCCCATTGCAAATATTGTTTATCAGATTCGGATTTGATTTTTTTGTTTTATTCCATGAACTTTTAGTGAATTTATCCAGACTTATCTTTCTATTTAATCTCTTTTCATATTTTTCAGTGGAAAATCCTTTTTCTACATTTGAGATTAAACAAACATCTATGTCGCTAGTTTTATCATCCATTGCAAAAGCATAACTTCCAAATAAGACAATTACTGGCAGATCAAACGCTTTTTCTAGATCCTGTATTATTCCTGACTCTCTGATCTTTTCCAGATTGTAATATAGTTTTAAGTTTAATGTTTTTTTAGTTAGAATCAACTGATAAAAAGAATATACCCCCTCTTTTTTTGATGATAAAAATCCTTCTTTGACAAGCTGGTTAAGATGCTGTCTGATTGTTGTATGATTGATTTTTAAAATTCTAGAAAGCTCTCTAATACTAAATTTTCTGATTGGTTCTTCAAAAAATGGTTTCAAGATGGTTAATTTTCTTTCCATATGGAAATATATATTTCCACTTGTTTATAAATCTTTCCATATACCATTTATAATAAAAATAAGAATTAAAGCTTCTGCTTTCCCGTCACTATCAAATGGCCTTCTTTGTCTTTTTCAAAGTTTAATTCCTGGAGATTGTTAATCAGGATATCATGGCCTGCAAGCAAGTAATCTATTTCCAAGCCTTTTAAAATAATTTTGTGGACTCCTGTCTTGAAATCATATCTTTTCTTTGGAGCCTTGTCTGTCTTGTGAGGATCATTTATATCGAAGAGGCTTATAAAAATAGGCCTTTCCATTCCATCATAGTCTGCTTCTTTCTTTGTCTTTCCTATGATCGCGCTTTTTGTTTTGATTTTTATTTTTGCTCACCCTTCTCTTCTTTTCCCTCTCTTGTTTCCTTTTGCTCTATTGGTTTTTGCTCTGCTGGAGTTTTTCCAAATATTTCTGCCAGTGATTTTTTTCCGACTTTTAGAACTGAAAGATTTAACTGAGCTGTTTTCTGGCCGACTGTATTCCCAGCGACGGTTTTTCTTACATAATTTCCCTTGTATCTTGTTTTTACCCCAACGCCTTTTCTTGCATAGATAATTTTCTTGCCTGTAAGATTCAATTCATGCCGCATCGGAAAACCAGCATCATTGCTTCCTCCAGTAATCTTGAATTCATATCCTGAAATTCCTATAACTTCTCCCTTAAGCTGCTCGCCAACTTTTCTACCAATTAAAACAGAATGATCTTCTAGATTCTTTGAATATGATTTCCCATCTTTGTCGCCGATAACTAAATTTAATCCTGGCATTTGATTTTCATACCCCCCACAAAGGATTTGTTCTTCTTTTTATAATTGAAATTTCCTTAAGAATGTTTGCTTCTGTGGGGTTTAAATAGCTTTTCATTTCTTTCAATCTGCGAAAGTCCTCTTCTGGAATATCTGTAAACAAAATTGAATTCTCAAAGATCTGCCTTCCAACAGTTACTCCTGGAAGTGAAATTGCTGCCTGCTTTCCCTGCTCGATTTTGCTTACGTTCTCTCCCTCTACTTGAATTGCTTTTATTTTCGTCAAAAACTTCCCGGCATCATTCATCAATGCATAATCTGATGCAATGCTTCCTGCCAAAACCTCTATTCCTACGATTGCAGGATTGTTCTGCCTGAAAACTGTTCCCCGAAGAATTATTATTTTCCCCGGCCTTGTAATATTTTTTAATTTTTCCTGCCCCTGCTTTCTTATTTCCTGGTCTTTCCATAAATTGTAATCATCAATTATCTTGTAAATAATTTCATGATTTATTATTTTTATTTTATCAGATTTCTCATTTACTCCGACATTGAAAGCAAGAATTATCTTATACAATGAATTTTCTTCAGCTGACGCCTCTGCCAGGTCTGACTTTGAAATGTTTCCCAAAGATGCCCTTTTAATCGGGATATTATTTTCCCTCAGCAAGGAGATTAAAGCTTCCAAGCTGCCAAGAGAATCTGCTTTCACAATAACACCTTTCTTGTCTGTTTCTATTAAAACTTTTTCAACTTCTTTCTGCATTTCAGTTTTAACTCTTTCAATGTCTTCATCCTTTTCGATTTCCTGATCAATTACTTCAAACGGCATGCCTGCAAAAATATTTTCTGTGTCCCGAGTAATTAATTTGACCGTGCATGCTGCAACGACTTCATCGACGGAAACCAACTTATTACTTTTGATTGTCCTCTCGAGCAGATTGCGGACTTTTGTTGTTATTGGCTTTTCCAATCCTGCTATCACAATTTCGTCATTCTTCTTTAATTTCCCGTCGTATATTATTACATCCAATGTCTTCCCCAAACCTTTTTCTTCCTTGATTTCTAGAATAACTCCTTTTGCCGGTATTTCTGTATTAATGTTTAATTTTTTTTCCATGAATTTTTGAGCCAGGCCAGCTAAGACCAAAAGCAATTCCGGAATTCCTATCTTAAATTTTGCTGATAGCGGGATAATTGCAACTTTTTTTGTATAATCATCAATCCTGTCAAACCTGTCAGAATCAAGATTAAATTCTGTTAGTTTCCCGACGATAGTATAAATCCTTTTTTCAATCTCCAATTTTACCCTGTCAGATTGCGAATTTATACCTTCGAGCAATGGCTTTTTCTTGTCCTGAAACCCTGGGACTAAGTCAATTTTGTTTGCTGCAATTATAAAAGGCGTCTTGTTTAATTTTAGAATTTCAATTGATTCAATTGTCTGAGGCATTACCCCTTCATTCATGTCAACTACCAAAACTGCTATATCTGCCAGGCTTCCGCCTCTTTTCCTTAGATTTGTAAATGATGCATGGCCTGGTGTGTCAATGATTAACAAACCTGGAATCTTTATCTTTTGACTATAATTTCCTATGACGTCCTGGATCAATGAGAAAGGAACATTTACCGCATTTATACATTGAGTAATCCTGCCTGCTTCCCTTGACACTATATCCAAACCAGTTATAGTCTCGACTATCTGCGATTTTCCATGATCTACATGCCCCACCATTGAGCAGACAATGCTCCTAAGCTGTGCCATATAGTAGTAACTAGAAATTTGATTTTTAAGGGTTGCGGTGAAAGAAAGAAACTAAAAGAGAAAGTTTAACCTCTCCGTTGATAAGAACCTGCGGTTCCTGTAACCTCACTTTATTCATCAAAATTTTTTAGCTTGTTTTCAATAATGTTGTTCGACTTAACCAACATGCTTCTCTAAAACCGTTTTATACTCATACAGTTCAGATTCCGAAAACCATAGTTTTATTTCTGCTTTTGCATCTTCTTTATTTCCTGACGCATGAATTAAATTTTTAACCTGCCTCTTGTTCTTGTTTGCATATTCTTTGCTGATATGAGCATAGTCTCCGCGGATAGTTCCAGGGAGCGCTTGATTAGGATATGTGTCTCCAACAATTTTCCTTACGTTCTCAACTGCATTCACACCTTCTAAAACCATTGCCACTACAGGGCCTTCTTTCAAGTAGCTCACAATCCGGTCTCTTATCTCTCTCCCGTATTTTTCCTCGATGTTTTTTGGATAGTGTTTTCTTGCAAATTGATCGTCTGTCCAGAACATTTTAATTCCAACGATTTTAAAACCAGCTCTTTCAAATCTGGAAATAATTTCTCCTGCTAATCCGCGCTCCACTCCATCTGGCTTAATCAGAATTAATGTCTTTTCTATCATCTTGTCTATTTACCATCCTATCTCTCTATTATCTTAACTCTTTATTTTTTTTGATTGGTTAGTCCACTTTAGCTTTACAGCTCTTCTTTTTAATTTCAGCAAATTTTTTTCGCATTTCTTCTTGTCAAACCAGTATATTCTTCCATCATTCCTAACAAACATTTTTCCAGTTCCCGACTTAATTTCTGACTTGCAGAATGAGCACTTCATTTTCAGCTTCCTCTCTTTACTTGCGTAAGCTTGCGAGCTTCTATTTCTGTTTCTCTCAACATAAGAACATCATCCAACCTTGTCGGGCCTTTGACATTTCTCCTTATAACTTTCCCCTGGTCATAGCCTTCCAAAATCTTGCAGCGAACCTGGACTACTTCCCCCCTGCTCCCTGTCCTTCCAACAATTTCCTCGACTTTAGCAGGGACTGCATGCGAAAAAGTGATTTGGCCTGTATCAGACTTCTTTGTCTGCTGTTCCTGAGGCATTCCTATTATGCCTTTTCTTTCTTTCCTTTTTGCTTTTCTTTCAGCTTTCTTTTCTCTCTTATTTTCTTTTCTTGCCATTTTATATTTTTATATTATTATTTATTTGAGATGCATTTCTTACTTTTTATTTTCTACTTTTTTTCTGAAATTACTCCAAGGTCTTTTGATATCTCTGCGATTATTTTCTTTGACTCGCCTTCTTCTACAATAGCTACTGAAGAGCAACCTAGTTGCAAGCCAGCTGCTGCGCCCAATTCTGTTTTTGTACTTACAGGAATGCATGGGATCTTTTTTTCCTCGCATAAAACAGGTAGATGCATGACTACTTCTTCAGGCTGAACATCCTGAGCTATTACAACTAATTTTGCCCTGTTTCTTTCTATTGTTTTTGTAACTTCATTTGTTCCTTTTTTTATTTTTCCTGATGTCCTTGCTAACTCAACAGCTTCTAAAGCTTTTTCAGAAATTTCTTTTGTTACTTGATAATTAAATTTTAACGCCATAACCTCGTACCTCCCTGGGTTTCATTGGTTTACTTTTAATTGGAAATTTTCGATTTAAAAGCTTTTTGGAACCGCTGACGCTGACGAAAACTACGTTTTCATTCTTTCCTTCTCAGAAAAATTAACTCTTTTTAGTGGGCAATTTTGATAATATATTAGAAGTGATATCTTTTATTTTTTCCTTTAAAGAGAATTTTTCTAAATTCTGTTGCTCCTTATCTTCTTGCAAAACATCCTGATTTTTATTTGCTTTCATATCAACCCCCAAAAAATGAAATATTTGTTTTACTTATATAGCTTGTTATCAGAAAACTTTTGAATAAAATTAATTATGAGTAAAATAAAATATTAATTTATCTTTTTCTTTTTTATCTAATTTTATAAAACCGTATCTTTCTGCTTGAATTACCTGATTTAATTTTATTTTCTTCATTAACGGCTCTCCTAAACCTTTTTTTATTTCAGCATTTGGCGTTATAATTTCAACTTTAACCAGATCTTTAGCTTCGGGGAGCCAATGAATCATCTTTGCAGATAATCTTGGATCTACATCTTTTGAGATAAACTCGTGATTTTTAAAATTAAACAAGTGCATGAACCTATAGATTTTATCCTTCTCCAATTCATCCTGGATGTAAAATTCATTTCCTGTTTTTATTTTTCTAAATCCCTTTTCTGGATGCTCTGGATGCAAAGGCGCTAAAGCCTCAGTATGTGGAGCATTTTTTATTTTTATTTTTTTAGGATTTTCAATGAAAAAATACCTGTCTGAGATTGGGTCTAAGATCTTTCTATTTTTAGAATTTAAATCATCCCATGTCATTGTAGATTCTGCTTTTGATATTCCCGTTGACAGGCAGAATTCATAAATAGCCTGAGGCAAAAAACCGCGCCTTCTTAATGCAACCAAAGTAGTTAATCTTGAATCATCCCATCCAAATAATTTTTTGTTCTTTATCAGCTCGCGTATTTTTCTTCCAGATGCTTCTACTCCTTCCAGATTTAATCTTCCAAACTCATATGTTTTTGTTTTATGCAATCCTAGAAGAGATTGGATGTAATTCTGCAATTCGCCTCTGAGCTCAAACTCCTTGCTCCTCAACCTGAAATCGATTTTAAAATGCCCGTCCATTACTGCATTTTGGAAATCATATGTCGGCCATAAAGAATATTTGTTTTTTGTCCTTGGATGCTGAGCTGAAACAAACCTGAACATTGTAGGGTCGCGCATTGTTGTATTGTTGCTTTGCATGTCTCCTTTAAGCCTTAGAATTCCTTTTTTTTCTTTCAAGAATTTTTCAAATGAATTTTTGTTTTTTCTGCAGCTACATTCAATTCCGTTTAATCTATTTTTTGAGATCAATTCTTTTTTGCAATAGCAGGCATAAATATCTCCCTTATTCATGAGCTGCTTTGTGTATTTGTAAAATAAATCCATGTGATCTGAAGCATAATGCAATTCATCCCAGCTGATCCCCAACCAAGAAAAGTTTTCCAGCATTACCTTGTAATATTCCTCTTTAACCAATTCAGGATTTGTATCTTCAAAGCGAAGAATGAATTTTCCTTTTTTTCTTTTTGCAAGCTCGTAGTTTAAAATCAAAGCTTTTGCATGACCTAAGTGAGGATATTTTTCCGGACCTGGGGGAAATGCTGTCCTGACTTTGGACTTAATTTTTAGAATTGAAAATAAATCCCTTTCTTTTTTCTTAACTGTTTTGAACTTGAATGATGCTAGCTTAGTCTCCTGCTCTGAAATAGAAAATGAGTTAACCTCTTTTACAACTTCATTTATTTTCTTTGCCAATTCTTTTATTTTTGACTTTAAACCTGGCTGCTCTTGCAAGATTTTTCCAATAACTGCTCCCGGATTTGCCTTGCCACCATATTTTACTGCGTTTTGCAATGCATACTTTAAAATTAAATCTTCTTTCATGATAAAATAGTAGAAAGGTATATATATTAATTTTTTGTATTAAAAACCAATGATTCAAAAATTTTTATATGCCTTAATCAGCGTTATTGCAGTAAGTTTAATGTCTTTAATTGGGATAATCACCTTGTCTTTAAACTCCAAAAGATTAAACAAAATAGTTTTGTATTTTGTCAGCTTTTCTGTCGGGGCATTATTGGGAGATGTTTTTATTCACCTGCTTCCTGAAATTGTCGAGAAAAATGGATTTGGCATAAATATTTCAATGTATATCTTATTAGGTATTTTGATTTCTTTTGTAATGGAAAAGATAATCCACTGGAGGCACTGCCATCATCCTACAACAAAAGAGCATCCGCACCCGTTTGCAGTTATGAATTTAATTGGAGATTTTATCCATAATTTCATTGACGGACTAATAATCGGAGCGAGCTACATTGTTTCAATTCCTGTTGGGATTGCCACTACAATTGCTGTTGTATTGCATGAGATTCCACAAGAAATAGGAGACTTTGGGATTTTGCTTCACGGAGGATTTTCGAAAAGCAAGGCGTTGTTTTTAAATTTTGTAACTGCTTTGAGTGCTGTTTTAGGCGCGATAATTTCATTTTTGTTAGCTTCCAGAGTTGAAGGATCTTTGATATTCTTAATTCCGTTTGCTGCGGGAAATTTTCTTTATATTGCAGGAAGTGATTTAATTCCTGAGTTGAATAAGAGTGAGTTTACAATTTGGAAATCTATACTGCAGTTATTAATCATAATCCTTGGAATTTTAGTTATGGCTTCTTTGCTTTTATTAGAATAAATCAATAAGCTTTTAAAAATTTATATAATATTAAGATAATGGAATCTGATTATTCTTCTGATCAAGGGGCTAGTTTTGAAGTTTCAGTAAGGGGATTGGTTTTGGACCGTTATGGATATGCATTTCATAATGCCAGCAAATCTTGGAGAGTTTCTCTGAGAAGAAATGAAGAGGGGGGCTGGTATGCACGCGTTCAAGGATATGGACGCCATTTTGATATTCTTGGAATCAGCACTAATGCTAATGGTCAAGCAACTTCTAATGCAAAGAAAAAAGTTAGAAGAGAGTTGATTAGAAGAGAAGATAAAATGAAGCAAAATCTCCAAGAAGCGAGAATACAGGGAAGATCTCTTAAACAATTGTTAGAGCAGTAGAAGACCGGATTCTTGTATTTTCTAATACTCAAGCAGTGGAAGATAATATTAAAATAGTTCTCTTTTAATTTAAAATATATGAGATTTCCCAAATTAAAATCAAAAACAATTTTAGCTCCGATGGAAGATGTTACTAATATCCCTTTCAGAATTCTCTGTCAGAGATACGGAGCAGGAATAACTTATACTCAACAGTTAAGCGCAATTGCCCTGCTGAGAGAAAATAAAAAAAGCCTTGAGCTGATAAAAAGATCTCGAGATGAGAACTTAGTCGGATTGCAATTATTTGGAAGAGATCCTGAAACCTTGCTGAAAGCAGCTGAAAAATATGGAAAAAATTTTGACGCAATTGACTTGAATTTTGGATGCCCTTCTAAAAAAATAGTTGAACAGGGATACGGCTCTGCTCTTCTTAAAGAGAAAAATAAGATATTTGAAATCGTCAATACTTTAGCTAAAAATTTAGACAAGCCTGTTACTGTTAAGATGAGAAGTGGATTTAAGAAAGTTGAAGCTTTAGAATTGATAAAAGAAATTGAACGAGCTGGAGCTACTGCTGTAACACTTCATGCAAGAACTAAAGAGCAGGGATACAGTGGAAAAAGCGACTGGGAATTGATTAGGAAAGTGAAAGAAATAGTCAAAATTCCGATAATTGGAAATGGTGATGTTGTTGATGAGGAATCTGCTGAAGATATACTTGAAAAAACTAAATGCGATTATATAATGATTGGAAGAGGGGCTATGAAGAATCCATTTATTTTCAAAAGAATTAATCACTATCTTAAAACTGGGAAGAGATTAGAGCAGAAAGATAAGGTTGAGCTGTTTAAAGAGTATTATGAACTATGCAGGAAATACAACATGGAAAGTGTTGCGAATTTAAAGCAGATAGCCTGTTATTTCACGCAGGGACTGGAAAACTCTTCTAAAATTAGGGAAAGATTACAGAAAGCTAAGAACGCTGAAGAAATACTAAATATTTTAAGGGAAAACTCCATACATTAATCCTTGTATTCTTAATAAATAATCTAGAGAAATAATTCCAGAGCCTAACAAAATTAAAGCTATTGTTGAAGCTAAAGTGACATAATTAATCTCCCAGCCGTCCACGAATTTTAATTCTTTTATGTGCTTCCTGTGATGAATCCCTTGAAGCATGACTACTGACATCATCAATGCAAACAACCTTGTTCCTAAACCTAAAACAACTCCA
>Ga0209542_10011971_pt1 | contig 15278 bp, 19 predicted proteins | sample RifCSPhighO2_01_FD_184028 | JGI IMG/M metagenome (GOLD analysis project Ga0209542, IMG submission 184028) | Soil microbial communities from Rifle, Colorado - Rifle CSP2_plank highO2_0.1 (SPAdes) (version 2) | ecosystem: Environmental > Terrestrial > Deep subsurface > Rock core/Sediment ...
TCTTTCGTAGAGGGCTTTATTTATTGCATTAATTTCCTCCTCCACCTCCTGGCTCTCCTCATATGAATAGCTACCGACCACATACGCTTCCCCGATTTCTTTTATACTTGTGGGATTAGTTATATTTCTTTTCTTTAGTGTCCAGAGAGCCTTCGCCACGTTCGGTCCGATGTCGCCGCCGAAGGTGTCGCGCGCGACTTCTGCGCCCGAATTCTCAATCAGCCGCGATAGAGCCTCGCCAACAACTGTGCCGACTAGGTGGCCGATGTGCATCTCCTTAAATGCATTTGGGTTTGAGTATTCAATCATCACTCGCTTCCCGCTTTCTGCAGTATCTTTTCCCCACTCCTCTTTCCGTGCATCTGCTTCGGCGACCGTAAAACTTATCGCCTTTCGCGAGAGAGTAATGTTCACGAATCCCTTCCCCGCGACTTCAACTTTTGACGCGGTATCGCCAAGCTCGCTACGAATTGCCTGTGCAGCCGACTCCGCCTTCTCCGGTCCCACAAAAACTGCATAGTCGCCAAAATTCGGGCTTGGCGGCCGCCGAATAACCACCCCCTCCCCCAGAGCCTTTCGTATCCTCTCTTCCATCAGGCCATTATAGCGACTAAAGTTAAACCCCGCGACATGCGCGGGGTTTTTTAAACATCCACTCGGATAACTCGTATCCTGTTCTCCTTAAAAATCATTACCGCATTTGGAGTAAGGATGCCGTCTTTGAAAAACAACGTCTTGATTCCAGCGCACGCAATTATGTGTGCGAAGAATTTGACGAACTGTTCCCGCACGAAGTGTCTGAGATAAATCCCATACTCCCCTTTTGATATCTCGACGCGCGGAAACGCGTTACCAATCAGTGTGCTTTCAGGAAAGACACCGTCCCTGTTTGATATGCCGATATACACTGACGGGATGAAGGAGCGTCGGCCATCCTTATCAGGATTCGGGCTCATGAACACGGCCGTCACGGCAAGCTTATCCCGCAGATCTATGAGCATTGCTTCTGATTCGCGGAGCACTCCCCAATGCCCGGTCATGCAAACCACCTCGCGAAGAGGTAAATATTTAACGACTTTTGGTCGCAAACTTGCTCTCTTCGTCGAATTTGACGACACGAGTTGCACAGACATGATGTTTCTCCCAGAAGTTAACAAAGAACCTGTGGAAACTCTACGCCACAGAAATATAAAAAGCAAGAAAAATTATACGAACGATTCTGGAATGGGATGCGCGAGTGCTAGAGTGCGGATTTTTTTCTTTGCTCCAGCTACTGCTTTCTCACGCTTAGTTAATACGTCTAACATAACTTCGGCAACTTGTTTACATTCTTTCTCCTTTAACCCGCGCGTGGTCATCGCCGGCGTGCCGAAGCGGATACCGGAGGGGTCCATCGGCTTCCGCGTGTCGTCGGCGATTGCATTTTTATTCAGCGTGATGCCCGCGCGATCTAAAAGTTTTTCGGCTTCTTCGCCCGAAATTCCGAATGACGTCCACACATCAAGCAGAATAAGGTGATTGTCCGAACCACCGGTAATCATACGCACTCCATTTTCTTTAAATACTTCTTCCATCGCTTTTGTATTCGCAATAATCTGCTTCGCATACTTTTTAAACGACGGGCGGAGTGCTTCTTTGAATGCTACTGCCTTCGCGGCTATTTGGTGCATATGCGGACCGCCTTGGAACCCGGGGAATACGGCCTTATCAATCTTCTTCGCGAGCTCCTCGCTCTCGCGGGTCAAAATCATTCCTCCTCTTGGCCCCCTAAGAGTTTTGTGAGTTGTCGTGGTCATAATGTCAAAACCGTAATCAAAAGGGTTCTTCGCGGCCTTGCCCGCGATGAGTCCGGCGATGTGCGCGATGTCCATTACTGAAATTGCTCCAACCTCACGCGCGATATCCACGAACTTCGCATAGTCCAGTTCGCGCGGATACGCTGAGAATCCTGCCAGAATAATCTTCGGCTTCTCCTTTTTCGCAATGCGACGCATCTCGTCATAATCAATCTCGCCTGTCTCAACATTCTTCATCTTGTACCGGATGAAATTAAAAATCTTGGTGAGATACGTGACTGGGTGTCCATGCGTGAGGTGCCCCCCATGCGATAAGTCCATTCCAAGAATAGTGTCACCTGGCTGAAGCAAAGCGAAATACATCGCGATGTTTGCATTCGCGCCGCCCAAGGGCTGAACGTTCGCATACGCGGCGCCAAAAAGTTTTTTTGCCCGTTCAATAGCAAGAACCTCCACTTTATCGGTGAACTCTTGTCCGCCGTAGTAGCGCTTGCCTGGATACCCTTCTGAATACTTATTGGTGAGCGACGAGGCCATCGCCTCCTTCACCGCACGCGAGACATAGTTCTCAGACGGTATCAGCTCCAGCCCCTCAGCCTGCCGCTTCTCCTCGCCCGTTAGGGTTTCATATATCTCCGGATCTTCTTTTTCTATAAACGGAAACTCCATAAAGGGCACTGTACCACATTTGACTATTCGCCAGCGCTCCGTATGATGCGTCAGGATAACAGTTCCTCCAGCTACCCCTCAAGTAGTACACCCAGTCCATAGAAGATTGAAAAACCCCCGTGGTTTGAGAACTACTTCGAATGCCTTGAAATCGTTTATTTGCATGAATAATTTCAAGGCATTCGAAAGATCGAGTGCCTACTTCACTATTCTGACAAAGAATATGGAAGTGTACTACTTCAAAGGTATCCAGAGGGTTCTCAACAATCTCTTAGAGAGGTTTCATCATGGACGACTTCTACAAACCGCTCGCCGAGCGGACGCCCGACACACAGTATCAGAATAGCTTACGAGCCATCATTGATGACTATGTGCTGGATACACATACGTATCAAGGAGTTCCTGCCAGAACACGCTTTGGTATGATCCCTCCAATGGTCTTCGATCTTGCAAATGGAATTCCACTCATCACTGAACGCGACATGGCCTATTGGGGCACCTGGAAAGAAAGCATTGCAGAAAAAATCGCCTTCATAAACGGTGCCCGTACGATAGATGATATTGAGTCGTATGGCTGCAAGAAATTCTGGAAGGAATATCGTGGCCTCGGTACGGAAATCGGACTGGAGCCGAACGATATGGGGCCAGGCTCGTACGGTCCAGCGTTCCATGATTTTGAAATTCCTGGCGGCGGAACGTTGAATCAGTATGAACAGCTCGTGGAGCAACTTACGAAGTTCCCGTATGCGCGCACACATTTCATCACGCCATGGAAACCGTACTACACAGCGGTGGGCCCTAATCGAAAGGTTATTATTGCACCGTGCCACGGATGGGTCTATGTACGAGTTCTCGGAGAAAAACTTTACATGGTCATGGTGCAACGATCAGCAGATGTGCCGATTGGCGTACCTTCGAACATGTTCCAATACGCGGTGCTTCTCCTAATGCTCGCGCAGGTGACGGGACGTGAGATGGGACACTTTTCGCACTATCTCTTGGACGCTCATGTCTACGAGAACCAGGTGCCAAAAGTTCAGGAGCTCATTTCTCGCAATCCACGTCCGTTCCCGATTCTTCGACTTGACTCTTCTGTAAAAAACTTGTTCGACTTCCGCGTCGAACATTTCTCGCTCGAAGAATACAACCCTCACCCGCGTTTGAACATTCCGTTCGCCCGGTAACTGATCTCTGGCCGCCATATGAGGCGGCCTTTTTTTAATTGGAACAATGGTATATGGTAGTTCGTATGCCGAAGACTCGAAAGACGAAAACTGGAGCAAAAGTTGTCAATCCGCGTTTTGCGAAAGGCAAGGAGTATCGAAACGTTATCAATACGATAGGTAACATAGGTCATTGCCCTTTCTGTCCTGAAAATTTCAAGTACCATAAAAAACCAATTTTAAGAAAATTAAATGGCTGGATATTAACTGAAAACAGCTGGCCTTACAAAAACGCTAAAAAACACTTCATTATTATCTCAGAAGATCATAAAGAGATTCTGAACGACTTAAAACCTGGCGACCTTGAAAATATATTACGATTGAGTCGTTGGGCAATTCGGACGTATAGTATTTTAGGTGGCGCCTTAATGATGCGCTTTGGGGAGTCAGATTACACGGGTGCGACAGTTACGCACCTGCATGCTCATTTGATCTATCCGTCTATAGCAAAGAACGGAAAATCCAAAACCGTTAATTTCCCAGTCGGCTAACTTTCGTCGTTAGTTTAGATTTTTAGCAGACACCCTTTTTACACGAACTCCCGCCGCTTCGAGAAGCGGTGCACTCGCTAATGTCGACCATCCCTCTGCAAAAAAACAGGTTTGTATGCCGGAATGTATGATGAGTTTGGCGCATATAGGACACGGGAAATGTGTGACATAGAGCAAAGCCCCTTCAAGCGAAGTGCCGCTACGGGCTGCTTGTGCTATAAGTTTCTGTTCAGCATGAATAGTATCAACGAGTTCAGGATTGGCTCCAGGGGCTAGGAAATCTCGCACCGCTCCAAGCTGATATGGCGTATGGTCCGTTGGCATTCCTTCGTTGAAGGCGCGACCAACAATTGACCTCTCTTTTACGAGGACCGCACCAACGTGCCTCCACCAATCGCTACTTTTTTGTGCCTCTGTATAAGCTTCTTCCATCATTTTACAATCAAAAGGATCGTCTGATTCTGCAACAGATACTGGATCTTCGGTATGAATCCGATCTGCATCCCAGCGTAAAAATACCGAATCCCAAGCAATATCACTGCCAGAAAAGTAGTGCTTGTGAAGTGCCCGAGAAACGCGATCGTTAACAAAAAGCAGTGGCTCATGCGAGATCTCTTTGGCCTTTTTTTCTTCAAAAATTGACACACGTAAATACCCCAACATGCTAAGAAAGGCCTGCATTTCCGGAGCCGGTATTGTTGCAATGTCCGGCTTTATTGAAGAGAGTTTTCCGACCAACGAGTCAGGAATCAAATAAACACGCTTTATCTTCTCTTTATTACGAGTAAAGAAACTCAAGTATCCCTGATGAATAACTGGGATATGCAGTATGAGGACACGTTTTTGCATACTACTGAGACCTGTACTGTTCAACTATATCGAGAAGATGACCTTTGAGTACGTTCTGGATTACATCAGTAGTCGAAGTGCTTTCTGCTTGTCGTGGCAAAACTTTAAGTTGTGAACATAATTTTTTGATTGTAGCTTTTTGCTCCGGCGTGTAGCTTGTGCCAGCTACTGCCACAAAAGTATCTACCGGAACTGATTTAACGAGTTCAAACTGCCAAGTGCCTTTTTTGTCTATGTCATCAATCAAAGTAACGTAATCAACACAGGTTTGATATGAAAGCATTTCCATCCTTTCGTGTTCAGGAACGACCGGACGCAATGGACCTTTGTAAAGCTTTATACTCCGATCACTATCCACTCCAACGATAAGTACATCACCGAGTGCTTTGGCGGCATGCAGATAACGCAAATGACCAATATGAAGCAAATCCCACGAACCAATCGTACAAATGATCTTGTGACCAAGTGTTTTATGAGCAAGCGCTTTTTCGCGCAAGACTGAGTAATCACGCACAATTTTGTTTATACTTTTATTCTGTTGCGCCATAATGAGTACTATAATCCTTGCATTATACACCCAAGCACGAATGACTAATTTTTAAAATTTACTTCTGAACGTCAACTCCCATTGAGCGCGCCGTGCCCGCGATGATGCGTGCGGCCGCCTCGGGGCTGTTTGCCCGTAAATCCGGCATTTTTTCTTCTACGATAGCTGCAATTTGCACTTTCGTGAGAGAGCCAACCTTCTCCTCCTTCGCCTTACCGGAGCCCTTCTCTATGCCGAGCGCTTTCAAAATGAGACGCGAGGCTGGCGGGTTTTTCATGATAAAAGTGAAGGAGCGGTCGTCATAAACCGAAAGTTCTATCGGGATGATGGTTCCCTTCTTGTCCTGCGTCGCGGCATTAAACTGCGTCACGAATTGGCCAATGTTCACGCCCGCGGGCCCTAGCGCGGTGCCCACAGGAGGCGCAGGTGTCGCCGCCCCGCCGGGGATCTGAAGTTTTATTTTTTTAACAACAGTTGCCATAAGTTATGTGAGATTACCTTAGAGTTTGCGTATCTGCAAGAAATCCAATTCTACAGGTGTTTCGCGTCCGAACATAGAGACCATCACCTTCACCTTCCCACGGTCTTCGTCTATCTCCCCAACCTTACCCTCTAAGTCCTTAAACGGACCGTCTGCGATAACGACAGCATCGTCCTTCACTAGGTCTATGCGATGCTTCGGCGCTTCGGCTGTCATGCGCTTCATAAGAGTGGCGACCTCAGACTCCTCCATCGGGACAGGCGTGTTGCCCGAGCCGACAAAGCCGGTAACGCGCGGAGTGTTCCTCACCACAAACCATGAATCGTCGTCTACAATCATTCGCACGAGAATATATCCCGGATAAATCTTCTCTTCTTCTACTATTCTTTTCCCGCCTTTCACTCTTATCTTCTTTTCAGTCGGTACCATGACTTTAAATATCTTTCCCTCCATCCCGAGCGACTCTATGCGCTGTTTCAAGTTGCGCTCAACGGCGTTCTCGTAGCCCGCGTAGGTGTGGATGGTGTACCAGCGCGCGTCCTCTTCGCGCGGGGTGACTTCATCGCGAACTTCGCTCCGCACTATCGGCGCGATATCTGCCATTTGTTGCACCTCGTTTTCGTTCTGAATTTCAGTTTCGTCCATAACAATAGAATCATCCGCCAACGATACGGCTCACGATTGAACCGAAGAGATAGTCAAAACCGCCAACGACGAATGCTATCGCTAATGCGATGCCTATTACGACGAGAGTGTGCGATGTTGCCGTCCGATTAGTCGGCCAGACTATGTGCGTGAACTCTTCGCGAACATGCTTCAGGTATGCGAATGGTGAGGTCATAAGAAATGTGTTTGGTAAATAAAAAAGCCCTGCGGGCTTTGATAAATACAGTGTATTATAGTGTCCAAAATAAGTCAAACTCCCAGTCGCTTTGTAGCGGGACGTTGTAGATTTTGATTACGTACCGTAGAGATTGTGATGCGTGTCAATTTCTGTTAACAAAATCATTCCCTCGTCGATAGGTTTGTAAACAAGTCTCCAGTCCCCGGTAATATTGATACTCCTGAAACCGTAGCGCTCCCCAGAGAGTTGGTGGTCATTGAGAAGCGGATGCCGAGGATCAGCAATAAAGAGTTCCAAACGGTTAGCCAAAGTGTTGCGAATGCTTGGAGAGAGACGTGTGAGTCTTTTCTCAAATTTCGGGTGACGAGCAACCTGCATAAACTATGATCGTAGGTCGGCGATGAATTCTTCTACACTTGACACCTTAAATCTCTCCGGATGTCGGTCCATCTCTTCGCTCATTCGTTCCCATTCGCGTACTTTTTCAGGTCGTGGGACAAGCGACACTTCAAAACGCCCTTCGGACACGAACTGAGCGAGCTGTGCGTTCATCACGGTCGTGAGCGGTATGCCGAGCTTCATCGCGGTGCGTTTGGCGGCATCGCGCAATTTCTTGTCTGTCTTAATGGTAATCGTCGTTTTGGTATTCATACCAATATACTACTTTTGGTATGCGTACTTTGTCAATACGTCGATTCCTTGTGCTGAATACTATCGGATTTCGTAGGTGATGGAGACGGAGGCGTTGTAGGTGTTCTCGCCAGTCGGGACATCAGGCGTAGCGGCTTTGGTGGAGGACAGTTCGGCGCCAATTCCGTACATCATCGGATACGGATAGCCGCCTGACGACTCGCTGAAGTTTACTATTTTGCCGAGACGAACGCTGAGCTGTTTGGCGAGGATCTTCGCCTGCGCTTTCGCCTTGTCTATCGCGTCTGCGCGCGCAGCACTATATCCGGCGGTAGAGTCGTCAAGCGCGAAGGCGGGGCCGTTCACATTCTGCACTTCCAATCTACCGAGCCCTCCGAGCATCTCGCCAACTTTCGTGAGGTCGCGCATCGTGATTTGAATTGTCTCCGATACTTGATATCCGGTTATCTTCGGCGCACGATAATAATCTGGACAAGAGGTTCCGTATGCACACGGATTCGGATAAGAGTACTGCGGGGAGATGTTATACGAAAGTGTCTTTACATCTTTTTCGTCAACGCTCTGCTCTTTCACATAATCAATCGCTGCGTTCGCCTGCTTGGTAGTCGCATCTTGTGCCTCCGCAACGGTCGCTAACGTATTTTCAACCGAGAATGAGATGCGCGCGACGTCAGGCGCGAGAGTCGCCTGACCGTCGCCCTGCACCGTAATCGTGTCGGTCGCCGGTACTCCGGAACGACTAAGATTCCCAAAAGTATTCATCGTCTGTGCGAGAAGAAAAAGTGCAAGAATCGCCAGAGTTATTACTAACGCTACGCGTACGCCTTTGCTATCAAATATTTCGTAAAGTGAATTATTGTTCATATGTTTATATATTACTCCCCTTGCAGGGTTGTGAGAAGACCCCGTAACGCAGAGTGTGCAGGAAGCTTTGATACATCCAGATTCGGTTCAGTCCAATTCATAACTTCTCTGTCAATCGCGTCAAAGCGCAGGACATCAGTCCCGCGCGCCAGATAATACGCGGTATCAATCACAGCTTCAAAACGTTCTATAGATACGACAGTGAAACGATGCGTCCCGATAACGGTTGACGAAAACGCCGTTGTCGGCACAGGTAACCCAGAGGCCCCGCCGATTGCAGTTTTCTTTATAACGTCTAGCGGAGTGGAAGATGCGTCAATAAAGTACCGACGGATTACAATGCCCTCCGGGCTCAGCGAGCCGTCTGTTGACTTTTCATATGCAGCAACGCTCACAGAATCCGGAAGTTCGGTTGGTACGAACCCGTCCGGCAATGCATATGCGACGCCTATATCAGAGAGAGAAACATTAGGGGTCGGACATGCGGGGAATGAACAGTCGCTACCTGTGCGCGCCACGCTTGTTCCATCCGGACACACCTTCGCGTCAAGCTGGCAGGCTACCGGACGTATCGGATACTCAACGGCATTCTTGTACACTAGTCCGCCGAACCCGATTATGATGATAAGTAGAATGCCAAATAGTAAACTCTTCATGCGCGCATGATAACATTCGCCGATACAAATCGTTGGGGTGGTCGATGGGTCACGATCCCACAACCTTCTGCGCCACAGGCAGATGCTCTACCAATTGAGCTACGACCACCATGCTTGCCTCGCCATAGTTTTAACGTAGGCGGGCACAAATTTTTTATAACACGAAAATGAAAACCGCGCTTTAATACTTCGGATTTTCTTCTTTTACGCCCGCAAGATGATTTGCCAGCCGGGCGAGCGCGAAGAGAAGCGAGGATATGCGATTCATGTAGGAGATAGTCTCAGGCGATAAGTCGCGCAGATTCATTTCCTTCACCGCGATGAGCCGCCGCTCGGCTCGGCGCGCGAACGTGCGCGCCATATCCAACAGCGAAGAAAGTTCCGTTCCGCCAGAAATAGAGAATCCCTTGATCAGCGGGATCTCTTTTTCTACATCGTTCACCATCTTCCCCACCGCTTCTGCTGTTCCTCGTTTCAGTCGTTTATCTGCGCCGGCTGTCTCTGCTTGAATGATAAAAAGATTCTCTTGTATACCACGAATCGCTGTCGCGATTCGTGGTGACTCTACCGAACGCATCTTCACGAATCCCAGAAACGCATTCAGCTCGTCCAAAGAGCCGAGAGCCTCTGGTAGTTCCGACGACTTAGAAATGCGCTGTTGGTTACAACCGAACGTCGTTGTCGTTCCTTTGTCCCCTTTGCCGGTGTAGAGCATATAGGCATATTGTACCTCACTTTTGGTAGCTAATTGACTTTCTGGAGCAAGGGTGCTATACTATATTTTGAAGTACAAACCAAAGGAGAGAAATATGTTCGACTTAGAACAACATCTGGACCGACTGTTCGGATGGGTGGATGGAGAACAAGCACAAAAATGTATCCGTGTCTCCGTCTGGCTCGCGTTCATTGGATTCGTCTTCCTGGGTCTTGTAAACGCCGAAAACATCTACGATGTTTTCGTAGGGAACCCGACCAAGTGATCGGCAAAGCCCGATGCGCGTAGCGCATCGGGCTTTTGATTTGTGCGCGACAAATTTCTTCTAAAAAAGAACTTGCGTATCTCCTCGACCAAAATAACTAATCCGGCAATTGGAATAATTATAAGCCATTCTGAAAGCGAGAGCGGCACTGTGTGGAGGACTTTCTGCAGAAACGGAGTATAGACTGCGGCAAGCTGCAAACAGATAACGATTGCGGTCATGCCAACCAAATACATATTAGAAAACGGATTCATCTGAAAAATAGATTTGCTTTCGGACCGGCAATTCCAAGCGTTGAACCATTGGAACACTGCCATTGTTGTGAGAGCAACGGTCCACCCTTTAGCAATGTCTGTTTCGAAATACTGGCTGAAAAGATACAGTGTCCCGAGTCCCATCACCGGAGCCATCAAGAGCATTCTCTTAGCCATAAAACCGTCCACAATCCATTTTTTTGGTCGTTCAAATTTTCCTTGCATTAGTCCTTTTTCTTTTGGTTCCATAGCAAGAGCCGCTGTCAAAAACCCATCGGTGATAAAATTAAGCCAGATAATCTGAGACGGCAAGAGCGGGATCGGCCATTTTAAAATGAGCGCACCGGTGATATTAATCACTTCTCCAATACTGGTAGAAAATAGGAAAGTCAGAACTTTTTTGACTGTCTTGTAAATACTTCTCCCTTCTTCAGTTGCCGAGACAATGCTTGCAAAGTTATCGTCCAGAAGCACGATGTCCGAAGCTTCCTTTGCCACCTCCGTTCCAATTTTCCCCATTGCCACACCGAGGTCGGCCGCAACAAGCGATGGCGCGTCATTCACCCCATCTCCAGTCATAGCTACAATTTCGCCTCGTTTGCGATATGCCTGAATGATGCGAAGTTTATGGTCCGGCGTAACTCTGGCAAAGACGCTGGTGCGTGCGAGTTTTTCCGCCAACTCGTCTTCTGACATTTTATCGATTTCTTCCCCCGTAAGAACACTGTCGCCTTCACGCCAAATGTCCGCCTCTTTTGCGATTGCCTGCGCCGTGAGACGATGGTCGCCTGTAATCATCACCACGCGCATATCCGCAGCTCTGACTCTCTGCATTGCCTCTTTAACTTCGCCACGAAGCGCATCATTCATGCAAAAAAAACCGACAAAAGTGAGTGGCGGCATCGCATTCCCGTCTACGCTCTGCGATGTGTCCGGATTGATAGCATAGGCGAGTATCCTAAAACCGCCTCTTGCAAGATTATGGAAAACCGATTCTAATTCTTTTTTCATATCTGCGCTCAGAGTTTCGGCTCTATCTTTGTGCCAAATATCTTTACAAAGTAGAAGTACTGCCTCTGGCGCGCCAACAATAGTAAGAAAATTTTTGCCGTCAACAGCTCGAATTGTGGCGTGGTACTTTTTTTGATAATCAAAAGGCAATTCAAAAACTTTCGGCGTTTCTTGCTCCAGTGTTTCGTGGCGAAATCCAATTTTTTCAGAAAGCACTAACATTGCCGCTTCGGTGGGGTCACCCGCAATCTTCCAAGTGCTGGTTTCTTCTGAAAAAGAGAGTCGCGCGTTGGCGCAGAATGCCGCAATTCTTCCACTAAAAAGCAGTTCGGGATGACTTAAGGGGTCAATAGTTTTGCCATCAAGAGTTGCTTCACCCTTTGGCTCGTATCCGCTGCCTGTGATTCCAAAATTTTTGCCGTCCACATACACCCGTTGAATAACCATCTCGTTTCTAGTGAGCGTCCCGGTTTTATCCACAGCAATGACTTTTGTTTGACCTAATGCTTCCACCGCCTGCAATCGCTTCACTAGCACATTGCGTTTCGACATTCGGAAAACGCCGGTTGCGAGAACAAGAGTCATCACAATCGGCAGGCCTTCTGGAATTATAGAGACTGAAAGTGCCACCGCCGTGGTGAACATTTCTTTGAGAGATTTGCCAGAAAGAACGCCAAGAACAATTAGCGAGGCGCTGATGACTGCTACTGTAACGATAATAACGCGCGAGAGATATCGTATATTTGTTTTCAGAGGAATCTCAGTATCAATCGAGGAGATTTCCTGCGCAATTTTTCCAATTTCTGTTTTGATGCCGGTAGCCACAACAACCGCCATACCGTTTCCGCTTAAAATATACGTTCCTTTGAATACCATATTTTTCTGATCCGCCACTTGCAGATTGTCGGCCGGCGCCACTGTATCTGTTTTAGTCACTGGTTCTGATTCTCCGGTGAGACTTGCCTCGTCAACTTTCAGGGTATTGGAGAAAATGATTCGCGCATCAGCAGGAACCTTTTCTCCCTCCTGCAATACAATAATATCCCCTGAGATTATCTCGGTATCAGGGACTATAAGTTCCATGCCGTCGCGTAATACTGTCGCGCTGGTCTCAGCAAACTTTTTTAAGGCAAGTAGAGTGTTTTGCGCCTTGCCTTCCTGAATCGTGCCCACAATCGCATTAAAAAGAAGAACTGTAAAAATAATCAGGGCATCAATAGTTTCTCCCGTCACAAAGACAATGCCCGCTGCGACAAAGAGAATATAAATCAGCGGACTTTGAAATTGCCGAAAGAAAATAAGAAAAAGGCCATCTACCTTTCCCTCTGGGAGTTTGTTGAGTCCGTATTCTTGAAGACGTTTGGCTGCTTCTTCTTTTGTTAATCCGCGCTCATGAGAATTGAGCACATCAAGAGCCTCGGTTACTGTTTTTGCATACCAAGAAATCTGTTTGGACGGCATTTCAAGTAATACTAACCTAAAATCTGTGCCCAGGAGAGGAGTCTCGGTCATTACATGACCAGTGCATCTCGTGGAGATTTTGCTCCAAGTCTTCGCAAAATCCCTCACAAGGTTTTCGAGTCTTCTCCTCGCCATTCAAAAACCGGCCCATGCTGGTTTTTTCATGTGCCCTGGAGAGGACTTGAACCTCCACGCCTTGCGGCACTGGCACCTCAAGCCAGCCTGTATACCAAATTTCAGCACCAGGGCATTACTTTGTCAACTTCTTGCGCATTGCTGGCAAAGACTTCCCCACTATACGCAATGCGCGCTCTATTTTCAATCTCTTTCGTGCGAGACACACAACATCAGGACGCGGGTACAGTTTTTTAAGAACGATTAGAGCTTCTCGTTTGGCGTATTTCAATTGCACTACGCAACTATTTTTGGAGGTAGTAATGTGTCCTTGCACACCGAGCAGGCGTTCCAAAATTTCGCGTATCCAATATATGTGCGACGGACTGGCTGATATAAAACTTAAATAAAACATAAAACTGCTCCTCCAACGAGGATCAAAATAACTGTAGAACGAGCCGTCGCCATCATGATGGCCACGCAAAAAATCAAAAATATACTTGTCAGGTATTGCGAGTTCGCCGAGCTTCTTTGTTTTATTGGGCATCAACCCGATGGAAAGTAAAAAATCATAAAGCACCACATCTCCTATCTGGACATGCGTGATGGACGGCCGATACGATCCTTTCTTAACAGCAATGGGGACATCCGAACGGTCAATGCACCTGAGGAATGTCTTTAGTTGTGGCACGTCCTTTGACGTAAGACTGACGTGTCGACCGCTCGTTGAGAGATTGCCATCGGTAGCAATAAGCCCAACTGCATACGCAAGTTCTGGCGACCACAGAACCTCTTTTCTTTTCGGTTGCGGACCTCTTTTGCCCATACCTCAAGTATAAGCGGATACCAATAATATGTAAAGAAAACCCGAGTGGATAACTCGGTTTTCTATTTCTAAAAATTTATGCAGTGACCTCTTCTTTCGTTTCTTCTACAACCGGTGCTTCTGTTTCAGCGACAACCTTTGCGACAGCGATTTCTTCATCGCTCTTAACATTCATCATGCGTGCGTTACGGAGCTGGCGGCGGACCGCCTTGGCGGCCTTCTCGCGGATGAAGTAGAGCTTCGCTCTGCGAACTCCTGAGCGCTTTACTATCTCAATTGAATCAATGACGGGAGAATAGAGTGGAAATGTTTTCTCTACGCCGACGCCCGAGAGCGTCGCGCGAACTGTGAAGGTGGCCCCAGCTTCCCGCCCGTGTTTGACCGCGAGGACAAGGCCTTCAAACGCCTGTTTGCGCGTATTTTTAATAGTCTTTTCTTTTTTATCCGTACCGCGGCTTTTCTTTAGTTCAACGATGTTCTGGACGACGCGCATTGTATCACCCGGGCGAACCCTCAGCTTCGCGCGTCCCTCTATATTGACTGGAGTGATGACTCTCATATGTGTCGCGCACTCTAACACGCTACACGAAAATGCGCGAGTGCTGGAGCTAAATCATCTGGTATCGGCGCCGTAATGAGCGTTCGTCCACCAGATTGGAGTGGGATATCAAGTGAATAGGCATGGAGCGCGAGGCGAGGTATGCCGAGAGCGAGAGGTTTGTTGGGCGAATAGAGAGTATCGCCGACGATAGGATGGTGAATCGCTTTCAGGTGCACCCGAATTTGATGTGTCCTCCCAGTTTCTGGGGCCAGCTTGAGCAGAGAGTATCCCTCCACTTCTCCGATTACTTCATAGCGCGTGAGAGCGTCGCGCAGACGCCCCTTCGCCTTCGGCTGTGCACTGCGTAGTCTGAAATCTTTTCTTGAGCGGCCGATGTCAAAATCTATAACGTCGCTCTTCTTTTTAAGCGCGCCGTACACAATGGCGAGGTAAGTTTTTTTAATATCTCTGTCGTGAAATGCTTTCCGCATGAACTCGTATGCCACCGCGTTCTTCGCAAACACCAAAACGCCGGAAGTATCTCTGTCTAACCTATGCACATACCCACCTCCGCATGGCTTCGGCGAGGCAAGCCCTCCTTCGTATTTTTTTTTAAACCAATCCTCCGCCGTTTCTTCTTTTGTTCTGCCATCAGACCCCCCTTCGCCTGGCTTCGGCGGGGCGCGGTGCGTTAAGAGCCCGCTAGGCTTGGCGACCGCGACGATATTATTATCTTCGTGGAGAATATTGAGATTCATTTTCCGCGGCGGCGCTCGCGCGTGGCATATTCTGCGAGAATCGCATCAAACTCTTCTTTGTTGAAGTCTGGATAGAGCGTATCCGTGAAAAAAAGCTCGCTGTAGATAGACTGCCACGTGAGGAAGTTGGAGAGCCTTTTTTCTCCGCCGGTGCGAATAATGATGTCCGGCTCCGGCATACCTGCCGTCCACAAATTTTCTGAAAGAGATTCTTCAGTGATTGGAACGTCCGCGACCGCCGCTGCGGCGGCCGCGGCAACTA
>Ga0209542_10011975_pt1 | contig 15275 bp, 12 predicted proteins | sample RifCSPhighO2_01_FD_184028 | JGI IMG/M metagenome (GOLD analysis project Ga0209542, IMG submission 184028) | Soil microbial communities from Rifle, Colorado - Rifle CSP2_plank highO2_0.1 (SPAdes) (version 2) | ecosystem: Environmental > Terrestrial > Deep subsurface > Rock core/Sediment ...
TATTCTTAATTCCGAACAAGTTACTTCTGGTGCGGGCAGGGGGAATCGAACCCCCGACTCGTCCTTGGCAAGGACGTATTCTACCACTAAACCATGCCCGCTTACCGTAAGATTCTAACATACTTGTTTTGGTCACAGATAATTTTCTGCTGAAAATTTCCGCGACCCCGCCTCGCGCCACCGCGCTCCGGCTTGCATAACCTGCCTATATCGGTTATGCACCCACCAGGACTCGAACCTGGAACGACAGTTCCGAAGACTGTTGTGATATCCATTTCACTATGGGTGCGCAACTGAAATATACCCTTAAATTATGTAAAAATCAAAAAATACAATACAATAGCTGTAAATATGGCAGGCATAAAAATTCCAAAAGAAGTTTCACGAATAACGGGTGCGCTAGAAGAGGCGGGATTTGAGGCATATCTCGTCGGGGGTTGTGTCAGAGATATTCTCTTGGACAAGACACCGAAAGATTGGGATGTGACGACCAACGCCAGACCAGAGCAAATTGTAAAGTTGTTTACTAATACTTTTTATGAAAATGATTTTGGCACTGTCGGAGTCGTCAATGAAGAGGAGAACATTGACCCTACTTTGAAAGTAATAGAAGTGACACCGTATCGGCTGGAAGGAAAGTATTCCGACAAGCGGCATCCGGATGAAGTGACATGGAGTGATAATCTCAAAGACGACCTGAAGCGACGCGACTTCACCATAAACGCGATTGCGCTCCGAGAAAAGACGGGGGAGATGGAAATTATCGACCCGCATGGCGGCAAAAAGGATTTGAAAGATAAAATCATCCGCACAGTAGGGGACCCTCATGAAAGATTTGCGGAAGACGGCTTGCGGATATTGCGCGCAGTGCGTATTGCCTCCGAGCTTGATTTTATAATTGATCCCGAAACAGAAAAGGCGATAGTAAAGCAAGGAGAACTCCTAAAAAGTATCTCCGCCGAGAGAGTGCGAGATGAATTCATCCGAATACTTATGTCAGAGAGGCCTCATGCAGGATTATTGATATGCCAGAAAACCCATATTTTGCAACACTTTTTGCACGAAATCCTAGAGGGAGTGGACTGCGGCCAAAATAGCGCGCACGCATTTGATGTGTTCACTCCCTTTATGAAGACAGTGGAGCATTCTGCCAAGAAAAACTTTGCGCTCGAGGTGCGGCTAGCCGCGCTCCTGCATGATATCGGCAAACCGCCGACAAAAAGACCGTCAAAGAAAACGACAGAGCCCACTTTCTACGGCCATGATGTGGTAGGAGCGAGAATGGCGGAGAAAATCCTGACTCGGCTCAAATTCCCTAACAAAATTATTGAAAATGTGGTCAAGCTCGTGCGCTGGCATATGTTTTTCTCCGATACAGAGACGATCACGCTCTCTGCTGTGCGCCGGATGGTGCGCAATGTGGGAGAAGAAAACATCTGGAAGCTCATGGACGTGCGCACTTGCGACAGGATAGGCACAGGCAGGCCCAAAGAGAGCCCGTATCGCTTGCGCAAATATCATTCAATGATTGAAGAGGCGATGAGGAATCCGATATCCGTGGCAACTCTCAAAATCAACGGCGAAAAACTAATGGAAATCACAAAGCTTGCACCAGGGCCGAAGATAGGACAGATACTTCACATACTTTTGGAAGAAGCCATGGATGAACCGGAAAAAAATACCGAGGAGTATATGGAAAAGAAAGCCAAAGAGCTCGCAAAGCTCCCGGATAATGAGCTAAAAGCATTAGGAGACAAAGCGAGAGAGAAAAAGGAGGAAATAGAAGAAAAGGAGATAGGAGAGATACGAAAGAGACACTTTGTGGAATAGCTATTAGCTTATAGTTTTTAGCTGTTAGCTTTGAGAGAAAAAACCCTAAGTATTATAAATCTTCGTTTTAAGCTAAAAGCTAGTAGCTAACAGCTAAAAGCTCTTCAATGACAAAGACCGCTTCCGCGGCAGGGATCTTGCGATCAACGCAAGATATTGATAAAACTTGCGTTTCTTCCTGTAGACGAAAACGGTCTTATGATCCGATTTTACTCGGATAAAGGAGAAGTCTCTCAAATTTACAAGTAATTTCGAGAAAAAAGATTTTGAAGCGTGTTTCTAAAAGTTATTGCTTCTTGCGAAGCTAAGTAAAGTGCGAAATACCTTCATTACTTTTATCAAGAGAATTCTTGATTTTTTGACAGACCCTAAACGAACATTTCGCGCCATATAGATAAAAGACAGCGCTACTGCAACACATTGTATACCTTATAAAGGACATGTAAAGGACATGTGTGGATAAGCTTGCCTTGTTAAAATGTCTTAGGACATTTAATTTAGGGTGTCCTTTATAACTCTACCTTGATGGTCGCAGGGCAATGGTCTGAGCCCATCACAGAGGGCAGTATTTCCGCCTTTTTTAGTCGTTTCACGATGCTTTTACTCACGAAAAAGTAGTCAATCCTCCAGCCGACGTTTCTCGCCCTAGCATTGCTCCAATTGCTCCACCATGTGTAATTTTGGCCCTTTTTGTTGAATATCCTGAAAGTATCAACAAACCCCACATCAAGCATTTTGTCTATACCTTCGCGCTCTTCCTTAGTAAAGCCATGCTCTCCTTCGTTTTCTTCAGGCCGAGCCAAATCAATCGGCATGTGCGCCACATTGAGGTCGCCGCAGAAAATAACGGGCTTTTGCTTCTCTAGCTCCTTGCAATATGCCAGAAATGCCGGGTCCCAATGCTTGTGCCGGAGCTCCAAGCGGCTCAAATCCTCTTTAGCGTTCGGAGTATAGACATTTACGATATAGAAATCCTTGAATTCCAATGCAATGACGCGCCCCTCCGCATTCGGGTCTCCATATCCGTCGTGCCTCAGCTTAAATTTCTTGACAATATCCGCAGAAAAGTCAAGCAAGACGCTTATGGGCTTCGTTTTTGAGAATATAGCTGTGCCGCTGTAGCCCTTTTTCTTGGCCGAATTCCAATATTCCTCGTATTCCGGCAAGTCTATCTCTGCTTGGCCTTTTTCTGCTTTTGTCTCCTGCAGGCACAGTATGTCCGGCTTATATTTTTCTATAAAAGGTAAAAACAGTCCTTTTTTGTGGACCGCTCGCAAACCGTTCACATTCCATGAAATAATTTTTACACTCATACCAACATTCTATCAAATTAAAGAATTATACTTTACTCCTTTGAATGGAATTTTTTGTGTATCTCTTTTAAGTGTGCGTCAGTTACATGGGTATAAATTTGGGTTGTTGTAATATTAGCGTGTCCCAAAAGCATTTGCACGGAGCGTAAGTCGGCGCCGTTTCTCAAAAGATCAGTCGCGAACGAATGCCTAAGGACATGAGGTGTTATTTTTTTGGAAATGCCGGCTTTGGTTGCATAATATCTAACGATCCGCTCAACAGAGCGTGCAGTCAGATCAAAAAGCACTTTCGAGGTGATGTTTTTTTTCTTATCGAGATAAATTTTTATTGCTTTTTGCGCAGTGTCCGAAATAAAAACCACGCGCACTTTTTCTCCCTTGCCTCTAATTGAAAGTTCGCCTTTGGAAATATCCAGATCGGCAGGCAACCCACATAGTTCTGATACACGAAGTCCTGTAGAAAAGAAAAGTTCCAAAAAAGCTTTATCACGTAAGCGTTTTTCCTCATTTTCTTCGTCATTTGGTGCACTGAGAAGACGTTTCAATTCATCGCCGGAGATAAAATCAATCTGTCGTTCGGGAACTTTGGCAAGTTCTATAGTTTCAGCCGGTAATGTTTTGATACTTCTTTTTGCAAGATACTTTAAAAATGCGCGCAATGCAATCAAATAATAATTCTGTGTTTTTTTCTTTAGAGTATCGCTACTGGCGTGACTATTGCCTGCAGATTGTCGATTGAGCCAAAGACGATATTCACGAATCGTTTCTTCGCTGATGTTTTTGGGGTCTTTGAGCTTGGTATGAGTTAGAAAAAGGCTTAGGTATCTATCATAATTAGAAACAGTGTTTAAGCTCCGTCCTTTTTCTATCTCGGTGTGCTCTAAAAATTGACGCTTTAATGTTTCAAGATCATTCATAAAGATAGTATACCAAATATTATGTCGCACAATAATGATTATTAAACATGAATACACGTCGAATAATCACTTAAATATTGTGCAACACAGAGTGTCGTACAATATTTAAGTGATTACAATGTATGCGGTACAGTTGCAAAAATACCCTTTTGTGGTATCATTGCTTGTATGCTTACCAAGTCCAAAAAGGCAAAAGTGATCAAGGAAACACGTGTCCATGATACTGACACCGGTTCTCCTGAGGTGCAAATCGGCATTTTAACCAATCGTATTGACGAGCTCGCAAGCCATCTCAAAAAGCACAAAAAAGACAACCATTCCAGGAGGGGATTATTGCAGCTTGTAGCAATGCGGCAAACTCATCTGAAGTATCTTCAGAAGAAGGAGCCGAAGCGCTACAATTCAGTGGTCAAAAAGCTTGAACTGAAGAAAAAGTAGAAAAAGAGCTTGTGGCTTAATGCTTGAAGCTTAGGGCTTTAAGAGATAGGCCGGATTGAAAAAAGAATATTTTATAAATTTTAATTATTTTAATATATAAAGCTCTAAGCCCTAAGCTTAAAGCTATAAACTATTTATTATATGAGTGTAATCAAACATAAAGAACAGCGTGTCGGGGTCTTCATTGACACGCAAAACCTATATCACAGCGCAAAAAACCTTTACCACGCAAGGGTAAATTTCGGTGCCGTTTTAAAAGACATCGTAGCAGGGCGGAACCTTATTCGTGCTGTCGCATATGTAATAACTACGGAAGCGGGTGACGAGCGGGCATTTTTTGATGCTTTAACAAAGATCGGCATAGAAACGAAGACCAAGGACCTGCAGATATTTGCCGGTGGTGCCAAAAAAGCTGACTGGGATGTGGGACTGGCCGTTGACGCTATTAGACTGGCACCGAAACTAGATGTGGTTATCGTGGTCTCCGGTGATGGCGACTACATACCTCTCGTCGAGCATCTCCAATCGCTCGGTTGTCAGGTAGAAGCTGCATCTTTCGGTAAATCCACATCGATGAAGCTCAAAGAAGCTGTAGATGAATTCATCGATCTAGATGAAAATCCCAGGAAATATCTTATGGGGGGGAACAACGGATTTTCTCCTCGTCCTCTTCGCGGCAGAGCCCATCCGCCAGCTAGTGGAAACAGCGACATAGAAACTATGTTGAAGGAAGCGGGAGAGCAGGTCTAGAAAGCTAGCAAGCTTGTCAGGAAATGATTCCTATGCTTTAATAGGAGAGTATTATAAATCCGGTAATTTTTACTGATAGGTTTAAAGCTCTGTCGAAATTGCTTTAAATTTAAATTGTAAAAATTACTCCTTGTTTCTGGTAAAAAGCTTAAAAGCTCGCCAGCTTACAAGCTAATAAGCTTATTAAATGACTTCAAAAGAATATTCAGTGGACGTAAACGGATTTCCGCTTACTGCCATATTTTCAGACCTCGCTGAGCAGGCAGCAGGCTCCGTTATTGTTTCTTACAGGGACACGACGCTCCTTGCGACCGTATGCATGGGAAAGCGCGACAAAGATTCAGATTATTTCCCGCTTGTCGTAGACTTTGAGGAAAGATTCTACGCAGCAGGCAAAATCTTAGGCTCTCAATTTATTCGTCGAGAAGGACGACCGTCAGATGAGGCGATACTCTCTGGACGAGTTGTTGATCGAACAATACGTCCGCTTTTTGATCATCGTATTCGCCGTGATGTGCAGGTTGTTATTACCACAATTTCCCTCGGAGAAGCCGAGCCGGACACTTTGGCAGTTACAGCTGCATCGCTAGCTATCGCAACCTCAAATATTCCTTGGAATGGACCGGTTTCGGGAGTTCATATAGGAAAGATAGGCGAAAAGCTAGTTATAAATCCATCGTACGCAGATATCGCTCGCGAGGATTTTATGATGGACCTTACCGCCTGCGGCAAAGATGGAAACATTACAATGATAGAAACTTCCGCAAAGGAAATTACTAACGAAATCGCGGGTAAGGCGCTTGAGCTAGCGAGAGATGAAATTGAAAAGATTCAGGCGTGGCAAAAAAAGATCATAAAAGAGGTAGGTTGTGAAAAAATAGTTATAGAATTTGGTCCCGCACCAGCCGGAATGAAAGAATTGTTTAAACAAAAAATCTCGTCGAAGTTTCGTGATGCAATTATGAGCAAGCCCGGCAAGCATACTATATACAAAATGATGGAAGAGTGGCTTTCTCAATACTCTGAAAAGTATCCCGAGGAAAAAACTGGCCATGCAGTGGATTATTTTGAAGACGAGATAAACGATCTTGTCCATAAAGAGGCGATAGAAAAGGGCAATCGCCCCGATGGAAGAAAATTAGACGAACTGCGGCCATTATTTGCAAAAGCCGGTGGTATTTCCAAAATACTTCACGGCTCGGGAGTGTTTTATCGCGGAGGCACACATGTGTTCTCTGCGCTCACTCTCGGCGCTCCCGGCGACGCGCAAAAAATTGATACGATTGAAACAGATGGGCAGAAAAGATTCATGCATCATTACAACTTCCCTCCGTATTCTACCGGCGAGACAGGGAGAAGCGGCGGCCTCAACAGGCGATCAACCGGCCACGGATACTTGGCAGAGAAATCTCTCGTACCCGTGCTTCCCTCAAAAGAAGTTTTCCCTTACACAATACGCATCGTATCGGAATCACTCGCATCAAACGGCTCGACATCCATGGGTTCGGTTTGCGCAGCATCATTAGCACTCATGGATGGAGGTGTGCCGATATCAGGCCCTGTGGCAGGCATTGCGTCGGGATTAATGATGGAAAATGAAAACAAGTATGCGCTACTCACAGATATCCAAGGGCCGGAAGATCATCATGGCGACATGGATTTTAAAGTGGCAGGAACACGAAAAGGCATCACAGGGATTCAGATGGATATCAAAATTGACGGCATACCGATAAAAATCTTGAAAGAATCGCTTGAGAAAGCGGAAAAGGCGCGGCTTTCTATTCTAGATTGTTTAGAAAAAGAGATCGCAAAACCGCGTTCGGATATTTCTCCTAACGCACCGAAAATAATCGCGATCAAAGTGAAGGTAGACCAGATCGGACTTGTTATCGGTACTGGAGGCAAGACAATAAAAGAAATGATGGCGACATCAGGCGCTCAAATAGATATTGAGGATGATGGCACTGTTTACATTACCGGCAAGGACGGAACGGCTGATATTGCAAAGAAGCTTGTCGAAGACCTTACACGTGAATTCATTAAAGGCGACAAATTTGAGGGTGTTGTAACAAAAATAACCGACTTCGGCGCATTCATAAAGATCGCAGGCAATACAGAAGGACTTGTGCACATATCCGAAATGGCGCTATTTAGGGTTGAGAGAGTAAGCGATTATCTAAAAGAAGGTCAGACCGTGCCTGTTATCATAAAAGATGTGGACGAAAGAGGCCGTATCGCACTTTCAATAAAGCAGATTGCACCGGATTTCTTTCGCAAAGCTTAGAGTTTAATGCTTAAGGCTTAAAACCTAAAACTAGGAGTACCCTCTAAAGGCGAGTGCGACTTTCTGTTATAATAAAAAGATATGGCTGACCCATGGCAACAGGGAGACGACGAAAAAAATAAATTCTTAGAAAAAGCTCTTCATGCAAATGAGGAAGAAGCATCTAAATCAACGATGTCGGATCTTTTTGATAGAGAATCAAATGTCTATCAGGATACCAACAAGGAAAACATGGCGCCGAAAGAAAAAGAACCGATCCCGGAAAAACCGACCGTCGATGCAGAAGGTTTCCCTATAATCGATCGAGTTCACACTTATAGAGCAGACCTCGCTGACATCATTAAAGAAGATAAGCTGTCTCTTTCGCGTATAGCTATGATGCAGGATAAGGCAAATCAAAACTTATCTCTTCCAAAAATGGCGTCGAAGAAAAAAATCAGCCCTTTTATCGTTATAGGGGGGATATTGGTGCTTATAGGTATTGGCATAATGAGCGCTGTCTTTCTTTTTTCTTCAAAAAAATCAGATGAGGCGCTACAGGCTGAGGCGCCGAAAGAAAAATACATAATTTTTGCCGAATCAAAAGAGCGTCTTTCGCTTGATAACACTACAAAAACTGAAATAAGCGCAGCTGTAAAATCCTCAACCAAAAAATTTAAAGAAGAAGATGCTGTGATGGAAATAGTCCCAAGTATCGGAGCTGATGCAAGCGCGTTGCGCGCGACCCTTCCGTATTTATTTGGTTCGGTTGGTGTCAGAATGCCGGCGGATTTCGCAAGAACACTCGGCAACAAACTATTCCTAGGACTCTATTCAAAAAAAGGGAAGACCGACCCGTTCTTATTGTTTTATACCAGCACTTATGACATTGCTTATCCAAGTTTACTCACATGGGAGGGATTTATGCAGGATGATCTTGACTGGATTTTTGAAACCAAGCCAAAAATTGGCACCTCAACACCCGTTCTTTTTTTTAAAGACAGAATCATAGCGAACAAAGACGCTCGATCATTTGAAGATGATTCTGGCAGAACCGCGTTCTTCTATATGTTTTTGGATAACAATACAATTCTTTTTGCACGTTCAAGTGACACGGCGCGAAAAGTGATAGATAGATTGCGCGAAGCAAAATTCCAATAATCCCGTGGTGCCTACCTGCCGGCAAGGCAGGAAAAATGGCATTGCTGTTTGCCCCAACTTGTGTAAAGTTATATCATGAGCATAGGCGTTACAAAACTAATTGTTAATCATTGAATCTGGCAGAAAAGCATCTGAGCTATTTATGCCATTTTTCGCTACGAGATGACTAAAGAAAAACTAAGGCAATTTAAATCAAACCTGGAAAAAGAGAAAATTCTTTTGGAAGAAGAGTTAAAGACTGTTGGCAGAATCAATCCTAGCAACCCTGCTGATTGGGAGGCAAAACCTGAGTCGCTTGATATTGACCAAGCAGACAGAAACGAGGTAGCTGATAATGTTGAGGGTTTTGAAAATAATATTGCCATTCTAAATAACCTGGAAATAAAATTTAACGAAGTAAAAGATGCTTTGAATAAAATAGAATCAGGGAAATATGGAATTTGCAGTGTTTGTGGAAAAGAGATTGAAGAAGAAAGACTTTTAGCAAACCCGGGGGCTACTACCTGTAAGAAGCATATGAACGCCGCGTGAGTCCTGTAGTAGAAAATGGCATCGCCATCTACTTGCGAGATTTGCTTTGCTCGAAATATAAAGTACGCTTTTACGACCACAAAACAAATAAATGAATTACCAATTTAGTAAACGTGATGGCGAGCCTGGATGCCGGCGAGACAGGCAAGTAATGCCATTTTTCACTACAGGATGAGTTTCTCAAAAGTTTATAGTGGTCAGAGTGATATCGGCGGTGCGACGATCGTGGACATTGAATCAGACCTCTCTAGAGGTTTGTATTCTTTTGCAGTTGTTGGACTCCCAGATAAAGCGGTAGAGGAGTCGCGGGACAGAGTAAGCGCCGCAATAAAAAACTCCGGTTTTGAATCTCCGAAAAGCAAAAATCACAAAATTGTAATCTCATTGGCGCCTGCTGATATAAAAAAGGAGGGTCCTGCATTTGATCTGCCAATAGCGCTTTCTTACCTTCGGTCATCCGGAGAAATAATCTTTTCTCCAGAGAAAAAACTGTTTTTAGGTGAACTGGCGCTTGATGGCAAATTGAGGCCCATAAACGGAGTTTTACCAATAGTCCGCGAAGCCAAGAAAAGAGGATTTGAAGAATTATTCATCCCAAAGGAAAATGTCAAAGAGGCTGCGCTTGTTCGCGGCATTAAAATCTTTGGAGCAAAGAGCTTAATAGAAGTGATAGATCATTTGGATGAAAAGGAAGGCGACAGAATAAAGAAAAAGATCGTTCCTGCAAAAGAGACAGAAATAGAAAATGCGAAAGAAGAAAATCTCTTGGATTTTGCGGATATAAAGGGGCAGGAAAATGCCAAAAGAGCCCTTGAGATAGCAGCAGCAGGGGGGCACAATATCTTGATGTGGGGATCTCCAGGCACAGGCAAAACCATGCTAGCAAAAGCATTCGCTGGTATTTTACCCGCGCTTACATACGATGAAATTCTTGAAGCAACATCAATACATTCAACCGCCGGCGCTCTTCATTCCGGCATTATAGCGCAGGCGCCATTTAGGGCTCCTCATCATACTTCGTCACATGTGGCGATAGTCGGAGGCGGTGCTAACGTGCGGTCAGGCGAGATAACTTTGGCGCACAAAGGCGTTTTGTTCTTGGATGAGTTCCCTGAATTTGATAGGCGAGTGATTGAGTCTTTGCGCGAACCATTGGAAGAAAAAATGATAAAGGTTGCGCGAGCCAAAGGTAGTGCGACATTTCCCGCTGATTTTATTCTGGTAGCGGCGATGAATCCATGCCCTTGCGGCAATTTTGGAACCAAGAAGCGCTGCATCTGCAATCCTCTAGCAATTCAAAGATACCAAAGAAAGATCTCTGGTCCGATTATGGACCGTATTGATCTCTGGATAGAGGTCTCCGACATTGACCACAAGACTTTAAATGAGGAAAAGTCTGGAGAGCGGTCAAAAGAAATAAAAAATAGGGTAGAAGAGGCGAGAGCGATCCAAAAAAAACGATTTGAAAAGTTCGGGACAAACCAAAGCAAGAATTCTGAAATAAAGGCAAAGGACATCAAAAAAATGGCCGCGCTTGAGGATGGTGCAAGCGAAATTCTGGTCTCTTCAGCCCAAAAGCTCGCGCTTTCTCCCCGCGCATATCACCGTGTCATTCGTCTAGCTCGCACAATCGCCGACCTCGAAAAATCCGATACCGTCAAAACCCCGCATATCCTAGAAGCGCTCCAATACCGCCAAAAGAGAGAAATCCTTTAGGGTAAGCTAAGAAGTACCTTTTGCATAAGAGAGATTTTTGGTCATATTTGATATACTTTTTTTATGTCTTTCACTAAATGGAAAAAGCTCGTAGAAAGAAGATCCGACTTCTGGAAAAATTATATGATGATAATTTCACTCTCTAGGACAAAAGAGGTATTTGGTTTTACTCTTAAAGAGCATTTGACGGTCAGAAAGGGGATGAATTTTACTCACTGGAAAAGCCCCGGTGCAGTACATGATTTCAGCAGAAATGTTGAAAAAAGAATAAAAGACGGCTTTAGGGTAAAAATTTTGAGTGTGTTTGAACGAGCAAGAAAAGAGCTTTTAGGACTGGAGAACAAAATATCGGAACCAAGTGTCCGAAAGTTAAGCAAAAATGAGTTAAATTCTCTTTTTAATGTGTTTTGCAAAAGGTATGAAAATCTGTACCCTGCATTTCATGTAGGTTCGGGCATTTATATCGATACGATAGAAACTAAAGCTAAAACGTGGTTAGAAAAGAGGTTAAAAATTCTGAAAAAAGAGAGCTCCTTCGATGACTACTATCTAGAGCTTTCTTCGCCAGAGGCATTAAGTTTGATCCAGAAAGAACAGATTGGTTTGTTAAGGATCGCCCTAGCTAAAAAAAATTTGTCAGCTCCAAATATTACAAAAATAATGTCTAATCACGTAAAGCAATACGCCGGTCTTCCTGTCATTAATGATGAAACCGAGCCTTGGAATAAGGATTATTTTGAAAAAAGACTTAAAGAGATCTTAAAAAAACCAATAAAGGAAATTCAAAATGAAATTTCTGCAATTATAAAAACACCTAAAACAACCAAGAAAAATAAAGAGGAAGCATTTTCTAAGCTCAAGGCGACCCTACTTATGAAGAGATATTTTTCTTTGATCGCTCAATCCACATGGATTCGGTTAGTGGGGCGTAATACTTTTTCAATAGCACACTATTTTTCACAGCCTCTCTTTAGGGAAATAGGAATGAGACATTATTTATCTATGGAGAAGATAAAATGGATGACCGTTCCCGAAATAAATACGTTAATAAAAAAAGATATTCTCCCTGACAAAAACAAAATGGGTGATAGAAAGAAGAACTCTACACTTTTATTTAGAAATAATAATATTGATATTCAGGAAGGTACCAATGCTATTATTTTGGCTAAAAAAGAATTAGGAGAAGAGGAAAAAGAAAATAAAACGCTTATTGGCGGGGCGACAGCATATAAGGGTTATGCTAAAGGAATAGTTAGAATTATCTTGACCTTAAAAGACCTAAAAACATTCAATGAGGGAGATATTTTGGTAACAAGAATGACCACGACTGAGCTGGTGCCAATTGTTAAAAAAGCAGGAGCTATAATAACCGATGAAGGAGGCATCACATGCCATGCTGCTATAATTGCCAGAGAATTGCAAAAACCTTGTCTTATCGGCACATTAAATGCGACAAAAGTTTTAAAAGACGGTGATCTTATTGAAGTTGATACAAATAAAAAACTAGTTAAAAAAACTAAAAAATGATTGATAATTTAGATAATGCTCCTGAAACAGAAACCGTAGAGAAGAAAAAAGGCCGACAGGTTACTTTATTATTATTGAGACACGGAGAAGCTATTGACCAAAGTTTAGAAGCAGAACTAAGCGAGAATGGGGTCCTGCAGGCGAAAACTGTTGCAAAAGAATTGCTGGACCAGATACAAAGAGAAGGAGGTGGTATCGTAAAAATTATTTCAAGTCCGGTAAAGAGAGCAAAGCAAACCGCAAATATAATTGAAGAAACAATGAATAGTCAGTTGTCTGAACATAACGAGATACCTGTAAAAATGATGCATCAAAGAGAGCGAGATGCATTAAAAGTCGGCGGCGTCATTGGCCCACTTATGAATGAGGGGATTGCCTATGAAGAGACTGTTCAGTATTGGCTTGAAAATCCTGAAATAGTGCCAGGACGAACGCCTAAAAAAATTGCAGATACCGTAAGAGAAGTTATAGCGAAATTGGAAAAAATGTCTGAGCGCCTTCCGAGTGGAGAAAAAATATACTATCTGGGAATCACTCACGAAATTCCTCAAGCCGCATTGATATTTCAAGAACTTGGAAAGACACCAAAAGATCTTGGAAGTAATATTGGAAATTGCGAGGCAATAAAAATTGAAATGTCTGGCAAAAAAGGAGAAAGTCCTGTTCTGACATTTAGAAATGACCGAATCGAACTCAAAAATCAAGAAGATCAGTAAAAGAAAATAGCGCTTGTGCAACAAAAACTACATGGGCGTGGTTTTTCTGTTTCTTAAAGCTAAAAGCTGTAAGCTAACAGCTAAAAGCTAATTAAACGGGTTCCAATTACTTGCTCCCAAAATTTCAAAGTGGAGATGTGCTCCTGTTGAGCGGCCACTTGATCCCATTCTGCCGATAAATTGGCCCTGATCAACAAAAGAACCAGAAGAAACATCAACTTCCGAGAGATGGGCGTAGAGACTTTGCATGCCATTTGTGTGCTGTATGACGATGTAATTGCCATAACCTCCGTTGTAACCGCCAGTTCTCGCAACAATTATTTTTCCGCTTGCGGCCGCATACACGGAAGTGCCGTAAGCGCCGGCAAGATCAACACCACTTCTGTTTTTGCCGTGAAGTCCTTGAGATTTAATACCGACAGTCGGCTTTATAAAGTATCCTTTTGCAGAAGCATAAAGAGAGCTAGGCGCAGATTTTAGGCTACTTCCTGATGAAACCGGTGTTGCCTCGCCGTCAGGGATAATAATCTCATCTCCTATTGCAAGAGCGCTTGTTTCTGCGATTCCGTTGAAGTCGGCAATTTCACCAAGATCGGCACGATACTTCGTTGCAATGCTTTTTAGCGTGTCACCTTTTTTAACCGTATATTGCACCCCTGATATCGGCAAGATAACAAGCTCTTGATTTTTATGTATATCCTTAGCACTTTTAAGATCGTTCGCCCATATGATGGTATTAACGCTCACATTGAACATTTTGGCAATTGAACTCAAGGTATCGTCGTCGTGAACCACATAAACACTTACTTTGTCTGTGGTACCCACCTTTGCTTCTACCTCGCTTGCTGTGCCGGAAGGGCCGACAGAGGTCTCAAGAGCACTATCGTCAACTATAGAAATGCTCCCGGTGCTCGCAGTTGGGTTAGGATTGGTGTTGACGGCAGCCTCAAGAAGACTGATGGTTTGGAGGTTCCTAGACTTTATTTCGCCTGAAGCGGCATTGGCTTCAGACCCTCCTATGGCTTTGTTTACAAAAGAAAAAACACCGGCGGAGGTGTTTTCGGACTCTGAAATAAGAATGAACGCCACAAGACATACTACCGTAAGCGACATACCGATGGCTTTTAATATGGTAGACCAAAAAAATGCGAAATGGTCCTTATTAGGGCTATACGGTGAGATAATCTAAGTTTTATATGATAATTCTTGGGTGTTTTGCCTGAAATATGGCTTTGTTGAGCCATACATGCTTCCGATACTGTATCCGCTCATTATAGCCTGCTCGACTAAAAGGTCAACTAGCGCAAAATGGAGTGGGGATAAGTGTAAACAATGGTCTTTGTGCTATAGTGCTGACGTGGAAAACAAAAAAAATGAACCTAATTACCTAAAAACACTCAATTCGAGACAAAAAGAAGCGGTTTTAGCTATTGAAGGACAACTTCTCATACTTGCTGGTGCTGGTGCTGGTAAAACCAAGACTATCACTCACCGCATTCTTCATATTATAAAAAAAGGAGTGAGACCTTCGGCAATACTGGCAATTACTTTCACCAACAAAGCCGCAGGTGAGATGCGTGAGAGAGTGGGAACTCTGCTTAGCGCCGATTCTGCTTTAAATCGGCCGGTTTCTATGGATGAAATGCCTTTTGTATCGACATTTCACTCCCTTGGAGTGAAAATCATCAAAGACAACGCATCCATTTTGAATTTACCAAGGCATTTTTCAATTTTTGACAGGGCAGACTCCAAACAGGCGGTCAAGAACGCAATGGTCGCACTTCAAATAAATCCAAAAGAGTTGGAGCCTGCGAAAGTCTTGCATCTCATTTCAAGATTAAAGGGCGACGGGACAAACGCCAATGGGTTTGCGGCACGAGAAGAAAAAGGCTATTTTGAAAAAATTTCGTCGAAAGTTTGGCTTGAGTACGAAAAAATTTTAGCGAGCGAAAAAGCTCTGGATTTTGACGATCTGCTTTTAAAGACTTTGGCACTGCTTAAAGATGAAAATATTATAGAGAAATATTGGAATATTTGGAAATATATTCATATTGACGAATACCAAGACACGAACAAAGTGCAATACGATATTGCCAAAAGATTGGCGGAAAAA
>Ga0209542_10011976_pt1 | contig 15275 bp, 14 predicted proteins | sample RifCSPhighO2_01_FD_184028 | JGI IMG/M metagenome (GOLD analysis project Ga0209542, IMG submission 184028) | Soil microbial communities from Rifle, Colorado - Rifle CSP2_plank highO2_0.1 (SPAdes) (version 2) | ecosystem: Environmental > Terrestrial > Deep subsurface > Rock core/Sediment ...
AGTTCCGGCGCAGGCAGTGCAACGGACACTTCTTACAAATACGGCACTGGTGCTCGGCGCACACGAACCTCTTTTTTTGCTTTTTCTCGTCGCAGGTGAAGCAAAGCCGAAGCGAGCCGGTACAGCGGCGGCTTTTATGCGAACAGCCAGCCGACCCGCGCTTATTCTTTTCCGGCTTCGAGCGGACTGGCTTAAGCCCTTCCACGTGTAGAGCTTCCATGAGCAACGGCAAATCAAGCTGCCGGCTCCTATCGGTTTCGACACAGTCGCCGACGCCACGCGCGAGCAACTCCCGCATCAAATCCGTCCCAAGGCCAACCACCAGAACCTTCTTCCCGGGAACTTCTTCCACCATTCCCCTCCTTCCTACTAATTGTCGATTTACGGCAGAAAGTATCTCTTGGCTAGAGCCACGAACTCGTTCATGAGCTTCGTGGGAACATCTGCTTCCGTTATCGACTTACCTCGCCGGTTCACAAGCCTAAACAGACGGAAGTTGAATTCGGGACGCCGACGGTAAGACAAAGTATACTCGTGATGATAGATGGTAACAAAGTAAGGGCGCCGCTTCTCGTCGCGAAGAACTCGCACGCGAACAACGACCTCTTTGACCGACTTTCTCTTATCCACGCTTCTACGTTGTGCTGTTAGAAACATCACTCCTCCTTTCTTTGCCTTACTGAATTAAACCAAAAAGCTTGATAAATTATATTGTATTTATGATATCTTGTCAAGTAAATTTTGCTGTGCTATAATAAGTTAGAAAAATCGGTTGTTCAGATGGCTACGCCAATTTTGTTGCGAGCGAAGTGAGCATGTACAAAATTGAGCGCCCCGCAAAGCTTTGCGTGCGGGGCTGCCCCGCCTACGGCGGGACGCTCAAAATTGTAACCTCGCTTCGCTCGGACAATTTTGGCGAGGAAAGTCCGGGCACTTTGCCCCGCTTCGGCGGGGCGCAGGTAGCGGCTAACCGCCGCCATCCGTAAGGATAGAGGTGCGAGCAGTGACGTCTTCCGGCGAAAGCCGAAAGAGGACCCCATCCCAAGCTTAAAGGTCCAACTCCGCCATAGGGATAAAAAAGCGGAGGTGAAACGGCTAAATCCTTACCCGAGTGCAAGGCCGTACTGCCGCCGCAAGGCGGCAGGGTGCCGCTGGAGCCCGCGAGTAATCAAGGGCCAAGATAAATTGCCATCCTCGACAGAACCCGGCTTATTAACAGCCGGTTTTTCGTTTATCCCCACACCTTAGAGAATTCCCCGCAGTTTTACCGCGAGAATGAGTGGCGGTTCAAATCCCTATCGCGGAGTTCAATATCCTGCGGGAGAAGGTGTGGGGATTTATTAAAAATACCCATCTCGCGGGCCGTAGCGCCGACAAACCAAGCCTTAGTGTCAATTTCCCTGCGGCTTTCCCGCGCCAGGCCCGTCAACCGCTTCGCCTAGCCGTTTCTTTATCTTTGCGTATTCCAGGCGCATCTTCTCGGCACGTTCAACCGGAATTTCAGGGTCGTTTAGTTCTTTAACCAGCTTGCTAGCTATAGCACGCAGAACAGCCGCATCCGATTCGGAATTCTCGGGAGTCGGCTCCCACTCTCCGGTATTAGGGTTATAGCGCTTCCCTTTTAGGTGCGCGTTAATATTTACCTCCTTTTTGGCTGTGGCTGTTTCCTGTTCCGCGGGTGTTGGAATCCACTTACCGGTTTTCTGATCAAAGCGTTCTCCTTTCATATGAGGAATTATAAAATATGAAACTCTTTTTTTCAATATTGACAGAAAACCCGAGCGGAGTAACTTTGTAACTTGCGACTGTTTTCCACATCGGATTATATACGCCCGTCGAGCGCCCGATTCACCATCCGATCAGCGCCCTTATTTGCCTCACGATAGACGTGTTTGAACCTTACCTCTCCGAAATCCAGGCGCAGATTCCATATAGCTATCCAAAGCGGCTGAAGATGCGGCTCTTCAATTTTATAGACGCCAGTGAGCTGTTTGACCAATAGTTCGCTATCGGCAAAAACCGTAACCTTAGTTTTACCGCACTTCTCTTTACCGATAAGCTGTTTGACTTTTTTTAGCGCGAAAACCACCGCCGAGTATTCCGCGACGTTATTAGTTGCGGTATCGATACTCTCGCCATACTCCTTTTTTCCGCCGCCGTATTCTATGACAACGCCGATAGCGGCCGGACCGGGGTTGCCGCGCGAACCGCCGTCCGTGTGAACAGTAACTTCATTCACACGTTCTGTGTGTTTAAATAATGCCTGCCTCATATATTTATTTTATGCTATAAAACATGTGCTATTAACCTACAGAAAACATTTGACAATTGACTTTCCGACTCTTCGGTCAAATGTCAGATGTCAACTGTCAATTGTTCTTCATAGCCGCTTCCACGGGAGTTTGGCTGAAAGGGGCATGCCGAAGCCGGCTGACTTTTTATGGCCGCCGCCGCCAAACTTTCCCGCAAGCTTAGAAACATCGCACGAACTGTCTGAGCGCAAGGAAAAAGTGCGGCGGTTCCCTTTTTCGCGCCAGACAATCCCCATAGGCGGCAGTTTCCTCCGGAGCACATTCCCGATCTCCGACTCAAAGTTGGGCGAATTAACCGCCAAAGTTTTTATGCCCATAAAATTAATCAACTGGGCGTTGTGGCGCACCAGCCGCTCAATAAGGCTGTTTTGGTACTTCAAAAGCAGTTTGCCGTCCGCTATGTGTTTCCGCCGGAGCGGGGGCTTTTCAAAGTCACGGACAAGTCTTGACCAAACAGCAAAGTCAAAATCGGCTAAATCCAAAATAGCTGATACTTCGCGCGTGTAGGGCAGTTTAAATTTCCAAATGTCCTCGTCTTCAACATGCCGCAAAAGCCGCGGAGCCGGTTTCCCGGGAAAAAAATACATCCAGGCTAAAACCGCGCCGGAGTGTCCATTGCTGAAGAGCGGCTTATAGGTTAGCGCGACCTCATTTTTCCTTGAAATATGGTGGTCTATGGCCGTTACCCGCCGGTTATTTCTGATGAGCCCCTTCATTACCGGCATATCGAAGGTAATATCAATCATGTAAATCTCCTTGCCCAACAAACCGGCCGGAGGCGGAGTATTGTGTTCTATCGGAATATAGCTCGCCCGCCCACCGAACTTTTGGAAGGCCGCCCAGGCGCCAGAAAAGCCGTCGGTGCAATTTTTGTGGTAAAGAATGACTATGTCATTAAGTTTCAAAAGGCTTTTTTGAGTTGCTTTAAAACGCGTTTTAATCATAATTTTCGGAAAGACTTACTTGCTTTTCTCTAGCGCCGTAATGCCCGGCAGTTTCTTGCCGGCAAGATAATCCAACATCGCGCCGCCTCCGGTCGAGATAAAGCTGACGTTGCCGTCGAGCCCGGCGCGCTTTAGCGCCATCACCGTCTCGCCCCCGCCCACGACGCTGAAGGCGTTCTTATTGGCGGCTATGGCACGGGCCAGATAGGCCGTACCCTTGGCGAACTCCTCTTTTTCAACCATACCGACCGGTCCGTTCCAGACGATTGTCTTTGCTTCAGAAATTTTTCCGGCAAACATTTTTTCTGTTTTAGCGCCGATATCAAGAATGGCGTTGCCTTCTGAACGGTAATCCACCGGTAGAAAAATATTTTTATAACCGATTAACGCTTCGATTTCTTTGCTAACCTTCTGTTCGTGAAGTGACTTACCGACATTGGTTCCTTTAAGATGCAACAGCGTGTTTGCCAGGGCGCCGCCAAGCAAAAAAGCGTCTGCCTTGCGCTTGAAATAATGCAAAACATCCAGCTTGTCCTCTACCTTCGCGCCGCCGAATATCATGACGAGCGGCCGCTTGGCATTTCCCATAATTTTTCCCAAATTTTTTATCTCCGACTCCAAGCCTAGTCCGGCATAAGAAGGCAGAAGCGCCGCAATGCCGGAAACAGATGCGTTCTTGCGGTGTGAGACGGCGAAGGCGTCATTAACGTAATAGTCTCCCAAGGAGGCCAAATTCATCGCGAATTCTTTATTGTTATCGGCCTCGCCAGGCATAAAACGAAGATTTTCAATAACAAAAACTGACTTCGGTTTCCCGGCCGCTATCTCGCTTCTTAGCGCGGTAAAATTAAAATGGCCAAGAAATTGAACGTTTTTCTTAAGCAGTATGCCCAAATTAGCCGCATCTTTGACAAGGCTAAATTCCTTCTGAAAACCGAGCGGCCGACCCTTGTGGCTCAAGATAACAACCGCCCGCGCAGTCTTCAAAAGAAGCTGTATTACGGGCAGAGCCGCTCTCATCCGCCAGTCGTCTTTGGTGTTAAAATCCAGCCGTAAAAGAGCGACGCCGCCTAGTTTTTCGGCGTTCACCTTGCTTAAGTACTTTATCATTGAGATAATTATACCCTAAGATAGAATATAGGCAAAAAATGGTTAAAAATATCATAATATTAGGGGTCGGCTTCGGCGGTTTAAGCGCCGCCTTGCGGCTTCACAAAAAGATAAAGCGCCGTGGCCTAACCGACAAATACCGGGTGGTTTTAATAGATAAAAACGCTTATCACACCTACACCCCCACTCTTTATGAGATTGCCACAACCTCAAAAGAGGTAGCGGGTTATCTCGACCTGAAGCGCATCGTCACCTTCCCGGTCGCTGACATAATACGGAATACTTCAATAATGTTCGTCTGCCAAAAGATAGAAATGTTGGATCTGCTTGAGGGCGATATCCACCTCGCGGACGGAGAAAAAATAAAATACGAATACGTCGTTATTGCCCTTGGCTCTGAAGCCAACGATTTCGGAATTCCCGGCGTCAGAGAACACGCGCTTCAGCTAAAAAGTTTTATCGATGCCCTGCGGATAAGAGACGCGGTTCTGGAAAAACTAATGGACCGGGGCGGAAATGGCCTACGCATCGTAATAGGCGGAGGCGGTTCAACCGGCGTGGAACTCGCCGGAGAACTGAAAGAATGGGCCTGCGCGCTTGAAGAAACAGAAGCCAACTGCAATGTTTCCGTTTCAATAATTGACGGTAGCCCGGCAGTATTAAGCTCCTTTGACCAAAGAGTTGTAGATTATGCTACCAGGCGCTTGAACCGTCTTGGCGTTGAACTTGTAACCGGCGAATTTATCAAAGAAGTATTGCCGCGCGAGATAGTATTAAAAAACGGCCGGACACTTCCCTATAACGTCTTTATCTGGGCTGGCGGCGTAAGAGCCATATCGCTCCTGACTAAACTCCCCTTGCAGTCCGAGGCGCGCGGACAACGTTTGGAGGTAGGAAGCAGGCTGGAATGCTTACCCTCGACTCCGGACCTAAAACTCTTCGGTAAGATCTACGCGCTTGGTGATAACATCTGCTTCTATGACCCCGAAACCAAAAAGGCTATTCTGGGCGTGGCCAGGGCCGCCATCTCGCAGGCTGGCGTAGTCGCGCACAATATTTTTGAGGATATCAAGCGCGAAGAAGGACTCTCGGAGAATCCCAAACATAAAAAATACAACCCGGCCATGGAATATCCGTACGTGCTTCCGGTAGGCGGCAAATGGGCGGTGGCAAAGATCGGACCGCTCGTTGTTCACGGCTACATCGCCTGGATATTTAAGGGGCTGATAGAACTTAATTACCTGGCCTCCATTATGCCGCTTAGAAAAGCGCTTCGGACCTGGCTCACCGGACTCCGCATTTTCGTGCAAAACGACCGACTGGGATAAGAATAGCGACTAGCCACTAGTGGTTAGCCAATAGTAGCCGAGAACCGAATATCTGTTCTTGGGTTATAAAACCCTGCTGGCACTCTATTGAATAAAGCCACCGTGATACCAGCAGCGATACACGAATTCACCGTTTAAAAATATTTCTTCTGTGCCAGAAAATCGGTCCAGCTTACCAGCAAGCATATTCTGATATTTACCATTGCTAGTGACGTATTCTTTTGGGCCGCGCACCGGAAGAATGTCGCCATACTCTTGCATCAGTGCTTCACGAAGCAGGTCGTATATTTCATTTTCTGAAACATCTTTTTTTAATATAAATCCATAGTAATTCATTCCCCATACTGGCTCCTGTGTTTTATATACAATTTCCTCACCCATAAAATCCCAGCCACCAAAGTAGGTGTCGTGATAGACCAGATTGCCTTGTTCAAAATGATAATCCTCCGATGCGGGGCGAAGCGATGCCGCTTTTGGCGCGTTCTTATGGGCATAGGTATTTTTATTGGCTACTCGTAAAAAGTTTTCGAGTTCATCAAAATCAATATGCATAGAAGTTATTTATTTCCGCCAAATTCGTATCTCCGTCAAACTTTTTATAGCTCATTTGCCTGCCACTAACCACTAGTCGCTTGTTTATTTAGGATCGCCCAGCGGATTTACGGTCTTAAGCTCTACCTCATAGCAAAAATAATTTTTGCCCTTAACTTTTTCAAATTCTTCATTTTGCCAGATGGTCAGTTGACCAAACAAGTCAAATACATACCTTTTGCCCTCAAATTCAAATCTAACCGGCGAGATAAGTCCGGTGCCACTGCTCCATGAAAAAAATTTCTGCGCACCTTCTGTCGTTGCCTGTCCCCGCTTAGCCACTAAAAAATAAAGCACGATTATCGGGGTGTGAAAACTAGGCGCGCGCGATATCCAGCCTCCCCAAATACCACTTTTTTCTCCTATGTAAGCAATATCAAAATCGGGCAACTGATAGGTGAGATTTTTATCAAAATCCCCGGGAACATTGTATCCCCACGCCCCTTCGTGATGTATCATAAAATGCGCGCTTTAATTTTGAAAATTCTTATTTTGGCGAGTAAAATTTGACTTAATCGTATATCGCATGATTTACATATGCTAACTTTCCGCCACACAATTTCGAGTGTTCGCTCAAAGAAGCGCCGAACTCAACAGCTCGCTCTTTTGTCGTCAAGAACTGATCAAGCAAGAAAGTGCTCTGGTCATTTGATGATTTATGTAGTTGTATGGTCTCACCCTTGGTGAGGCCGACTCGTAATTCAAGCTTTGCTTCGCATTTTTCACACTCAAGAGTGAATTTATCCATAGCTATATATGTGTGTATTTATTATTTTATCCCGAGATCAAACGGCGGAATTTTACTTTCCGCTTGTCGACGGATTCTAAAAAAGCGCGGTCAAAGGCTTCAAGCCGAGTGCTACCTTCTTTTATCGTACCGCTCAGACGCCGACTTTCCATCTGGTAGTTGTCGAGAGCGCTGCCTTTAAGGTCTTGCTTAAGCGTCATCTCTGCGCGCAGAAATTCTGCTCTAGATTTATCTTGGTTCTCGCCAACCGTTCTCGATATTTCTCGCCGATCTTTATATTTTTCGGCGCGACTTTCTTTTAGCCGTACCACGAGGTGATCAAATATTTTTGTCGCATTTTCTGCTTTCTCAAGCGCCGCCTTGGGGTCATTGGCCTCCCTAATAGACGAGAACAGTGGTTCGAGTTCGCTCTTTGCGCCCGAAATCACAGACCGAGCACTGCCGGATTCTTCAATTTTTTTAAGGCGCGATTTAATAACGTTGGTTACCCCCTCAGCCATACTAACTACCCGCGCGTACCCAAGTTCACGTGGGTTTCCGTTAACCGCTCGGTGTGAAAAACGCGCGAAAGCGCTTCTGCTTCCTTCTGAAAATTCAGCGTCTTTGCTCTCAATCTGTCGCACATCTTTATCCAAATTTTCAAATTCTTCAAAAGCGGCCTCGTAGCGCTCAGAACTAACTTCTTTTGTCTCAAGCTTACTGCTCTCTGTAGCTTCTTTAACTTCGCCTCCTTCACCTCCATGAGTAGCTGGCCCCACAGATTCTGCAAATCTAGCTCGAGGTTTGTCGACGCTCTTTGGATTAAATTTTTCTTGCTCACTAAGCATATGGAAATTATATAACAACGGGCATTAGCAGCACGCTTAGGCTACTCCCTCAACCTCCGGTAAACCTCCTCCTCAATATCGTGGCGGTCCATGCCAAATTTAACCCGGTTAAGCTCGCGCAGTTTTTCGGCCAGCTCAAAATTATTGCTATAGCTCGGCCTGATGCGCATATTGAAAGCCTTGGCGGTCTCGCCGTTTATGAGCAGTTTGACGTAGGCGTTCAGGTTATCGATATTCACCAGATCATTCTGGGTAAAGACCGGTTCAAATTGCTTAACCAAAAAATCGGCGTCATTCGCGCCTATGCGGAAAACCGCCATGGAGCCGACGTTACCGAAAACCGCGTCGCGAATTTTTTCCGTAAGTTGGGTAATATACTGATGCGCGACAATAAGATTCAGCCGGTACTTTCTGGCTTCAGCCAGCACCGTTGCTACAGAGTCAGTCGTGAAATTTTGAAACTCATCTATATACAGGTAAAAATCACGGCGCTTAGATTGATCCATAACGTCAGCGCGCGAAAAAGCGGACATTTGGATTTTGCCGACAATTATCATGCCGAGGAGCCCGGCGTTTATATCCCCTATCCGGCCCTTTGAAAGATTGACAAGAAGTATCTTGCCATTATCCATCACCTCCCGAAAGTTAAAGGCAGATTTTTGCTGGCTAATGATTGGCCGCACATAGTCGTTGGCGATGAAGTTGTTGAACTTGGAAGTAATGTAGGGTGCCATGTTGGCAAGCGCGGCATCGCCGCCGGCCTTGACCGCCTCGTTCCTCCAGAAGTCAACAACTGCCGGATTCAAAATGCGATCCAGCCGCCGTTCGCGGTAGTCGGTGTCGGTGAAAATCCGCGGCACTTCCATAAGCGTTGCCGGTTCGTTTTCGGCGTCCTCCATTAGCAACAACAGTGCGTTCCTCATGTACTGCTCAAACATCGGACCCATTGTCTCCGGAGGAAAAAGACGATTGAAAATACTTTGCATCTCATTCACGATGAAAGTCTTTTGTTCCGGACGAGACTTGTCGAACTCGAGCATATTGAGTCCGATGGGGCGCTCTACGTCGCCCGGATCGAAAATAATTACGTCATCAATCCGTTCTTCGGGAATAGAAGCCATAAGATTCTGGATAAGGTCGCCGTTCGGATCAATAACGGCAACGCCGTGACCTTTCACGATGTCTTCAATTGCCATGTTGTAGATAAGCGTTGATTTACCGGTGCCAGTCTGACCGATTATGTAGAAGTGTCGGCGGCGATCCTCATCCATAAGAAATACCGGCGTCTCCTCGCCCCTGAAGACGCTTTCACCAAGCAACAGTCCGGTCTTCGGCATATTAACCGGCGGCGGCGCTTCTTTGGCTTTAAGCCAACTGATGCGCGGAATATCGGTTGTCGAGATGGGCATGTGGAAAAAACTCACCAGTTCCTCGCTGTTTAAAATCATTACCTGACCCTCATCAAACTCACGGAAAGAAAACTGAGAAAATAACTTCTGCGGCTTCTTCGGAACATGAATCTCAAATTGATTGCGCATCGGCGCTCCGAACTGGGAAAAACCGGTCGTGATGCCGCTCAAAAGATACTCGGCCTGCATGCGAGTTTTGGCCGAGGTAACAACTCGCGCGTTCGCCTTGAAAAGCGGTTTTGACGCCTTCATCTCAATCGCTTTTATGGCCGTGTCATCAGTTACTTTGTCTCTCTCGCGTTCTTTTTTAGCCTGAGTTTTTTCACTATCAAAACCGCTTTTCAGGCCCTTGCCCGCCGTCTTCAGAAAAGAAACGCTTAAGATATCCTCCAGCCTCTCACCCTTCTTCAGAAACTCAATATACTTGCCAAGCGTTCGTTTGAACTGTTTCCCCGCCGGCTTCACAATGAGCTGAATTGCCGCTCCTTCGCCGATCTCGTCAAGCTTGGAAAGGCCGTTCACAATTGGGCCGAAAGTATCGCTTTCTATTTCGGCGTAGGTTCTGATGGGCAGAACAAAATTTTCTTTTTGCGTTATGTAGGCGCCCAAACTTTCACCCGCGGAGTTAAAGGGATTATATTCGTCGGACGGAGAGATCTGCGCGTCAGCCCAGATACCCTGCATCTGCTTTACCGCGGCGTCAGCAACCGAGCGGTCCACGGCCACATAAAAGTTTATCGCCTCGCCGACGTGGTGCACCGCTGCCTCAAGAACAAACGGACGATTGAACGCAGATAGGCTAAGAAAAAGCTGCTCCGTGTAATTTATCTCGCGTTTGATATCGGGCTGTTCTTTTTTCGTCTCCTGCCGGATAGAAACCAAAAAAAGCCGCATCTCCAGTCCGTCAAAAATACGCCGCATTGCCCGGCGTTTTTGCAGAAGATAACCGACCGAAACCGAAAGGGCCACGATAGCCAACAATGAGAAAATTAAAACGTAATACATCCCGTTATCAAATTACCCCAAGTTTTTTAAGCTCCGGATAAATCCTAACCGCCAGAGCGTCGTGGAGGGCATCCGTCATGAAAGGACCCGCCTTGTCTGCCTCGGCAAAAGCCTCCCTGAAGCCAATCCTTAGCGCCATTGATAGGAGCCGCTCCACCTCAAGCCGTACTTCGGGCGGCTGTTTTTTCATATATTGCGGCAACAGCGTAGCCGAGTCATCATCGCCGGTTTTTTTGGTGCTGGGCGGCAAAAATGGCCGCAGTGACTGCTTCACGATTTCCTTGTGGTCCACGCCCTTGAACTCAGGCCGATCTTTTATGTCACGCACCTCTTCCGCCAGGCGCTCCATATCCTTATTTAGAGTTTGCTCAAATTGATTCAGCTTTTGATCCATAGGTTATTAAAAGCGCCGCTTGTCTAATCCACATAGTTGAGAAAGCGCTGTCGTTTTACAAAGACCAATCAGACTATATAATTAATGTGATTGTAGAGTTAATTATACCATGGTCAGATATATTTTCGTAGTCGGCGGCGTGATGTCGGGCATCGGCAAAGGAGTCTCGACCGCCTCTATCGCCAAAATACTCCAAGATAAGGGTTTCCGCTCCACGGCGGTCAAAATTGACCCCTATATTAACGTCGATGCCGGCACAATGAACCCAATTGAGCACGGCGAAGTTTTTGTAACCGATGATGGAGTGGAGTGCGATCAGGATATCGGCAATTACGAGCGTTTTTTAAATACCGAAATATACCGGAATAACTACATGACAACCGGCCTGATTTATCAGACGGTCATCGCGCGCGAAAGAAACCTTGAATACAAAGGCAAGTGCGTTGAAGTCGTACCCCACATTCCCGAGGAGGTAATCGCCCGCATTCTGCGCGCCGGTGAAAAAACCAAGGCCGACTTCGTGCTCATTGAAATCGGCGGCACCGTCGGCGAATACCAGAATTTACTCTTCCTTGAAGCCGGCAGAATGATGAAGCTCCGTTCACCGAAAAACGTGCTTTTCGTCCTGGTAAGCTACCTGCCCGTACCGGGAACTATCGGCGAAATGAAAACTAAACCGACCCAGTACGCGGTGCGCACCCTTAACTCCGCCGGTATCCAGCCGGACATCATACTCGCCCGTTCGATAAAGCCGCTTGACCGCCCGCGCAAAGAAAAAATATCCATTTTCTGCAACATGGCGCCGGAGGACATAATATCGGCGCCCGACGTTAAGAATATCTACGAAATCCCTATAAATTTCGAACGCGAAAATCTGTCGGCCAGGATACTGAAAAAATTTTCATTAAAACAACGCCAGTCTGACGAAAAAAAATGGCTGGTCTTCTATAAGCGGTCGCTCTCCGCGAAAAAGCCTGTAAAAATTTGCATAATCGGCAAATACTTCAGTACCGGCGACTTTACGCTTGCCGATTCATACCTCTCGGTCATTGAGGCTGTCCGCCACGCCGCCTGGTCGCTGGGTATTAAACCTGAAATAGAGTGGTTGGATGCTGAAGCGTTTGAGAAAAATCCGGCCAAACTCAAGACTCTTGAAAAATATCGAGGGCTGATTGTCCCTGGCGGATTCGGTAGCCGCGGGGTGGAGGGCAAGATAAAAGTGATCCGCTACGCCCGCGAGCATGACCTGCCGTTTTTAGGCCTATGCTACGGACTCCAGCTCGCCGTTGTTGAATTTTCAAGAAATATCTGTGGACTAAAAAACGCCAATACTACCGAAGTGAACCCTAACACCAAGTACCCGGTTATCGATATCCTTCCCGAACAGCTTGAAAATCTCAAAAATAAGAACCTCGGCGGCTCAATGCGTCTCGGCGCCTATGCCTGCAAACTTACTAAGGGGACGAGAGCTTTCGCCGCCTATGGAAAAAACATAGTATCCGAACGGCATCGCCACCGTTACGAAGTGAACAACGATTACCGCGACATTCTCAAGAAAAGAGGACTCGTCATTTCTGGCGTTAATCCGGAGAAGAACCTCGCGGAAATAATTGAACTGCCGAAGCATCCGTTTTTCATCGCGACCCAGTTCCATCCCGAGTTCAAATCCCGGCCGCTAGCGCCGCACCCGCTTTTCTTGGCATTTACGTTGGCCGCTCTTAAGCAAAAATAAACTGATGTGGCTTAGCACATTTAACGCCTTTCTTTTTAATAAACTGAAAACGCCGCGCGTATTTTTGCTGGTGCTGATAATTTTTGTCGCGGCCCTCCTGCGCTTTTACGCGCTTCCCTCCTTCCCGCCCGGCCTCTACTCCGACGAAGCTGTTAATGGAGTAAACGCACTGGAAGCGCTTCATAATACAAACTTTTCCGCCGAAGGCGGACCAGCCTTCGGCTGGAAAGTTTTTTACCCGGAGAATTTCGGGCGCGAGGGTTTGTTCATCAACATCCAAGCACTGTCGGTCTGGCTCTTCGGCCCGGAAGCCTGGGCGTTACGCCTAGTCTCCGGCATCTTCGGAACACTAACCGTTTTGGGTCTTTATTTTCTTACCAAAGAACTCCTGCGGCGGAATGAGGTGGTAAGCGCGGAAGAAACAGATTTATATTGCATCCCTTTCACTAAAATTTTGCTTAAAAAAAACGAGGCGGCGGCGCTGCTCGCGGCTTTCTTTCTGGCGGTAACCTTTTGGCACATAAACTTCTCGCGCATCGGCTTCCGGGCTATCATGGCGCCCTTTTGGAGTACCTGGGGGCTCTACTATATTCTCCTTGCCTATAGGCAACTCTTTGAAAACCGAGCGCTAAACCTAAAATCGCGCCAGCTTTATTACGCGCTCCTAGGCGGTCTTGTCTTCGGCGCCGGCATTCATTCGTATATTGCCTACCGGGTAATGCCTGCCCTGCTCCTTTTATTGTTTATCAAACTTGCCTGGGACGCGCGCAGGGTGGCGCTACTTAAGAATTTTTTAGCGGCGACAGCTGTCATAGCGGTAGCAGGCATCCTTTCGGCTCTACCGCTCTTGCTCCATTTCGTAAGCGTGCCCGCCGACTTTACCGGCAGGACCGGAGCGATATCTGTTTTTAATTCCGGGCAGCCGTTTTACGACCTCGGACTGAATATTATTAAAACGCTCGGCATGTTCAACGTAGCCGGCGACTGGAACCAGCGGCATAATATATCTGGCAATCCCCAACTCTTCTGGCCGGTCGGCATCTTTTTTCTTATCGGCCTTTATGTCGGAGCGCGAGCCGTGTTTGGGCGACTAATTGAAATAATGCGACGTCTTCCCAGAACCGCGTCCTCCGAAGCCATCTTCGGCGCTTTTGAATACTTCGTGCTTTTCGCGTGGCTCGCGCTCGCGGCTCTGCCGGTCGTGATATCAAACGAAGGCCTACCGCACGCGCTCCGCGCCATACTCATGATTCCGCCTGTTTTTATTCTATCCGCCGCCGGAGCCGTATATTTATACAAAAAAACCATCGGTGTAATTTGCGCCCGGGCAACCGACCAAACTGACAGTCTTTGCCGTAGACTAAACGTAGCCGTGTTGGTATTTCTGATACTGCTGGTCTTTGAGGCCTATACCTCCTACTTCATTCTCTGGGGCAACAATCCTAAGACAGCCGCCGCCTTCAATAAAGAGACCACCGACTTCGCCTATGAAATACGCGCCCTGCCTAAAGAACTCAAAAAATACATCATCTACAACCCGAACGATTACGGCGTTTACGTAGTTTGGTTTCTAACTAACTCATATCTGCCGGACGATCAGAAAAAGCGCAATATTTTCTACTTCCATCCCGGTGAAGTTGACGAGAACCAGATGCAAAACGGTATCTTCGTTACGCAGATGAGGTAGTAGTAGGCGCTACACTTTTTAGCCGTTCTGGCTCAAACAGAGTGCCCTGCCGCCTATTTCTCTCGGAACCGAGGTGCATTTTTTCCTGCGAAAAATGTCCCCTGCGCTCTCGTTCCGACGCAGAGCCAAGCCGCCGGAACTTCGAGGGCTTCCTCAAGAAACAGGCGGCAGAGCACACATTGTCCCAAATCTACCACAAACCAAGTAGCTCAGTCGCTCTGTTCGACGGCAACTCTCGCAGGCGCCAAAAGCTTGGTGTCCCAAAGGGACTTTTGGCGCCGAGAGCGTAGCGGTACGGCTTGCCGCAGGAGCAAGCCGATACCCGGTGACGGAGAACAGAGCGGCTGGGCGCGCGCACCCTACCGACTTCTTTCCGCCTTCTTCAGAATGCGTTTACGCAGACGCATATTTTTAGGCGTAATCTCCAAAAGCTCATCGGTTTTTACCGCATCTAAAAATTGTTCGAGTGACATTAGCTTGGCTGGCGTAAGCTGTATGGCCTCGTCGGCACGCGCCGAACGGATATTGGTAAGCTGTTTGCCTTTGCAGACATTTATCGCCAGGTCTTCTTCTTTAGCATTCTCGCCAACTACCATGCCTTCATAAACTTCAGTGCCCGGTTCAATGTAGGTGATGCCCCTGCCCTGCGCGACCTCCAATCCGAACGAAAGCGCCTTGCCACCCTCCGAAGCTATCAGACTGCCTAGCTTCTGCGCGATAACCGGTTCGCCCATGGGTTCAAAGCGTAAAAATGACGTATGTACCACCGCCTGGCCACGCGTCTGCATCATCAGTACGCCGCGGAGTCCCAAAAGCGCCCGGGTCGGCATCTCGTAAACCAGACGCGTACCCGAGGAGTGTTTAAAAGTATCAACAAGTTTTGCCCGGCGGCGCGAAAGCTCTGAATTAACCGCACCGAAATACTCATCAGGTACATCAATTATCGCCTCCTCAACCGGCTCATGAACTTTGCCGCCTACTTCTTTGGTAACTACCCTAGGTTCCGAAACCTCAAGCTCAAAGCCCTCTCTGCGCAAGGTCTCTAAAAGAACGGAGAGGTGCAAACTGCCGCGCCCGGAAAGGATAAACTCGCCGCCGGGACCGATTTCCATCCGCAAGCTAACATTAGTTTCGAGCTCCTTTAGCAGGCGCTCGTTTATCTGCCGCGAAGTAAGAAGCTTGCCGTCT
>Ga0209542_10011977_pt1 | contig 15274 bp, 14 predicted proteins | sample RifCSPhighO2_01_FD_184028 | JGI IMG/M metagenome (GOLD analysis project Ga0209542, IMG submission 184028) | Soil microbial communities from Rifle, Colorado - Rifle CSP2_plank highO2_0.1 (SPAdes) (version 2) | ecosystem: Environmental > Terrestrial > Deep subsurface > Rock core/Sediment ...
TTAGAATGAACTTAATCATTAAAGACACTATTTCAACATCAAAACGTTCATGCAAAATTAAAGAAACTCCATCACAAATTTCTTTTAAGACAATAGACAATCCAATGTTAGAATCTGCGGCAAAAGAGCGATTATATAATTCTCTAGGTTTTGATGAAGGAAAAATGTATTTTGCCCATTTAAAAGGACTCTCAGAATCAATTGAAAAAGAATTTAGTTACAGCAAAAAATACCGAGTTTTAAAAGAGCTTTATAAACAAGGAGCAGTCGCAAAATGCAAGACGCAAAATAAAGAAAGATTCACATATTTTGTTCTTCCTCCCAGTTGTATATTAAAATATGAAAATAAAGACAAAGTATCTCAATTTCTGGAAGATTTATATTATCAAGAATTTGACTGGCAGTGGAAAGGTTTCATAGAAATAACACTTTCAAAAGATGAGCCCTTAATTATAGCTCTTTTGAAACAATTCACAGAAAAGACTTCAGAAGTTATAGGTGATAGAGATCTCAAAGAACAAATGCGTAACGAATTGAGCCATGAAGGAATAACTATGAAAGAATCATATGAATCAAAGAAAAAAGCTGGCAGAATAGATAATAAAATATTCTTTGAGTTCACAAAACCATTTGACGATTTCTCAGAAGAATCTTCAGGATACATAGCTTTTGCGGAATCAATGCCTTCAGCAGAAATGATAGTAAAAGTAAAAAATAGAATTCAGGCAATTCTTCATAATGAATGAGACTGTTTCAAAAATAATCTTGTTCTAAAAACCAATCTATTCCAATAATTAACTTCTTCCAATAATGACAGGATGATTAAAGACGTTAGAAATAATAAAAACACAATGATAAGCATAAAAACAAAATTGCCTGGCCCAAATGTAGCTACAGCATTAAAAAGAATTGAAAAGCATATAGGCCTATTTGATCCTCCTTACTCATTCGTTTATGGTGGAAAGGGAAAAGGAGTCTATTGTGAAGATCTCGATGAAAATGTATTCATGGATTGGGCTTCACAAATTGCATGTCAACCTTTAGGATACAACCACCCAAGAATGTTAGACGTAGCTAAAAAATATTCAAATAAGTCTCCTCTAAGATTAGCAGGCCATGACTATTACTCATTAGAACATATAGAATTAATTGAAGAAATAGCTTCAATATTACCTGAAGAACTCCAAAGTGTATTTTTAATAAATTCGGGAGCAGAAGCAGTTGAAAATGCCATCAAGATAGCATACAGAAGAAAACCAAGTGCAAAAATTGGAATTTCAGTTCAAGGAGCGTTCCATGGTAGAACATTAGGCGCGCTTTCATGCACAAATTCAAAAACAGTACAAAAGAAAAATTACCCTGAAATTCCTATAAGAAGAATAACTTTAAATAATGTAGAAGAACTAAATCGCTTACTCAAACACGATGTCGACCCAGAAAATATTGCTTATGTGATTGCGGAAGCAATTCAAGGAGAAGGAGGATATAGATTTGCAGATAAGCAATGGCTACAAGACTTAAGAAGAATAACTCAATCTCACAACATACCCCTCATTCTTGATGAAGTTCAATCAGGTATGGGGCGTACAGGAAAGTGGTGGGCGTTTCAACATTCAGGAATCGTTCCTGACATCATAACTTCAGGAAAAGCTCTGCAAGTAGCTGCAACAATCGGAAAAAAGGATATCTTTCCAACAGAATCTGGTTCAATTTCAAGCACATGGGGTGGAGGAGACTTAATACATATGGCAATGGGTTTAGAAATAATTAAAACAATAAAAGAAGAAAATTTATTAAATCAAGTAAAAGTTCGAGGAGAATATTTGTTAAAAAGATTAAAAGAATTAGAATACAAATATTCAATAGTCACAAATGCAAGAGGTTTAGGTTTGCTTTTAGCTTTTGATTTGCCAAATAGTGAAATAAGAAATAAACTAGTAGATTTAAATTTTGAAAAAGGTCTTTTAACTCTAGGTTGTGGACCTCATAGTCTTAGAATAATTCCTCCATACATAATCAGTGAACAAGAAATAGACATTGGCATAGATATTCTTGAACAAAATCTAAAACTTCTTAGTGAAGGGAAGAGTAAGTAAAATGTCCAATCAAGAAGTGCAAGCTTCAAGCATCGTAAATTAATATGGAATTTAATTTTATCAAATCTCAAGGATGTGGAAACGATTTTGTTATTGTAGATGAACGAAAGCAGCCCATAGTGCAAGAAGATTACAGGGGGCACCTTGCTAGAGTCCTTTGTGATAGAAATTTCTGCATTGGGGCAACAAGCGTTCTTTACATGCTTCCGCCTTCAACTCTAGAAGCGGACGTATTGATGAGAATATTCGAAGCAGATAGAAGCGAATCAAGTATGTGTGGTAATGGGGTTCGTTGTATCGCAGATTGTTACTCAGAAAAAACTGATTCAACCATTATTCGAGTACAAACAAAAGCAGGAATTAAAAAAGTTGAAAAAAGCACAATTGGCCCACATAAAGAGTATAGCGTAGACATGGGCAATCTTGCAACTACTCAGGGTGAAATAAACAAAGCTCTTTCGCAAGAAGCCATTAGATTAGATAAATTAAAGATCGATGGACGTTTAGAAAATATCCCTTTTGAAAGAGTCTCACCAAGTTTATCTAGATACGGAACTTTTTTTCTTTATGGAACCGGAGAACCACATCTCGTTATCTTTGTCGATGAAGATGTTTATAGTGAGAGAAGCACACATACCATTAGAGAAGTAGGAGATGCTTTCAATCTTAAGGAAAGTGATTTGCGCAAGTCTGGAGTAGTACCATTTGGTTGTAACGTTAATCTTGCTCAAAGAATTTCGCAAGACGCAATTAGTATAAGAACTTATGAGCGCGGGGTTGACAATGAAACTCTTGCTTGCGGTACTGGAGCTACAGCTTGTGCAGCAGTGGCATATCTCTCCCAAATAGTAGACTCTTCACGTATTCAAGTAAGTGTTAAGGGCAAAAGAGTGTACGCAGATATTTTAGGAGACACAGAAAATCCCAATCAACTTACAATAGGTGTGAACAATACTAAAGAAGGAAAAACCACATTAACTTTAATCGGCCCAGCAGAAATGATTGCGCGTGGAGAACTTGTAGGTTCTGGTTTAAAAGGAATTGAAAAATTCCTAGTGGGTAAATAAAAATGTCTGTACCTTCTACCAATGGAGAATATAGACTTCCAAATATAAATTTTAGAAGTATAAAATTAGATGACATCATTATTGCTAATATAAAAGATTTTCCTAGAAGTACGCCAGAAGAGGCACAAACAATTAGCGACCTATACAGACAAGCTACAATTATTCAAGGAGATGTTTGGGAAGAGCCTCCATTTGAATGGGTCCCACCACATAATATGCAGGCAGCTGATGAAATTGGCGGAACAATTACGGTGGCATATGTTCATGTATCTGGAGAAGGAGAAATTACCAAAAATGGAAATGGTGCCAAAAGAGTAGTCGGAATGATTTATGAAACACCAGGAATTCAGGTTAATAATGGTTTTCCTCGACCTTATATGTATAGCCACCTTATGGCTACAGATACTGAAGTAAAAAAAAGAGTTACTGGTGTTGGATTTCTTATGAAAAAGAAACAACGCGACAATAATTTTAAAAAAGGAATAACTGAAGTTAGATGGACATATGATCCATTACAGTCCATTAATGCATGCGTCAACATAAGCAAGTGCGGAGCCGTTGTATCTGATTATAAAAGATCCGTTTATGATCTTGTCGGTATTAACGCAGGAGTTGAAGCAGATAGATTTGAAGCTGTTTGGCCGATTGCTAGCCAACACGTTCGCAATAAAATTGATAATCCTTCTAATAATGGTATGAAAGATGCTCTATTGAGACAGTTAGACAGAACAAAAAGCGCTAATGAAACTTGCATTTATCCTAGGGCAGGACAAGGAAGTTATAGAGTTATAGACCGAGTAACCTTCGGTTTAGATGAACCTATTATTACAATAGAAATTCCTACAAATTTTGCAGATATGATTATAACTCTTCCAGAAGAAATAGAAAGAAATAGATTTTCAACAGCAAAAGATTGGAGAACAAAAACCAGAGAGCTTTTTGAACACTATTTCGGACGTGGATATGTTGTTAGAGATTTTGTTGTTGATAAAGAAAACAGAGCCCATTATTTCCTCGAAAAAGGATTTAAACCAGAATAAACTAAAACAGTGACTAAACAATGAAAATAACTAAAATCGAAAGCTTCCCTGTAAAACTTCAATTCAAAGAACCATTTGTAATAGCAAACATCTCCAATTACGATATGTATTATGTAATTGTAAAAATAACCACTAACGAAGGTATTATCGGATACGGCGAAGCAATTCCCGCATGGGAAGTTACAGGAGAAACGCAATTCAGCGTAATTGATGTAATTAATCATTTTTGCGAACCAAAAAAATCAGGATTCAATCTTATTGGACAAAGCATAAACACACTTGAAGAGGTTCGTAATATTTTTACTAAGATAATCCCTCAAAGACATCTTGCGATTATAGCCAAAGCCCCTTCAGCAAAAGCAGCCTTAGAAGGAGCAATATTAGATGCATTAGGTAAAAAACATAAGAAGCCAGTCTATAAGTTATTTAATGGAAAAAGCAAATCTATTCCTGTAAACAAAGTTATTGGTATCTATCCTATAGAAGAAAGTCTAAAACATATTCAAAATGCAATTAATTCAAATGTTAATATTATCAAACTTAAAGTAGGGATTCCAAATATTGGAAATCTCCCAGACTTCGAGAGAGATATTGAATTAATTAAATCAGCCCATAAAATTATTAGAGACTCGGGGAAAAAAATCAAACTTGTAGCAGATGCAAATCAAGGATTCATAACTCCTGAAAAAACAATTGAAATATGTAATCAAATAGAAGGATGCTTAGACTGGCTAGAACAACCAATCTATTCAGAAGATAAAACAGGATTCAAAAAAATTAAAGAAAATTGTAATATTAAGCTCATGGCAGATGAATCTATTCATTCATTCTATGATGCAAAGTTTCTTTTAGAATCCGGTTCGATAGATTACATAAATCTTAAAATAATGAAAACTGGAGGCTTATTTGAAGCCCTTCGCATTGCAGATCTTGCAGCAAGATATAATGTACCTTGCCAAATGGGTTCAATGCTTGAGAATGTTATAGGATGTGCTCATAGCATTCATACTTATCTTAGTCATCCAAATATAGTCACAGCAGAACTATCCTCATTTACGCGTTTAAAAGAATGTATTGGCTCAGGAGTTACTCTAAATAATAATCAAACCGTTTCCATTACAGAAAATCCGGGATTAGGTGTAGTGGTAAACGACTCCGAAATTCAAAAGTTCATTATTACAGAAGATGATTCAATAACTTTTCAACAAACTAAAGGAGGTTTCAATGTCAAAAGAAATTCTTGATATAGCTAAAGAGATTATTTCTATCAAGAGCACATCATATCATGAATTAGAAGTTGCAAATTATATCTCTAATCTATTGCATAAAGAAAATATTCCTCATGTTTTTGACGAGTTCAATCCGGGAGATTACACAAATCCTCCACGTAAAGATCTTCCTAAAACTGCAAACATTTATGTTGAATTAGGTAGTGGAAACGAAACTCTTATGCTTTACACCCATACAGACGTTGTTGATGCAAAACAAGATTTATTCAAACCATTTGTTAAAGACAATAAACTTTACGGGAGAGGAACATCAGATATGAAATCAAGTGTTGCCGGAATTTTACATTTTTTATTAAACAATCATGAAAAAATAAAAAATAAAAATAAAAGAATTTTGTTTTCTTTTATTGCAGATGAAGAAACCTCAGCAACAGGAACTAAAAGATTTATAGAATGGATAAAATCTAAAGCAATTGAAAATATTAGCTGTATTTTAATGGAACCTACAGATAATTTTACTAAACTTGAGAATGGAGGAAAAGGTTATTGTTTTCTAGATATTGAAGGAAATATGATAGACATCATAAATTCATTCAAAAGAATTAAACAATCCAAAGACCAAATATTAGCAAAATATCCAGATAAAGGAGATGGATTTAACACATCAACAGTTGAATTAACAAAAATAAGTTGCTCTGAAATTATTAAAGATATAAATATTAAATATGTTGAAGGTAAACCAAATCATGCAAGTAGACCTTACGAAAATGGAGCAGTAAATGCTCTTGAATTAGCTCTTAAGCAAAATGAAAACATTTCATATATTATTACAAGAGACTCAGAAGGTCCTAACACTTTACCAGGAAAAGCTTTTTTTACAACTAATAATTCTAAATATCATAGTTTACATTGCAAAGCCCACATTGACATACGTACAAATCTTGCAGCTGACAAAAAAGACGCAATAATTCAAGATATCACCAATCTTATCTCAAAAAACTTAAAAGTTAATGTGCGCGACAGAGGTAGAGCCTTCAAAACAACAGATAATCAACTTATTGCCTTATGCGAGAAAGCATCGGGTGAGAAAATTAAAATATTATTAGCAACAGGCGGCAGTGATGCACCTTACTTATTAGAACTTACAGATAAAATAGTAATCTTTGGACCAGGAACAAAAAAAGTAATTCATACAGAAGGAGAATTCATTGAAATTACTGCACTTGAAAAAACCCCTCAAATAATTAAAAATATTGTTAATGAATATCTTCAAGGAGGAATAAAATGAAAGTAATTAAACTATTAAAAGAAATAATTGCAATAGACTCAACAAACCCATTTAAAACAGTAATAAAAGATGGCAAAGAAATAGGGATAGGCAATGAAGGAAAAATTGCTGATTATCTTGAACAAAAATTAATTGCTAGTGGATTCAAAGTCAGTAGACAAATAGTTCAAGAAGCAACAAATGTAAATTACAAAGGAAATATAATAGAAATTCCGGAGAGATATAATTTATTAGCATCAAAAGGTGCGGGAAATAAATCTCTTCTTTTTTATGGACATATGGATACAGTAGATGTTAAAGAAGGATGGGAAACTAATCCCTTTCAAGCAGTTGAAAAAACAGTAGATGGAAAGCAAATTATCTGCGGTTTAGGAGCCAATGATATGAAAGGAGGATTAGCAACCATTCTTGCAGGAGTAGATTCAGAAAATATAAATGATTATGTTCTTAAAATTGCTTTTGTTTGTGATGAGGAATTCTGGTCATATGGAACAGTAAAATTAATTGAAAGTGATTTTTTGAATGATGTAGTCTTGGCAATAAGTCCAGAAATAGGAGATTTCAATAGAAAAACGTCAAATCAAGCAATTGTTCTAGGTAGAATGGGTCGTTTAGAATACCTATTTGATATTACAGGTATAGCGTGTCATGGAGCTCAGGCACGCACAAATAAAGAAGCAGTAAATGCAGTTCATGAGTCTGTAAAACTTCAGAATTATTTAATTGAATATTGTAAAAAAAGCGCAAAAACTTTTTCATATAGAGATATTTCAATAACTAACTCAGCATACATCAGCAATCATTATGGGGGAAAAGCAACATTATCAGTACCGGATAAAGCATCATTTGTTTTAGACCGGTCTTTTGTAATGAATGAAAATCCCGAATTAGAATTAGATGTACTAAAAAAGGTTGTAGCCGAAGCATATGAAAAGAAAATAATTGATTCACGAGCAATCGTTTCAGTAAATCCCCGAAACAGACCAACACTAGCATGTAAACCTTATTTTCTTGTACCAGAACACAAAGCAGTCAAATTTATAACTAATTGTGTAGATGCAGTAGTAGGCAATCATGAGTATGGGATCGGTTATTCAGTAGCTGATGAAAACAGATTAGCTGAAAAAGGAATTCCTTCAATAGTAGTCGGTCCCCTAGGTTCAGAATGTCACGCACCACAAGAACAGGTAAACGTACAAAGTCTAATTAATTTGACAAGTATTTATAAGAAAATAATTTCCAATTTCAGGAGTTACGAATAAAATGACTTCAGAGAGAGATATTCGAATAGAAAAAGCACAGAAACTACGTGATCGCGGTCATGACCCTTACCACCCTGCTAAATTCGAACGCAGCGATTTAATAGGAGAAGTTAGGAGAAAATATGAAAATTCATCTGAAGGAGCAAATAATAATTATGTCTCTATAGGTGGAAGAGTTACAAGCATAAGAAATATGGGTCAATCTATTTTCGTCGACGTTCAGGATCAAACAGGTACAGTGCAAGTTTATGCAAAGAAAGATAATATTGGAAAAGATAAATTAGACACACTCAAGGAATGTATTGACGTTGGAGACTGGCTGGGCGTTGAAGGACCTATATTTAAAACACGTTCTGGAGAATTAAGTGTAGAGGCCAGAGGCTACAGATTTTTAACAAAGTCAATTCGCCCACTTCCTTTAGGAAAATCGAAAGATGGAGAAAGATTTTCAAGTCTTGATGATCCGGGATTAATTTATAGTCAGCCTGAAATAGGATTAGCAACAGATAGAATGCGTTTTGAAACACTACAAAAACGTACAAAAATTATTAGAGCAGTTCGTGAAAATCTCTGGGATAAAGGATTTGATGAAACAGATACCCCTGTTTTAGAAGCAATCTATGGCGGTGCAAACGCGCGCCCATTTGTTACACATGTAAATGCTCTTAATCAACTGCCTGCCTATTTACGCATTTCTCTTGAACTTCCTTTAAAGAGACTTATTGTAGGAGGATTTGACGGAGTTTTTAATTTAGGACATGTTTTCAGAAATGAGGGATTAGATAGAAGTCACAATCCAGAATTTACTTTGCTAGAAGTATACAAATCAATGTGGGATTATACTGATATTATGAATCTTACAGAAGAAATTATTACAAACAGTGCTCAAAAAACAAATGGTTCTCTTGTAGTTAATTATGGCAATCAAGAAATAAATCTTAAAACTCCTTGGAGAAGAGTTACAATGCACGACATTCTTAAAGAGCACACAGGCGTTGATATCTCAAAAGCATCCGATTTAGAATTAAAAGCAATGGCTGCGCGTCACAACGAAGACACTTTAGCAAAGGCAGGAATTTCTAGAAGTCTTTCAGATTCGGAATTAGTAGAAGCAGTTAATCAATACAATGCAAAATTACCTGGAAGTGATGGAAGGATTCCAATTGATACTTCTCGTGGAATTATTACTGCTTATCTTTTTGAAGAATTAGTGGAACCCAAACTAATACAACCTACTTTTGTGATTGATCATCCGAAAGAAACAAGTCCTTTATGCAAACCTCACCGCACTAATCCAGAACTAATAGAACGATTTGAATTGTTTATCAATGGATGGGAATTTGCTAATGCATATTCAGAATTAAATGATCCTGTATTACAACGAAGGCTTCTTGAAGAGCAGGCACAACAATTAAGAGCAGGTCAAGAGGAAGCGATGCCCATGGATGAAGCATTTGTAAAGGCAATCGAATACGGAATGCCCACAACAGGAGGCTTAGGCATAGGAATAGACAGGTTAGTAATGCTTCTAACAGGACATCTATGGCCAAAAGAATCTCCTCCATCAATCAGAGATGTTATTTTCTTCCCATTAACAAAACCTCAAGATTAAAATAAATTTCAAGTTTATGGAACGCCACATTAATTTCTATGAAACAATCAAAGACGTTATTCCTACTTTTCCATTTACATTAATAGATTATTGTTGTGGAAATGCAAGTCTCGGCGCGCTATTTGATAATCATCCCTCTATTAGAAAAATTGTATTTGTAGACATAAAAAAAGTGCGAAATCTTGAAAAAGAAATAAACCCCTTGCAAACTCCATTTCAGTTATTTTTAGGAGGACTTGAATCTCATAACCCTCCTGCTGATTCTTTTGTAGTTGCCTTGCACGCATGTGGCACCCTTACAGATAGAGTAATAGAAAAAGCAGTTTCTACTAAAAATCGTTTTGTTGTTATGCCTTGCTGTTATAGAAATAGAATGGATTCATTAAAGCCATCATCTCTTCAAGCTCTACCAGTTAGTTATTCCCGCAGAGAGTATTATGATTCGTTAAGATTACAATATGCAAAAGAAAGAGGATATCTCACTCAAATAAGATTAATTGACAGAAAAATAACTCCAATGAATCACATCCTTATAGGATTTCCACAATAAACAAAGAAAAATATTTAGTAATGAGTAACTTCAGGAAGCTAATAAACTTAAAAAAGACGCTAAAAAAATATTTTAAAATAGAGAAATTTGATAGAATTGCTACGAATTTAAATAAACACAATATAGATTACTATATCTTAAAAAAATGAATCTAATAATAGGTTTAGTAGGATATTCAAATTCAGGAAAAGAAACTTTATATAGAACAGTGTATGAATTTTTTCATATTCCAAGAATAACAAGCGGAGATATGGTAAGAAGAGAAGTTAAAAAAAGAGGATTAGATTTAACACCTAAAAATATCTCTTTAGTAAGTGATTTGATAAGAAAAGAAAATAATAATAATTTTATGATAATTGCTGAAGAAGAAATATCAAAACTATCTAAATGTCACGATGTTTTAATTATTGATTCATTAAGAGAAGAAAAAGACTACAGCACTCTTAGACAGTTCAGCAGTAATATTAAAACCATTGCCTTAGTTTCAGAAAGTAGAATAAGATACGAAAGAATGATTGGAAGAAAAAGAGAAGGTGATCCTATTACATGGGAAGAATTTTTAGTTCTGGAGCAAAAAGAAAAGTTATTAGGTGTAGAAAACTTAATTAAATCTGCAGACTATATTGTTCGAAATGAAGACAGCCTTAACAAGTTCAGAAAGCAATCAATCATAACAATGAAAGAGTTACTGGACAAACATTATTTATCAATTTAGCTTATTTATTGGAGGAAATCTTTTTGAGTTTTTTTCCATTTTCTGCCTAAACGCTTCTATTAAATCAACATTAGATTCATTTGATAATTTCAACAACAAATAGAACACATCAGCAAGTTCTTCATTCATATTATTCTCAGAATCAGAAGTATGTTGACCTCCATAATTTTTCATTTTCAAAACATTTCTCGCAACCTCTCCCAGCTCTTCAACCATATGAATTAATATATCTGATGCAGGAGTCTGCCAATTTCGCTCATTAACAAAATTTTTAACATATATTTGCAATTCTCTCAAATTTTTTTGATCCATCCTAATAGTCAAAAATAATACTGATTATTTAAGTATTGTTGTTTTTAAAGATATAATTCAATTTTTTATTAAATTTGATTTATTAAAATTTATTGAGTATAAAAAACAATCAAACTTCAAACCATCGCAATTATTAAAAAGAAAAAATATGTAATTAAAATATGGAGTTTATAGACTAGTTGATGACCAAAACCAAGTTATTGGCAAAACAACGCAAAAAGAGATATATGAAAAAAAGCACAATCATAGAATTGTTCATATATTGGTAATAAATCCAAAGACAAAAGAAATTTATTTTCAAAAACGTTCTGAAAAAAAAGACTTTTTGCCAGGATATTATTCCACTTCTGCAGGCGGACATGTTCAATCAGGAGAGACTTATGAAGAGGCAGCAAAAAGAGAATTAAAAGAAGAGATAGGTTTGTCTATTCCACTTCAAAAAGTCACAGAACTGCAATTTGTTTCTGATAGTCATAAAAGATTTATTGAATTATTTATAACCTTTGCAGAAGAAGGATTTAATTTTACTGATGGAGAAGTCGCAAGCGGAGAATTTATCAGTTTTGACAAAGCCAACAATATGATTGAGAAAGGAGAAAAAATTCATCCTCAATTAGACATATGTTTTAAGTGGTTATACCGGAATAAAGAGCAGTTTCTTAAAGAAAACTCTTTCTTACTTAATGAAAAACCAGGAGAATTCAATGACAAAAACTGAAATAGAAAAGAGATATTTAGTCAGATTCTTGCCAGATCTTAAAGATTCTGAAAAAGTTGAGATGATAGATGTTTATATGCCTGAAATCACACCTCATGCAAAATTAAGAGCAAGAAAGATAGGCTCAAAATATGAACTAACTAAAAAGGTTAGAAAAACCCAAGAAAACCAATATGTCATGACCGAACAAACAATTGAAATAGTTCCGGAAGAATTTGATTTTATTTACAGCAAAAGCTCAAGAAAAATAGAAAAAGACAGGTATTATTACAAATATAATGATAATATAATCGAAATAGATGTCTTCAAGGGAAAACATCAAGGTTTAATAATTGCAGAGGTAGAATTCAAAGATTTACAAAGTTTGGAGCAATTCAATCCACCAGAATTCTTTGGAAAAGAAATCAATAAAGTCGAAGAACTCGCAGGTGGAGTATTGTCTGGATTAAGCTACGAAGACTTAAAGAATTTTCTATAATAACATTTATATACTAACTGTAACATAAATGTAACATATGATACAAAAATGTAGCTATTTAAAAGTATTAGAAGTATTCTTTAAAGAACCAACAAAAGTGCATTTTATAAGAGAGATTAGCAGAAATATAAAATTAGCCACAACCTCAGTAAAAAAACATTTATTAGAAATTGAAAAGGAAGACTTAATAAAAAAGAAACCGCAAATGCCATTTGAAGGATATGTCTCAAATAAAGAAAATGATAAATTTTTACAATACAAACAAATATACAATCTATATTCATTAATAGAACTAAAAAATAATATTATCTGTAATTTAGGACCCAAAGCAATAATATTATTTGGTTCATATCAGAAAGGCGAAGATAGAGAAGAAAGCGATATAGACTTGATAATTATAAGCAACGTAAATCATTTATTTAATCTTGAAAAATACGAAAAAACACTGCAAAGAAAAATACATATTACTTTCATCAAAAGCCTGGATAATCTTGAAGAAAGCATTAAAAATAATGTAAAAAATGGGTGGGTTTTATATGGAAAAATATGATTCTGAAATTTTTAAAATTAGCAAAGATGAAGAAAGAGCCAAAGATTTACTAGACATGGCAAAAGAAAGAATGGAATTTGCAATAAAATATATTCCAAAAGACATGCCTTACAGATTATTGGAGGAATATTATGAAGTAGCAGTTCAATTAATGACTTCAATCATGTATACTGATGGTTATAAAACTCTTAACCACATAAATCTCATTGAATATCTGAAGAGTTACAATGAATTTAGCACCAATGAACTTGGATTATTAGATAACATGCGAAAATCCAGACACGGAACTATATATTATGGTAGAAAAGATGGCGGAAATTTTTTCCTTAATCATGAAAATGAAATAAAAATTTTAGTAAATAAATTAAATGATTTAGTGGAAAGTAAATTAAAAAGCAAGATTTTAATAGAACTTTTTAAAAAAGTGCAAAGAGTTCCATATCAAGCATCTAAATTTGTAAAAGAAGAAATAAATGAGAATATTAAATGTGGTGATTGCAGGCACAAATCTGAGCTTTTATTTCAGTTGCTAAATAAAAATAAATTTGAAGTTAAAAGAATAAAAGTTATATTTGATTGGAAAGACTTGCCATTGCCAGAAGAGTTATTGTCAATATTAAAAAAGACGGGAACAGTTTGGAGTCATGATAGTATTGCCGTTAAAATAAATAAAGAATGGATTAAACTTGATTGCACATGGAATTTAGAATTAAAATCCAAAAGATTCCCCGTGACTGAATATTGGGATGGCAAATCAGATACATTGCAAGTGACAAAAGGAAAACTTCAGTTTTACGATGCAGATAAATATGAAGAGAAAATAAAGATTGACAAAGAAGAAGCCCATAAATTTGCAGATGAGTTTAATAAATGGCTGACTATTCAATATTAGCAATTCTTTAATTCATTCCAAATTATTCTAAAAAGCGCTTCAGTGTTAGCGCAATCGGTTTCTCTTAGCTTGCCATCTTCCGCAACTAACCTCAACTGTACACAATTTGTGTACAGTTCAATGCCAGAAACTTCCTTTTCTCGGATTTTAAGCATATTTCAATAATTTCTAGGATTTTCGCTGTCCGTTAAAACGCTGACAATATCTACAACTGAAAAAAACCACTGATTTTCATGCCAAATTCTGCGTATCTTCTGATGTCAAAGTGTGTCTTGATAGAACACTTTGAGCACAAGAAATTTGTTTACGTTGACAAATTTCTGTGCAGAAACTTCTCTTCAGGAAGAAGTTTCTTGCATCCAAAAATTTCAAATCAAACTAAAAAAATTTTTTGATCTTGAAATACTACAAGGGCTTTATAGACAATTAGATTGATTCAGTTACATAGTTTTCCTAATTGTCTATTAGAGATTTAGGAACAAAAAGTAACTCAATTATCCTAAATCTCTTTATCTTTATCCATTTATTTCATAACAAATACCAGTATAGTCAAGGACACTGAAAATTGAGCATTTGTGCCTTGACTATTTAGGGAAAGACATGCAATTTTGCTCAATTATTTATGTCTTTAACTATATATTTAATTTGTATTTTCACAATTTCTCTATTAATATTAACAGAAAATAATTAATCAACCAACACTCGTCGCCGAAACAACAATAGAACAAGTATTAGGCGCAGGCTCATTGTCAAAATTATCTTTGCACTTTATATAATATGCCATATTAGGCTTCCATTCTGCAAAGTGGCTCTTCTTATTAGAAGACTGAGAATAAATCAATTCAATTCCTTCCTTAAAGTTGAAATTACAGCTATTAAGAGAGTAAGCGCAAACGGCATCTTCATTAGTCACAATCTTCAAAGCAATATTTGTCGAATCATAATAAGCCCTCGTAACAAGAGGAGGAGCAGTGTCTACAAGAACAGAGAAAGTAACATTAGCTTCAGCGGCATTTCCCCCATAATCTACACATCTAAATCTATAATTATAATTTCCAGTAGTCAAATCAAGTCTTTGAGTGCTTTCAACAGCGCTAGTCTCAAACATCAAAACATAACTATTAGGCAGACCAGTAGAACTAAATGAACATATAGAAACTCCTTCATTAGCCCCGTCATCAGTAACAACTTTCAATTGTACAGGCACAGTCTGAGTGTTTCCAGTAGAAGTTCCATTAGGTCCAACAGAAATTATATTCAACGGCTGTGAACCGCGTAAATTAAATTCATAACTTGCGACATTAACATTCCTGTCTTCTTCCAGCTTAGATGGCTGGTCTTTGCATCTAAAGAAGAATTTATTCTCCTCACGGTCTTTAATTCCAGTCAAATTAGTAAAGCATGTATAAAGTTCTCGAGCATTTATCTGAGTAAGCGAAGTAGCGCAATTCATAGTGTTTTCCAT
>Ga0209542_10011978_pt1 | contig 15274 bp, 15 predicted proteins | sample RifCSPhighO2_01_FD_184028 | JGI IMG/M metagenome (GOLD analysis project Ga0209542, IMG submission 184028) | Soil microbial communities from Rifle, Colorado - Rifle CSP2_plank highO2_0.1 (SPAdes) (version 2) | ecosystem: Environmental > Terrestrial > Deep subsurface > Rock core/Sediment ...
GCTCCCGCGAGCGTATTCGCAAAGTGCCCGTTCTAGCGGAGTTTACGCTTCTGATTGCCTGACGCGGCTATCGCCCTTTCGATAGACCCAGTGGACGAGAATTTCGCCTTCTTTCTTCGACCAGGTAAAACGGAGATCGTCCGCGCCGCGCGACACGAAACATTCCGGCGGGCTGAACGGAAGCCGCATCTCGATCTTTCGCGTATGCAGTGACGCATACCCAGACCCCTGGCTCCCGAGAACTCCAAGCTGGCGAGCCACTCGTTCCTGCTCATGCGGCTCAAACCCCGCAAGCTCCCGCAAAAACCGATCGCTGTAGCTGAACCTTCCTTGGTCATTCGGCCACGCATACTCCGTCGGCAGACTCTCGCGAAGCTTCTCGAGGTCTGATACGCTTTTTGTCCCTCCGTTTTTGAGCTGCTGGGCGATGACGGTAAGATGGGGAATTTCGGGATGCTCACGCGCAATCTCTTCAAGCGTGGTGCTTCGCGCGTGGCGGAGACTTGCCCGCGCCTCGCGGAGCTGTTCTTCAAGGCGCAGAATCTCGCCTTCGAGAAGCTCGATATAGTCGTCCGCGTCTTGAACCTTGCGTACATACGTTCCACGCTCATCCGAATGCCGGAAAACCTCCTCCTTAAGGGCGCGATTTTCCTCAAGAACCCCTTCGATCTGCGGGACGAGATTTCCGATAAGCGAAGCAAGTTCCTCACCCGCATGAAAATCGGCGAATGCGGTGCGCAAAACAGACGGTTCTTGTTGTGCTCTTCGTGATTCGCTCTCGCTCTTCGGTCCTGAAAGCCCGGCAAGCTCGCGCACGCGTGCCCACGTAAGAATACCGTCCTTTTCAAGCTGGCCTGCTATGGCCGTCGGCACTTTCTTTCGCGCTTCAGTGCGGTCTTCGTCGCTCGCCCGGAGCCATGCGTAGGCCGTGCGAAGAATAAGCTTATCATAGCGGAAATCGGATGCGCTTACCGCGATGCCCTCGCCTGCAAGCTCCTCTTGTATTCTCGCAAGGATTTCCTCGTCCCTATTTTTGTACGATTTGTAGTTATCCTTGAGGTGCTTTGCAACAATCTGCCGCCTGCGAAACGAAACTTGATCGGTCTCTTTGCAGTATGTCTGCGACAACTCCAAAAAATAAAGAGCCACTGTACCCTCCTTAGATTTACTCGCAATAAGATACCACGCAAACTTATTTTTGTCAAATACTTTAATTTTATGACGAGATTCACCTGGAGTATGATATCTGCGATGCAATTTCAGATCAGCGTATTAAAAATCCGCACACGATTTCTCGTATGCGGGTTGTTTGAGATCATCGACTCCTTGAAACCGAAAGAGGAAGACACGGATCCAAACCTATTGCCCCAGAAGAATTTACTTGAGAACCGAAACGTTTTCCGAACGCTTCCATATCCGTGTTATAGCGAGCGCATACGCGTTCGTATGTGACTATATATTTCAGGAGAGAATCCAGCAGCTGTTGGCGTTTTCTCGCATCATCATCAAGTACTTTCGGCATAGCAAGACCTTGATCGAGCAACAAAATTCTTTGCCGTGTATCGATAAGCTCCTTCTGCCTGCTGAGCATGTTCTTGTACTCTTCAACCAGGATTTCATCCGCATCAGAAGCAAAAGCAGAGAAAAACTGAAAGAAAGCACCGAATGCCACGAGGACGAAACTCGCCAGAATAAATCGTCTGAAGCATCGCATATCCGCCCCCTTGATGAACTACCTCAACTAATACTATCAACAGCTGAAAAAGACAATAGGGTGCATGGAAAATGAAAAAGCGCGGAAATACTAGCCGAAAGCCCGCGCTACCTCCCTATCAGCGCTATCGCCATGCCGAGAATTGCGGTGACCACGCTGATTACCCAAAAGCGTCGCGGCTCGCCGAACCAGGTGGACCGGCTCGCTCTCCTTAAAACCTTGCGGTTTTAATATTTCCACTACGGGGAAACTACCGTTTCCCCGTTCCTGGGTATGGGCTGCGCTCGTTTTTCGCTGCGCTTCAAACGTGCTCGCAATACCCGTCAATGCTACGCTCGCTCGCATTGACCCCCTTTCCCGGTTTTGGGTATTCAACAAAGAGTACCTACCTTCCTATCAACGCTATGGCCATTCCCAAAATAGCGGTAACCACGCTGATTACCCAAAAGCGCATGGTTACTTTGTATGGAGGCCAGCCGATCGCTTCAAAATGGTGATGGATTGGCGCAATTTTAAAAACTTTTTTCCCGCGAAACCGTTTTGAGGCAAATTGTATGATATCGGATGCGACCTCCATCATAAGAACAAAACCGATGATCGGGAGAACAACAACAGAATCGGTAAGGAATGCGACAACAGTAAGAGAAGTCGTAAGCCCGAGAATGCCCGACTCGCCCATATAAAAGCGCGCGGGCGGGATGTTAAACCACAAAAACGCGAGTATCGCGCCGAGGATCACCGCGCAAAAAGTCGCAATATCGATCTGCCCCTGAAAAAAAGCGATCCCGCCGTAAGCCGCGAAAATCGCTCCGAACACTCCGCCGGAAAGCCCATCAATTCCATCGACGATACTCGAAGAAAACAAAAGGATCATGGTGCCTATAAAGAGCGGAATATACCAGCCGTCGATGAATATATCGCCCAGTCCCGGAACGTAGATTGTTTGCCATCCGAGTTTTGCGTAAAACCACCACGCGCCCGCAAGCGCGATAAAAAATACTGCGACAAGGCGATGCCGAAATTTTATTCCGCCCGCGGCGTACTTCCCTTTTCCAAGGACTTGCGCGAGGTCGTCTCCCAATCCCAAAAGAGAAGCTGCGAGGAGAATAAAAAGCGGAAGCCACGTCTGATTGCGCGATAAAAAGTTTGCCTTATCCCAAAAAGAACTCTCCGTAATTTGCGCAGCAACCCATACGCCGACTGATATCGCAATGGTCGTTACCCAAATCAAAACGCCTCCGAGCCGCGGTATCCCGATCTCCCGATCCGCATGGAGCTGGGAAAAAAGAGGAGTTCCTGTGCCGTCCGGAGAAACGGTTCTCACGTTTTTTCTCCACAATTTGTATGTGTACAGATAGTGGGTAAGCGCGGGGGTTATCGCCATGGCAAAAACGAACGATGCGGCCGCAAGACCAAACACCTTCACTACGCTCACCAATGAGTTAATATCAGCCGCCATTTCAAAACCAGCTATTTTGCGGACCACTCGTATGAATCGAGCGCCCACTTGATAAGTTTTTTTGTATCGCCGAAATGATCATCCGATCCCAGCACCACGCTTACCAGTAGCCATCCCTCTGCGGGCGCCTCGAGAAGAAGCGCCAAATTCTTTTTTGCATACGGAGTCTCGCCTGTCTTCCCTCCTTTTATCTTCAGCGGGAATTCGGAATCAAGCAAGAGCGCGTTTGTCGTAGTCGCTATATAGCAGAAACTTCCTTCGACCGTGCATATTTCAGCCGAAGGAGCGCGCATGATTTGAAGAAGCTCGCCGTGGCGCGCAAATTCCTTCAAAATGACCCGAATATCAAACGCGGTGGACATATTTGCTTCTTTTCCGTCAAGTCCGGATGGGCTTACGAAATGCGTCTGCCGAAGACCGATACCGGATGAAATCACATTCATCTCGCGAAGAAACGCCTCCTCGCCTTTCGCGCGCATAAACGCTTCGGCCGCATCGTTATTTGATTCGATCAAAAGCGCGCGCAAAAGATCTTTTGCAAGATAACGACTCCCCAGCCGGAAACGCCCCGAATCGCCCCTACCACCAATTACGCCGGAAGAAATCCGAATAACATCGGAATCCGAATAGAGCTTCTCGGCGGCAAGCGCGGTCACGAGTTTTGTGATGCTCGCGATTGGACGCGGCACGCGCTCGTTTTTTGCAAAAAGGATTTCTTCGTTGCCCGCCGGATCAATACTCGCAAGCAAAAACGCCTCTGCAGAAACAAACAGAACGCCGGCAGACGCTTTTAGGAGCGGTTTTGACTTCGTATTGGAAAGCAATTGATTCAGCGTATCCCCTTTTCGAAGCAATTGCTCCGCAACGCTTCGCCCCACGAACCTGTAATGCCACGGCTCATGCCCGTAGCCTGTTATTGATTCTTTCCCTTTCGGATAACTCAATATATATCCGAATCTATACGCATTCTGCCTCAACCATCTATCCTCCGGCGAATCAGCGAAACGCGCGCTCGCACTCTCGTAGCCGATCGTTTTACCGGTGAGATCCGCCGCGGTACCGAGCTGGTGCTCGGAGTGTCCTGGCACCGCAACCCAATCCGAAGCTCGGCTTCCTTCTATGGACGTCCAAAAATCAAAAAGAAACCTCTGAATTTCTGGCCGACGGTATCCGGACGTAACCGCAAGATATATTCCTCCTTTTTCCGCATCAGAAAAAAGCTCCTCGAGAGCGCGAAGCGCATCAGCCCGCATACATGCCACGCCCGTTGTCCGGATACGAGGCGAGGCATGGATAAGGTCCGGCGGAACGTAATCATCCCGCAAGCCGTTTGCTTTATCGACATTCGCGAGCGTCAAATCAGGAGAAATGCCGTTCGGTTCCGGGCAGAGATCAGAAAAATACTGGTTATTCACCGCTATCCTGGTGTCTGCATCAAGAACGCCGGTTTCGCGAAGGCCCAAGCGCGCCTGAAGGCGCTTGAGGGCGTCCTGCGTCGCCGCTCCGAAATACCCGGTAACGCGGTTATGCTCGTACACTTCGGGCGTCCGGCGAAGCGCGTATTGGAGAAGCATAACGTCTGTTCCTTCTGACCCTAAGCGCAATTCTCGGCGGATCCCTCCAGACTCCTGCCATTTTTTCAAGATGCCTGTTTCGGCTGCGGTAAGCGCCGCGTAGCGGTATTCTTCAGCTGTTTCAGAAACAAAAGATCCGCCGAAATATGCGGCGCCGAGAGCTATGAGCGAAGAAAGTATGAGAATTGCTCCTGAAGGAGTAAATTGCATATGAAAATCTATTCCGGAAAACGCGACCGCCACACCTCGTTCGACCAGCGCCAATCAGACGTCATCCCGCCGAAAAGCCAGAGCCGATCATTGAAGAGAAGTACTTTATGATCCTCCCTGCCGCGCCACGCGGGATCGAATTTCGTTTTCTGCCACGAAATGCCGTCTTCAGTAAACCACACATCGTTCACACCTCCGTCTGTCGAATCATCAAATCTTCCCACGAGCCACAAACGGTCTTTATATACGAGAGCGGCGTGTCCCTGGCGCGGAGCCCACGGCGCCTCGCCGGAAACGCGCTCCCATTGAATTCCGTCTTCTGACCGCCATATGTCGTTGAATTCATTTCCCGCAAGATCCATGCCGCCGGTAAGCCACAAAAACCCCTTGAATTCAGCGAGCGCATAATCCCATCGCGGGTGCCACGGAGCGCTTTTCACCGCGCGCTCCCATCGGATGCCGTCTTCTGAAGACCAGATCTCGTTTACAAGCGTCCTGTCCGAATAGCGCACGCCGCCAAAAAGCCAGAGCCGATCATGGAACACGATAAGCTCGTGCCCTTCAAGCTCCGGAATCCCGCCCTCGGGAATAATAAAATTCCAGTGAATGCCGTCTTCGCTCGCCCAAATTTCTTTTGCATACCCGCCTTCCGGCCCCCACCCGCCGATAAGCCACATCTTTCCTTGGAATACCGCGAGCTGCTGCGAGCGCTCTGGATGCCACGGCGCGCGGCGAAGCGCTTCAATCCATGTACTTCCATCTTCCGAATACCAAATGTCATTAAAATATTCGGCGTCCGCATACGGCACCTGCCCGTTTGAAAATGAAAGATTGTTCCCATTGAGCCCGCCGACGAGCCACATCTTCCCGTTAAATACCGCCGCCGCATGAGAATCTCTGGCGGGCCACGACGACGAAGCCGCAACCAATTCCCACCCGAGTTCTGCAGGATCAAACGGTTTTACTGAAACCTCGCTCTCCTGCGACTTTATTGCACCAAGCTCAAACGCGGCTTCTCTAGACGAACTGAAATCCGCCCGGCCCAAAAACCGCCCGCTTCCGATGATGAGCGAAAGTACGAGTACGCTCACAAGCACCGTAATCCGTTCTTGATTCGTCATACAGTATGTCCCTCCGCCGGAGAAGGGGAAGCGTCCGCCGTCTTTTCCTCAAAAATTTCTATTGCGCGCGCTTTGAATTCCTCAAAACCCGGAAGATCATCAACTTTCGCGCATCCAAGATGCTGAAGAAATTCGAAACTCACCTTATAAAGATATGCGCGCGCATCTTTCGGATTTTCTATGCGCTCGATGAGGCCGCGAAGCATAAGATTTCGGAGTGTAAACGATGAATTAACCCCGCGGACATACTCGATATCCGCGCGCGAAATAGGCCCCTTATACGCGATAATCGCGATTGTCTCGATTGCAGCCCTTGAAAGCTCTTCGGAAAAATCTCCTTTGATGAGCTTTTCTATATATCCGGCGTGCTCCGGCAGCGTGCCGAGCTGAATTCTCTCCTCTTTTCCAAGTATGAGAACGCCGCGGCCCTCAAGTCCTTTTTTTAACTCTTTAATCGCGTGTTCGATATCATCCTTGCTCCGCCCGGTCACTTTTGAAAGCTTTTCAACAGAAATCGGCTCGCCGTAAACAAAAAGAAGGGATTCAAGAACGGATGCTAATTTCAATTCGCTCTCCGACATACAATCAAATTCGCTTAATAACAATATCCCCGAACGGGCGCTCCTGATCAAGATCAACAAAACGCTGGCGCGCAAGCTCTAAAATCGCGAGGAAGCTCACGATGACTTCGGTGCGCTCTTTTGTCCCGCGGACAATGTCGGAAAATGCGCGTTCAACGACATTAATAAGAAACGACCGAATATGAGAAATTTTCTCCTCGAGCGATATGACCTTTTTTATCCGCTCCTCGGCAAGTTTCTCAAGTTTCGGAAGCGCTGTCAAAAATGCGTCAAACGCGGATTTGATATGATCCGCGATAAGGCCGGGCGGCGGAAAAAACACCGGCGCCATTCCCATGAACGCTTCGCGGACGTGTATGCGGGCGCCCTCGCGCTCGCGCGCAGTAAGTCCCTGGGCAAGCGCCCGAAACCGCTTATATTCCGCGAGGCGCTTCTCAAGTTCCTCTATCGAGGCCGCTTCCTCTTCGTCCAATGCGAGCTCGGGGAGAAGCGAGCGCGATTTCAAAAGCATAAGTTGTGCCGCGACAACAAGAAACTCCGCGAGCTCGTCGGGATCTATCGCGCCGAGCGACTTGATATACGAAACATACTCGTCTGTTACTTTTGCAAGAGACACCTCGGATACCGAAAGCTCTTCTTTTTCTATAAGCTCAAGGAGAATCTGAAGAGGCCCCTCGAACTTCTCGTGTTTGAAAACGTAGGCCACAAATGTGTCTGTTATTCCCGAATTTTTATATGGAGCTCCTTCAGTTGCTTTTCCGGAACCTCTGAAGGCGAATCCATCATTGGGTCGCGCGCCGCTCCTGTTTTCGGAAATGCGATGACCTCGGTGATTGCGGACTCGCCCGCAAGAATCATGACTAAGCGATCAAGCCCGGGCGCCATTCCCGCGTGCGGCGGCGCGCCGAACTCATAGGCGCTAATAAGATGCCCGAACCGCTCTTCGGTTTCTTCCGGGGTAAGCCCCATAATCTCAAATACTTTTCTCTGGACCGCGGGGTCTGAAATCCTGACCCCGCCGGACGCAAGCTCGAATCCGTTGCAGACCAAATCGTATTGCCGTGCGCGAAGACTTTCCAAATCTTCTCCTTTCATAAGCTTTTCGACATGCTCTGCTTTTGGCGCAGAAAAAGGGTTATGCGCAAAGGTGTAGCGCTTCTCGCTTTCGTCATACTCAAAGAGCGGAAAATCAACGACCCATGCAAACGCAAGCTCATCCGGATTTTTCGGGTCCGAGCGAAAATCAAACTTATCGGCGCCAAATTTTTTCATCGCTTCCTCATGGGTAAGCACCGGAAAAGGCTTTTGCAAAACTTTTTTCCCGACACTTTCTGCGACAAAAATCATCATTCCTTCCACCATGTCAAGGACGTCACGTTCGTTGACAAAAGACATTTCAAGATCAATCTGCGTATGCTCCGGCTGGCGGTCACCCCGCTGATCTTCATCGCGGAGCGCCCGCGCGATCTGATAATAGCGCTCAAATCCCGCGATCATCAAAAGCTGTTTATACTGCTGGGGCGCTTGGGGAAGCGCAAAAAACTTTCCCGGATAGAGCCGCGACGGAACAAGAAAGTCGCGCGCGCCCTCGGGAGACGTTTTCGTAAGAAGCGGCGTTTCAATCTCAATAAAATCATTTTTATTTAAATATTCGCGGACAAGCGTTGTTACTGTATGGCGCAAGAGAATATTTTTTCTCATCCGCTCGCGGCGAAGATCAAGATAGCGGTATTTCAAGCGAGTTTCTTCTTCGATCTCGCGGCCGTCGGTATCCAACGGAAACGGCGGGGTCTTTGCCTCGGCGAGAACGGCAAGCCTCATCGCCTCAACTTCAATTGCTCCAGTTTCGATATCCGGATTTATCATGTTCTTCGGGCGCTCTTTCACCATACCCTCAAGCTCGACGACCCATTCGGGCCTAAGGCGATTTGCGGCCTCGAGCGTTTCCTTTTGCGCGGGACTAAACACAACCTGCACCTTTCCCCACCGATCTCGAAGGTCGATAAAGATAAGCTTCCCGTGGTCGCGCCTGGAATCAACCCACCCCTTGAGGATGACGGTTTCTCCGATTTTCCCGACCGCATCGATTGTTCGAGTTCGACTATTCATTTTCCAAAAAAGAAATCAATAAATTCTTCAATCGGGGTTGCAAATGTCTTTATGTACCCCGATCCTTTCCGAATGTCACGGAGATAATAATCCGTGATCCATTCCCCGCGCTCCAGAATTTCCCGCGCCTGCGGGAACGACATCCATTCGTACTTCATAACCGACGGGCGAAGCACGATATCAGCCGATTTAAGCGCGGTTTTCCCGATCTGGTATTCGATCACGGAAAACGAATTCGTAATGATGGAATACATGTCGCGGACCTCCATCATTTTCTCCGGCTGATCAAGCCACTTGGACGACACGTCAACCGCGATTACGTACTCTGCGCCCATTTCGCGAACCACATTCGCGGGGACAGGATTTGCAAGTCCGCCATCGATCAAAAGCCGTCCGTCGAGCTCCACCGGGCTGAATATGATGGGGAGGGCGGTACTCGCGCGAACCGCGTGGACAAGCTTGCCTTTCGAGATCCGAACCTCTTCTCCATTTTTTGCGTCTGTTGCAATCGCAACAAAAGGGATTTGAAGATCCTCAATCCTTATATTGTGAAATTCTTCTTCCAAGACGTGCTCGATTGATGCATCCCGAAAAAAAACCCCTTCATGATCGCGCACCACGTCACGGGAAGGAAAATATTTTTTCCCGTCAAAGTTTGTTGCGAGCGCTTCGAGCCGCCGGATATTTTTCGTCGCGGCGTAATACCCGCCGACCAAGGCCCCCATGCTCGTTCCGGCGATATATTCAATCGAAATACCGGCGTCAACGAGCGTTTTGATGACTCCTATATGGGCAAACCCTTTTGCTCCGCCTCCTCCGAGCGCGAGCCCGACTTTTTTCGGTTTCTCCGTCTTTTGAGCCATAACAGAAGCGCCCCGCCATCGGAACGCTGCTTTTCCAAGATTATCACGAAAAGAGATAAAATTCCAGAAGATTACTGCCCGTAGCTCGTTTCAAGCCGCGACTCGCGCCCGAAACGCTCAATTGCAAGGAGAATAAGCCGATCAACAAGCTCGGAATATGAAATCCCCGTCGCCTCCCAAAGCTTCGGGTACATGCTGATCGAGGTAAATCCGGGAATCGTATTAATCTCGTTTACGAACAAATCGCCGTTTTCTTTGAGGAAAAAATCAACGCGCGCCATCCCTTCGCACTCAAGCGCCCGAAACGCACGGACCGCCGTATTTTGAACCCTTTTCATGATTTCCGACGGAAGTTTTGCCGGTATTTCGAGCGCGGCGCCGTTTTCATCAAGATATTTCGCCTCGTAGGAATAAAACTCGTGCGTGGGTATCACTTCGCCTGCTAAAGACGCAATCGGGTCTTCGTTCCCGAGAACCGAGCATTCGATCTCGCGTCCTTTTATGAATTCCTCGACAAGGATTTTTCTGTCGTAGCGAAATGCATCCTTGACCGCCGCGCGAAATTCTTTTTCATCATGCGCTTTGTGAACGCCGACCGAGGACCCGAGATTCGCGGGCTTTACGAAAAGCGGCACTCCGAGCGCACGCACGATTTCCTGAAATTCCACCGTATCCCCCTCTCGGAACGTCTTGAACCGCGCAATAGGAATCCCGGCGTCGCGCAAAAGACGCTTCGCGACGTCCTTATCCATCCCAACCGCAGAACCCAAAACTCCGGCGCCGACAAACGGGATATTCGCTAATTTCAAAAGCCCCTGGACCGTCCCGTCCTCTCCGAACGTTCCGTGAAGAACCGGGAATACGACGTCTATTGTTTCGCTCGAGCCCGGGCGCTCAAAATTCGTTACCCTGCCTTCGCTTTGGGGAACAAGCGCGACAGACTCGCCCCTTTCTTCTTGGCCTGCATTCCCGCGTTCAAGCAAAAATCGCGACCCGTCTTCCAAAAGCCACTTCCCCTTTTTATCAATCCCGATTAAAACCGGCTTGTATTTTTCCTTATCGAGCGCCTCGTATACGTTTTTTGCGCTTCGCAAAGATACTTCATGCTCCGCCGATTTTCCTCCGAAAAGAATGCCTACCCGGATTTTTTTATTTCCCCTCATAATGATTAATGCCACTTATAAAGAATAGTATAGTAGACTACTTGATTTTATGCTATTTTTACTGTACCATTTTACTGCTTCCATCCCCAGCTCAATGGGTCAGAAGCAAATATCTTTGCTTCTGACGGAATTGCTTCGTTAAAAATTTCACGCTTAAGTCCTCCCATAGCTCAATGGCAGAGCAGTTGCCTTTTAAGCAATTGACCTAGGTTCGATTCCTAGTGGGAGGACTTAGGTGCGAACCCATAAAATAATCCATGGATTTTGCAAGAATGAAAGCAAAATGACTTTTTATATTTCTGGCAGAACACCGCGGCCGCAAGGCCGCGGATGAATGCCGGCCTGGAGTCCCGACGAAGTCGGGACGGAAGAAATATATAGGCCGCCGGACGTTTTCGCGGCGTAGAAGCGCATCGCGAAAACGGACGGAAAGAGTACGAAGTGCCACGGACGGAAGGCCGTGCGGAATCTATTCCGTTGGTGCCGAGTTTAGACCCCGAAGGACGGCTTTTTTGTTTTGACAAAAAAATTCTCTTTGTTACCATTCATACAGATCTTGAAAGGAGCGAATATGACAGTCAAAGTCAGAACTTTCAAAGAATTTGCGTATCCGGAAGCGGCTCATTATCTTGCCGAAGCCGCGCTCGAACACAAAAGCGCGGTGCCGCTTATCGCGGGGCTCTATGGAGAATACTCGCAAGACAAGGTGCGATTCCCCAACGCGGTCGACACTTCTGTTGCCGAGCGGCGCGGCACACGCCTCGTCAATGTCCTCGGCCAAATCGGCACCACTTCATCCGGCGTCCGAGCGGAATACGAACAATTCCATCAAGGGGTGGCAAACACATTTCCCCTCATTATCCTATCTGATATTGATACGAGTTGTTCACACGTCGATATTCTTTCTCTTGAAGCGTTCAAAAAATTCCCGGAGTTTGTCATCCTCATTGAAAGCGAATCGCACCACGATATGAAAATAAACGTATTGCTCCGTTCCCTAGGAATGCGCGCGGTCTATGCGCAATATTACGAGATCCCGTTCGCCTATCCTGAGTTTATCCTTATCACAGACGGAAAGAAAAAATGATGTCCTCCGAAAACCGGAGGATATATTATTTTCCAAATCGCCTCTCGCGTTTCCTGAAATCCGCTATGATGCGCGAAAGATCGTCCGTGCTGAATTCCGGCCAAAACATATCCAGAAAGTACAATTGCGCATTTCTCATCTGCCACATGAATGCGCCTGCGGAAAGATGCGATTCGCCACCCGTTCGAATCATTACATCGATATCAGGCAAAAATCCGCTCGGAAGGAAATTATGAAGCGTGTCGGCCGCCACAACCTCCGGCGGATCGCTCTTCCGCGCGTTCTCGATTCCGCGAACAATATCCCATACCCCGTCATACGCAAGACCGATCGTGCAAAGATATTTTTTCCTATCTTTTGTTTCTTCCTCAAGAGCGAAAATTTTTTTGCTCAAGCGGGGCGGAAACATCTCGCGCCACTCCCCTACTGCTCGAAAACAGATATCCAGTTCAGAGAATTTTTTTGACGCGCGCACCTCATCAATCGCGCGATCAAATATCGAAAAAATAAACTCCACTTCGATGCGCGAGCGCTTCACAATATTGTCCCGCGAAAGCGCCCAGATCGTAAGATGCGTCACGCCGAAATCCCAGATATTCTCGGTAATCTCCTTGAGGCGCTCGTACCCTGCAGTATGGCCCTTGAATGAAAGGAGTGATTGTTTTTTCGCCCATCTCCGGTTTCCGTCAGGAATTATGAACACATGGAGCATATCGCGATTCAATTCGGTTTTCATTGCGTTTCCCCAAAAAATATTTTATAATAATCACGCGCTCTCAAACAATTCTTACAACGCAAAAATGTAAAGAGAAGTAGCGCCGCGGGCCTATAGCTTAGTGGTAGAGCACCCGGTTTGCATCCGGGAGATCGGGGTTCGATTCCCCGTAGGTCCACCAAAATTGATTTGCGCGCGCCGGATTTTTTCTTCTAAAAGGAAAAGAAAACTTTTTTGCTGGGTTCTGCTCTCAACGAGCAGGGCGGCGGGCTGGCTTCCTTGGTCTGGTTTCGTTCAGGAATTTCGGATAAAATGAGTTCGAGCCAAACTGTAAAGACACACAACTATCCCTTTACATCTATACATGTCTACGTTGCAGACAAGGATAATTACCTTAACAAATGGCTATCATGACTAAGCCCGTTCAAGCTAAAAAAGTAGAGTATTGCAAATTTTCAGACAGTATTGATAAAAAAGGCGGGATTCGATTTGAACCAATTGGAAAAGCCAGGAATACTGCCAAAAAACCAGCATTGACCGGTTGGAAAAATTCAGTTACCGAAATCGTGCTTGAAAAACGATACAGCAAAGGATTAGACGGCATCAAAGATTACTCACATGTGATTATCGTCTATTGGATGGGACAGGAGAAAGAATGCCATCTCAAACATCATCCGCAAGGAAGAAAAGACGTGCCGTACGGAGGAATCTTTTCTTGCCGCTGTCCGCAACGCCCAAACCGAATTGCAATTTCCACCGTAAAGCTGCTTTCACGAAAAAGAAATAGCATTAAGGTAAAAGGGTTAGATATTCTTGACGACACTCCTGTTTTGGATATCAAGCCCTACACCCCCCAGTATGACCGAATACACAAGGCGAAAGTGCCTCAATGGGTTAACCGGCTAATTTTTTAGATATTGCCTATAAAAATCCCGCAGCGCCAATTACTCAGCTCTTGGATAATACGGCTCCGGCTCGCGCATGCGAAATCCACCGGGAAATATAACGAGGTGAAGCAGGGCGCCCGGTTTGCATCCGATAGATCAAGTTCAATTATCCGGAAGCGAATAAAATTCAATGGAAAATAATTTTGACGTAGTGGTGGTAGGGGCTGGAGCCGCGGGACTTCATATCGCAGGACTTTTAGCAAAGAAAGCTCGAGTGTGCATAATCGATTCAAAGGCTGATCCGACTAACGTATCATTTCATACGTTAGGGAGTTTTATCCAGCGCGAGCGATATGGACTAAGCGAAAAAATTATTGCGGCGAACATTTCCGAAGTCGCATATCATTCCAAACATTTTCATGCAATAAAACACGGCTCCGCGTTTATCTTGAACAAGACCCAAATTCATCGGGAGCTCTTGGAAAAGTTAGTATCCGGCAATGCAGAGATGAACTGGAAAACATCTGTGCGGGATGTGGTGCAAAATCCAGACGGAGACATAAATGCCGTCGTTGATACGACAGGGAACGTATATCGCGCAAAAATTTTTGTTGATGCCACGGGCGTTGCAGGATTTTTCAGTCGAAAATTCGGTTTACAAGACAGAAAATTGAATATCGCAACCGGCCTCGAATATAATGCACTCTATCACGGACCCGAGAATCGAATTCATTTGTACCTCGGAAAAGAATTTTACAATGGATACGGCTGGATTTTTCCGTTGGGCGGCAAACGAGCTATCGTAGGTTACGGTATTATCGGGCCGCACGCCGCACACATGAAATCAACGCTCGATTCGATTTGCAATATCGAGTCGGTCCGCGCATTAATTACGAAAGATAACGATATAGCGTACGGCGGGACGGTTCCCATTACGGACGTAAAAACAAAATTCGTCTTTCGGAACATTCTCTGCGTGGGAGACTCGGTCTCACAAATTCATCCCTTAGTCGGGGAAGGATACCGCTTTGTATTGGAATCGGGAAGAATCGCGGCACCCTACATTACGCGGGCTCTCGAAGATAATGATGTTTCCCATCTTCTCGGCTACGAGGCGGAATGGCGAGGGATATTCCAGAAGAGCTATCAAAAGGGAAAGCGCAACCAGCGAATTGCTGAAATTGCAAGCCGGAGCGATCTTTTATCCGATGCTCTCCTACTTCTAATTAAGATGGCACGCAATGAATATGCGGAACGTGCAATTTCCGGCGGGGTCACATTTATATAATTCTTCCTACAGATACCGTCTGGAGCTTCGTCATTTTTTGCTGTTGCTGGGAAATTCTAAACTTTGCACGAGACTTTTTTGAAAAAAATCTCTGCCGCCCGGGCACTCAAAGTAGTTCCATAGAAATTTTTTAATTGATGATCCCATGAGACACCTTCGTTTATTTCGTATACAAAGGCGCGGTAAAACGCTTCTTGCTCTTAGTGCGGTTATTCTTATCTATACTTTCGCAACAAGCATTATGCAGTATAACCTCGCGCTTTTTGCCGATTCGCTCGCACCCACTTACACTCTGTTTGGGCTTGTGATGGGATTACCCTGGTTTTTTTCCCTGCTAACAGATATGCCAATCGGAGCGTTTGCAGATCGTTTTGGCCGAAAACGAACTATTGTGCTGGGACTTTTGGGATTGGGGGCGAGCGGGGTTATCTTTTATATGGTTTCTGGCTTGCTGCAACTATTTTGGGCGCTTGTCATTTTTGGAATGTTTGAGGGATTTCTTA
>Ga0209542_10011980_pt1 | contig 15272 bp, 17 predicted proteins | sample RifCSPhighO2_01_FD_184028 | JGI IMG/M metagenome (GOLD analysis project Ga0209542, IMG submission 184028) | Soil microbial communities from Rifle, Colorado - Rifle CSP2_plank highO2_0.1 (SPAdes) (version 2) | ecosystem: Environmental > Terrestrial > Deep subsurface > Rock core/Sediment ...
GATGCTGTTCATACCGGTTATTACGGCCGCCGTCATAGGAGACCCTTTGCGTCTTGATTTTCTTGACTATCGTGAACCCGGCGTATGGGCCGCCATTGCGAGTCTGATGTATTTGAGTCCATATAACCACACCATGTTCTACGAGCTTGCTCTTGCCGCCGTAACCATTCCTATAATGGCGTACAGATTTTCCAAGAGCGCCGCCCGTGCGCTTGCGACCTTTTTTGTATTTTATGCGGCACTCATATTTTTGCAGGGGTTTGTCTATGTCTGCGCAAATGGCCCCCGGTGTGTTGTGCAGATTGGCGGCAACCCGACCATGGTTTGGCTCGGCTATTTTGCGGCCACTTCGTTTATTTGGCTCTGTGTTTTTTTGTGGCCGGAGTTGCGCCGGTACCGCCCCGGGCAGGCGATAGACCCGGGACTCAAACTCTTTTTGGCGCTGTATGTCAGCGTTCTCATTTTAGCCGGAGTGTATGCGCTTGTGTACTAAGCCAGATATATTGCGGGGAATGCGGGTTTATGCTAGAGTGCTCGTGTGAAAAGCGAGACCCATCCGACATACTTTCCGGAGGCTAAGGTTGTCTGCGCGTGCGGGAGGCACTTTGCCGTGGGCTCCACCAAGGAGAAGTTGGAGGTGGAAATCTGCTCCAATTGCCATCCGTTCTACAGCGGCAACGAAAAGATTCTCGATACCGCCGGCCGCGTAGAAAAGTTTAAAGCGCGCCGCTCCAAAGCTACGACAAAAAAGTCGAAGTAAATGGACCTAAGCAAATATAAAGACAACCTGAAGACCGCCTACCTTGCCAAGGCGGTTGAGATGATGGAAGGGGATGAGGAGCAGCAGCGCATGCTCATCGCCGAGATGGACAAACTGCTTGCGGTGGAGGCCGAGAGCGAGGAGTATCCCAACGAAGCGGTGCTCGAGGTGCGTGCTGGCGCGGGCGGCGAGGAGGCCGCGCTTTTTGCCGAGCAACTTGCGCGAATGTACCAAGGGTATGCTACGGCGCAGGGCTGGAGTGTGCGCCTGCTTAGCGAAAGCAAGACCGACCTCGGCGGCTACAAAGAGGCGGTGTTTGAGTTGCGCGGCAAAGGCGTGTATGAAAAGTTGCGGTTTGAAACCGGCGTGCACCGGATACAGCGCGTGCCCGCGACCGAGAAGTCCGGCCGCGTCCATACCTCGACTGCGTCGGTCGCCATTTTGCCTATCCGCAAAAAGCACACGTTTGAACTGAATCCCGCCGACATCGAGATGGAGTTTAGCCGCGCCGGAGGCGCGGGCGGGCAGAACGTCAACAAAGTAGAGACCGCCGTGCGGCTGGTCCACAAGCCGACGGGGCTCGAAGCGCGTTCGCAGTCGCAGCGCAGCCAGATGGCCAACCGCGAGCAGGCGATGGCCGTGCTTTTGGCCAAACTCGACGTATTTCAGGAAGAGCAAGAGGCCGCCAAGCATGCCGCCACGCGCAAAGAGCAGATAGGCACCGCCGACCGCTCGGAGAAGATCCGCACTTACAACGTGCTCCAAGACCGCGTGACCGACCACCGCATCCGCGAGGACTGGCACAACTTGCCCAAGCTGTTTGCCGGCGGGATAGAGCCCATCATCGAGGCGCTACAAAACGCCAAAGCGCAGGCATGAAAAAACTGCTGACCGGCGGGGGGCTTTTTATAATCGCCGCCGTTCTTGCATACTCCGTGCCGGCTCCTGCATATGCGCCGCCACGTCCGCCGGAAGTGCCCGTAAGGGTGCTGTTTGTCGGCGACATCATGCTCGACCGCAACGTGGCGCGCACGGCGGAGGCGTTTGGCGTGCGGTACCTGTTTGCAAGTACCTCACAGTTGTTTGCCGATGCCGACCTGCGCGTGGCCAACCTCGAGGGTACTATCACCGCGAGCTCCTCGATAGCGCGGCGCAACCATTTACTATTGCGCTTTACCTTCAACCCTACAATCACGCGCGAGGCGCTCGGCTTTTTGCATCTCGACGCCGTGTCGCTGGCCAACAATCACGCGCTCGACTTCGGTGAGTTTGGCTACGATGAGACGCGCGATAATCTGGGTGCTGTCGGGGTGCAAGCATTTGGGCAGCCTTTCAATGACGCAGGCAAGCTCTCTACCACACTGCAGTCACAGGGCAAAACACTCTGTTTTGTCGGCTATATGCAACTGTTTGCTCCGGCAATATCAACCGTCGTGGACGAAATACAAGTGCTCAAGCACGACTGTTGGCGCACGGTGGTCTTTGCGCACTGGGGCGAGGAGTACAAAATACACTCAAATACTATGCAAGAGGCGGCGGCGCACGCATTTATAGATGCCGGCGCGGACCTCGTGGTGGGGGCGCATCCGCACGTGGTACAAAATTTCGAAATCTACAAAAACAAGGCCATTTTTTACTCGCTCGGCAACTTTATGTTCGACCAAAATTTTTCGTGGGGGACCACGCACGGGCTGGCGCTCCGCGCCGACTTCTACGAGGACAAAACGGGTTTTGTCCTGACGCCGATTACCGTTGCAGAGCAACACGCTTCCGTCGGCACCTCTACCCTTGCAGGCTTTACTCTGCCGTGATAATCTCTTTGTACTAAAGGGCTGCAGGCCCTTTTTGAATATGGCAGAAACCAACCCTATAATCGACAAGCTTTTTGGCGCCGGAGCTCACTTCGGCTATGCGCCATCGCGCCGCCACCCCTCCGTTTCGGGCTACATTTTTGGCACCAAGGGCGGGGTAGAGCTTTTTGACCTCGAGCAGACCGCCGGGCTCCTTGCGGCGGCAAAAGAATTTGTAAAAAAGCTCGCGGGAGAGCGCAAAACTATCCTCTTTGTCGGCGGCAAGGCCGAGGCGCGCGAGGCACTCAAACGCGCGGCAGAGCGGCTCAACCAACCGTACTGCGCCGCCCGTTGGATAGGGGGCAGTCTTACCAACTTTTCTGAAATCAAAAAGCGCCTCGCCCGTTTGGAGGATCTTTCGAGCATGCGCGAGAAGGGCGAGCTGGCCAAATTTACCAAGCTCGAGCGCCTGCTTATCGACCGCGAGATAACCGACCTCGAGGGCATGTTTGGCGGCCTGCGCGGCATGCACAAGCTTCCGGACGCCTTGTTTGTCGTTGACCCGCGCAAAGAGTCCATCGCTGTCGCCGAAGCTATCCAGCTTAAAATTCCGGTGATGGCGCTGCTCAACTCCGACTGCGCGGCAAAGGGCATCGCGTACCCAATTCCGGCCAACGACGCCTCGCGCGAGACGCTCGCGATAGTGCTCGACGAACTTACCAAAACGTACGCGGATAATCTTGCTCCGGTCGCGGCTCCTGTCGCGCCGGCACCAGCAGCCTAATGGACATTTCAAGCGACCAAGTCAAAGAGCTCCGCGAGCGCACCGGCGTGTCTATGATGGAGTGCAAAAAGGCGCTCGTAGAGGCGCAGGGCGATATGGACAAAGCACTCGAGGTGCTCTCGGCGCGCGCGGGGGTGGTGGCCGGCAAAAAGGCCGACCGCGCGCTCGGCGCGGGCACGGTAGCCGCCTATGTCCACAACACGGGGCAGGTGGGCGCGCTGGTGGTACTCTCGTGCGAGACCGACTTTGTTTCTAAAAACGAGGAGTTTGTGGCGCTTGCGCGCGACATAGCGATGCACGTCTCCGCGATGCGCCCCGCCGACAAAGATGAGCTTTTGGCGCAGGCGTTCATAAAAGACCCGTCCAAGACCATAGCGGACCTTATTGCGGGCGCGGTGCAGAAGTTCGGCGAGCGCACAGAGCTCACAGGCTTTAGTTGCTTCTCAATTAAGTAGCCTTAATTTGAGATTTGTTATTTGATTTTTGGAGCTTATACTTAAGTATGGCCCTCTTTCTTACCGTGCTTTTGTGCCTATCCGCCGCGGGGCTCGTGGTGCTCATTTCGGTCAAGCGCTGGGAGCTCACCACTGGGCGCGTGCTCATATCTAAACTGCGGCCCGCGGCCGCTCGTGTGCTCGGGGAAGGGCTCCATTTTGTAGAGCGCCGCGCGCCGGCGGCGCTCAAAGACCTTGCGCGCAGATTCTACGCCGAGGCGCGCGAGACGCTTCATCTCGCGGTCGCGTGGGTAGCATTGCGCACCGAGCGCCTGCTCGAGCGCGTGCTCAATACATTGCGGCACACCACCCACGTGCGCGGAGGGGGCGAGGCGTCGGCATTTCTGCGCGAGGTTGCCGAGCACAAAAAGTCGCTCCAAGAGCGCCAAGAACGTAATGGCAAAAAACCAAACGCCATTTACGAAGAGTAAAATAAAAGGTGTCGCCTTTTAAAAACGCCGGGGTAGCTTAGTTGGTAAAGCATCTCTTTTGTAAAGAGACGACCGTCGGTTCGAGTCCGACCCCCGGCTCCAAAGTTATTGCGCGGCAGGAGTAGTAGAAGTAGCCAAAGTCTTCAACTCGGGGATTAGTTTTTGCATCTCCTGCAGGGTTTTAAAGCCGTAGACCGGCGCTTTATTGTTGACCACAAACGCGGGCAGGCCTTTATCCGCGTTTATCTTGCGCAAGGTAGTGAGTGTGCGCAGCGCCGAGAGGTCGAGGTGGTAGTCAAACGAGTAGACGCGCAAGCCCGGGTACGTTGCGCGCAGGTAGGTCAGTACGTCGCCCATTATGCCGCAGTCCTGGCAGTCGCCCGAGTTTGAGTAAAAGTAGAGTATGTAGACAGGCTTGAGCGTAGCGCACTTCTGGCTGATCTCCCGCATCAGGATGTAGTCTTTTATCTCAAGCAGGGAGTATTGTTTTTTGAGCGATATGACTTCGACGTTGTTGGCGCCCAAGTTTTGCTCGGCGACCGACAGGCGCGAGGCAAGCGAGTTGATTTCGTCGGAGAGCACGGGGTTGTCGGTTATTGCCTGACAGTCGAGGTTGCCCAACAGCTCAAACTGGGTCTCAAGCGAGAGGATGTCTGTCGAAATAGCCTCCTGTGTGGCGCGGATGTCGGCGATGCGGCTTTGGTTGAAGCGGTTGGCAACATAAAAAGCGGTGGCAAATATCGCCGCCGTAATGATAAGGGCGTAAAAATATTTCATGTTCATACGAGCCACCCGCGTTCGCGCGAGAGTAGCGCGTCCCACGTAGCTCGCGCGAGCCATAGCGGCGCCACCAATCCAAAGAGCATAAAGTACGAGGCAAAGTGTTTCAACCCCAGTTGCGTTTTGGCGATGCGGCTGCCAAGCGTTATCGCCACGACGGTAAACAGGAGCATTGCGATTGTCACAAACAGCATCGTGTTTGTGTTTATGTAGAACCACTCTATGTTGTAGGAAGTGGGCAGGTGCGGCGGCACGCCGGTTGTATAAAGGTCAAGGGCTTTATTCAAAACTAGCGCTGTGGTGGTGTAGAGCATAAACCCCGCAACGTAGAGTGCGAGCATAAACGCACTCAATCCAAAAGGGAGCACCAACAGGCCGAAGTTGCCGTACTTCGGGTTAAAGTACATATACTTATAGTCTCTGGAATTCTCCAAAAATCCGCGTGACCAACGGGTGCGCTGGCGTACAAGCGCTCCCAGGCTGGAAGGTACGTTGGTGTACACCAGCGCCGTGTGCACGTTGGCAATTTTAAGCCCACGGGACTGCATGCGGAAGGCCATTTCCATATCCTCGGTGTGGTACGCCCTGCGGAACCCGCCTATCCGGTCGAAGAGGGAGCGGCGATAAAAGGAGAAAGGTCCGGGCAAGACCGATATGGCGCCGATATTGTCGAACATTTTTTTATAAAAAATACCGAACGTATATTCGACCGCCTGCATAAGCTCAAGCACGTTGTAGGGGCGATTGACCTTCATTGCAGGGGCTACTGCCATGGTTTCTGCGTCGGCTTCGAAGTGTTTGACTATCTCCAAAAGGGAGTCCGGCGCCACAAACGAGTCCGCATCAAGGCACCCTACCAGCTCGCTTTGTGTCTGGGCAAGCCCGTAGTTGAGCGCAGAGTATTTACTGCCTTCGTTCCGCTTTTGAAACACTGTTACCCGCGGGTGGTGGGCAAACCGGAGCGCCACTTCGTATGTGTTGTCGGTCGAGCCGTCGTCAATAATCAGAATAGAAAGTTTTTCTTTGGGATAGTCGAGCGCGAGCAGCGACTCGATGGTAGGCCCCAGAGTTGAGGCTTTATTCCAGCAAGGCACCAACACTGCCACTTCTGGGTAGCGGGTGGGGCGGGCAGCGGTTTTGGTGCTCGGCTTCTTTTCAAAAAAAGATATGAGCAAGAATACCTCAAAGTAGAGCGCAAGAAAAAGGCTCAGATATACGCCCATGGCGCCGATATCCATACCCCGCAACTATAGCATTTTTGGCTCTTTTGAGCCATAATTTACTATTATGGGCAGTATCCACCCAATTTCATCCCTCATCCGCGAGGCCAATCAAATCTTCCTTCAGATGGGCTTCACTTTTGTGAGTGGCCCTCTTCTTGAAAGTGAGCATTACAACTTCGACGTGCTCAATGTTCCCAAAGACCACCCGGCGCGCGATATGCAGGACACTTTTTATATCAAAGACACGCCGGAGTATGTCTTGCGCACGCACACAAGCCCTGTGCAAGTGCGCTACATGGAAAAACAGATTAAAAAGGGAGTACAGCCGCCCTACCGCGTGATAGTGCCGGGCAAAGCCTTCCGCAACGAAGCGACCGACATGACGCACGAAGTGGAATTTACACAGATAGAGGGGCTGGTGGTGGGGGAAGATATTTCTCTCGCAAATCTGAAAGGAACTCTTGAAATCTTTTTCAGAAGTTTATTTAAGGGCGCGCAAGTTGAAATACGTTTCCGCCCAAGCTTCTTTCCGTTCGTCGAGCCTGGGGTAGAGGTCGATATGCGGTTGGTGGGGGATGGAGTGCCGGAAAAGCTAAAAGACAAGTGGATGGAAATGATGGGTGCGGGGATGGTGCACCCTAGCGTGCTCAAAAACGCGGGCGTTGACCCAAAAAAATATCAGGGCTTTGCGTTCGGCATGGGGCTCGACCGCTTGGCGATGCTCAAATGGGGCATCGACGACGTGCGCTACATGCACTCGGCCGACCTGCGCTTCATCAACCAGTTTTAAATCATGAAAATTTCTAAACAATGGTTGGATACGTTTTTTAATGCACCACTACTAGAGGCGAGTATCTTGGCTGACGCACTGACCTTTCATGCTTTTGAAATTGACGGTGTAGAAAAAGTGGGGAATGACGATGTACTGGACGTCAAAGTGACGCCCAATCGCGGGCATGATGCTTTGTCGCACCGCGGTATCGCCAAAGAGCTTTCGGCCATACTCAAACTCCCGCTTGCCAACGACCCGTTTGCGGTGCGGCCTCTGCTTGCGCCTGTCACCACCGACGTAAGCGTCGAGCTTAGTTCTAAATTGTGCAAGCGCTACATTGCCGGATATATCAAAGGGGTCAAGGTAGGGCCGTCGCCGGAGTGGCTCAAAACCAGGTTAGAGGCGGTGGGCCAGCGCTCCATCAACAACGTGGTGGATGCGACAAACTTTGTGATGTTTAACATAGGCCAGCCGCTGCATGCGTTTGACGCGGGTAAGCTCGGGAGCCTAAAGATTGGCGTGCGGGCGGCTAAAGATGGCGAGGTGATGGTTGCACTCGACAAAAAGAGCTACACACTCAACGGCTCAATGTTGGTCATCACTGCCGCAGACGCGCCGGTAGGCATTGCCGGGGTCAAGGGCGGCATGCCGGCGGCCATCAACGAGACAACAAAAGATATTGTCATAGAGTCGGCCAACTTTAACGGCGTGTCGGTGCGCAAGACCGCCCAGGCGCTCAAACTGCGCACCGACGCCTCGACGCGTTTTGAGCAAGTACTTTCGCCGGAAGTTGCGGCCCACGGAATGCAAGCGGTTGCGGCACTTATAGTGGAGCTTGCGGGTGGGGAGTTGGCGGGCTTTGTGGATGTGTACCCCGAGCTACAAAAGCCGATGTTTGCAAATGTCACGGTGGAAAAAATAAACACAGTGCTCGGCACTGCTCTTACCGGCGCAGATATAGCAGACACTTTTGCCCGCCTTGGGTTTGCCTACAAAGAAGAAGTGGGAGTGTTTGAGGTACAGGCGCCGTTTGAGAGGCTCGACATTTCTATACCAGAAGATTTGATTGAAGAGGTCGCGCGCATCACCGGCTACGACAAAATACCCTCGACACCCCTCGACGAGGCTCGGGGTAAACCGCCCGTTAATCCAAACTTTTATGCTGCAGAGAAAGCGCGCGAGGAGTTGGTCGCAAAAGGATACTCCGAGGTCTACACCTCCGTTTTTGCCGACAAGGGCGAGCGGATGGTGCTCAACAAAGTAGACAGTGTGCGGCCGTACTTGCGCGACAGCTTGTTGCCGGGGCTCGCCGACGCGCTTGCAAAAAATAAGGTCAATAAAGACCTGTTGGGGCTCAAAGAGGTCAAGCTGTTTGAGGTCGGCACGGTATGGAAGGGCGGCAAAGAGCTGGTGACGCTCGGCATGATTGGAGAAAAAGAAGCGGCAAAAGAAATACCGCTCAAGCCGGTTGTTGCTGACAAATACGAAGCCCTCCCGCTTTCAACCGCCACGCGGTTTGAACCGTTTTCAAAATACCCGTACATCGTGCGAGATATAGCGATGTGGGTGCCATCAACAACCAACGAACAACAAGTACAACAAACAATAAAAGAGGGAGCGGGGGAGCTGGCGCACAAAGTAATGCTGTTTGACCGGTTCGAAAAAGCGGGCAAAACGTCGCTCGCCTACCGCATCATCTTCCAATCATTCGATAGGACACTCACCGAGGGGGAAGTCAACCAAAGTATGGCTAATTTGAGCGCTATTTTGGTGGATAAGGGCTTTGAAATCCGCTAGAAATTTGGTATACTAAAGGGGTAAAATATGGCCGAGGAAAAGACTAAAAAGGGCGGCTCGTACAGCGCTGCCGATATTACGGTATTGGAAGGCCTGCAGGCAGTCCGGCGTCGGCCGGGTATGTACATCGGCACCACTGGCCCCGACGGCCTGCACCACTTGGTGTGGGAGATTTTTGACAACTCGCGCGACGAGGCGATGGGCGGCTTTGCCGACGATATCGAGGTGGTGCTCCTGCCCCAAGGGATGGTGCGCGTTGCCGACAACGGCCGCGGCATCCCGGTCGACATCCACAAACAAACCAAAGTCTCCGCGCTCGACACCATCATGACGACGCTCCACGCAGGCGGCAAATTCGGCGGCGAGGGGTACAAAGTCTCCGGCGGGCTCCACGGCGTGGGTGCTTCGGTGGTCAATGCCCTTTCGACCTACTGTTTGGTCGAGGTGCACCGCGATGGCGCGGCACACATGCAGGAGTACTCAATAGGCAAAAAAAAAGGCAATGTCAAAAAAATAGGTGCATCCAAACTGCACGGCACGGTCGTGTCGTTTGTCCCCGACACGTCGATATTTACGGGCGGCATCGAGTTTGACTTCGACAAGGTGGTGGCGCACCTGCGCGAGCAGGCCTACCTGGTCAAAGGGCTCCGCATCAGCGTGGTAGACGCCCGGGCAAGCGACCACAAAGCCCCGAAGCCGGGACAGGACTTGTTTATCCGCCAGGGGCTGCATGACTATCCGTCGCAGACATTTTATTTTGAGGGCGGCCTGCGCAGCTTGATAGCGTTTACCAACCGCTACCAAAAGCCCATCCACAAAAATATTTTTTACGTAGAAAAGGAGCAGGACGGCATCATGGTTGAAGTCGCGCTCCAATACGTCGACGACATTTCCTCGCGCGTGCTCCCGTTTGCCAACAACATCTACACCGCCGAGGGCGGCACGCACATCACTGGGTTTAAGGGCGCGCTCACGCGCACGCTCAACGCCTATGCGCGCAAGAGCAACGGTCTCAAAGAGAGCGAGGAAAACTTTACCGGCGAGGATGTGCTCGAGGGCCTGGCGGCAGTGGTGTCGGTCAAACTCCCCGAAATCCAGTTTGAAGGCCAGACCAAGGCCAAGCTCGGCAGTGTTGAGGCGCGCGGCGCCGTAGAGACCGTCTTCAGCGACGCGTTCAACATGTATCTGGAGGAGAATCCGGACGACGCCCGCGGAATTGTGGGCAAGGCGGTCCTGGCGCTCAAGGCCCGCAAGGCGGCCAAAGCGGCCAAGGACAGCGTGCTGCGCAAGGGCGCGATGGAGGGGTTTGGCCTGCCGGGCAAGCTCGCCGACTGCCAGAGCAAAGACCCCGCGGAGTCGGAGTTGTTTATTGTCGAGGGAGACTCGGCAGGCGGCTCGGCCAAGCAGGGCCGCGACCGCCGCATCCAGGCAATACTGCCCCTGCGCGGCAAAATCCTCAACGTCGAGCGTGCGCGGTTGGACAAAATGTTGGCGAGCCAGTCTATTAAAGATTTGATACTGGGGCTTGGCACCGCGATAGGCGACATCTTCGACTTATCAAAACTGCGCTATCATAAAATAATTGTCGCGACCGACGCCGACGTGGACGGCGCCCACATCCGCACGCTCCTGCTTACGCTCTTCTTCCGCCACTTTAGGCCTATCATCGAGGGCGGCTACCTCTTCATCGCTCAGCCGCCACTGTATAAAATTAAAAAAGGCAAAGAGATTTTGTACGCCTATTCTGACGAGGAAAAAAACAATTTGATAGGCAAAGATGCGGAGATAGAAGAGGAAAATGCGGCCGACCCTGAGGCACCGGTGGGGGACGAAGTAGAAGAGCCGGCCGAGGAGACGAAGTCTAAAAAAACCAAAGTATCTATTCAACGCTACAAAGGCCTCGGCGAGATGAACCCGGACGAGTTGTGGGAGACGACGATGAATCCGGACAACCGCGTACTGAAGCTGGTCAACATCGAAGATGCACAAGACGCCGACAAAATTTTTGACATCCTGATGGGCGAGGACGTCTCTTCTAGAAAATCATTCATCCAATCGAACGCCAAACTCGCTAACCTCGATATATAAAAACGAAAACCCCGGCCACTGCGGCCGGGGTCACTTTGCGTCGATAACTTGATGAGGTTTAAAAATGTCCTCATACAGTAGCATTCTGCCTACCGCAGTGAGCCAGAAAGGCGATGCCATTTGTCGGGGAACCACCACTGCCGTCTGATGCCCGGCTCGAGACACCTCGCTTGCTACACCTCTAAAACCGGTGTCTCCAGTCACAAAGACCACCCATCGGGGCAATTTCTTTCTCTTTAAGCGCAGGCGGACTTCTTCAATAAACACAGTATCAGCATCTTTGTGCTTACTGAACACCACTTGCCCGCTGTACTTTTTAAAGGTCTCGCGCGTCACTTGCTGACGTTCTCCCGATAACATACGTTTTTGGTAATGGGTACCTTCACCGCGCACTCTCTTTCGATGAGTTTGAGCAGTTGCCCAAAGGTCGAGGGTCATTTCAGGCTTGCCCAACAACAAAGGGAGACGTTCAACCAAAACATCAATTCTTTTTTGGTATCTGTCTCTGTTGGTAAGCGACGAAATTCCCAGAGTGTTTTCAAGGTCGATAAAGACTGCGGCGTCACGAGCCGCAGAGGGGTTCTGCGTGCTCATGATGTTCCGTCCTTTTGTACTGGGTTCGTCTGTAAGGTACCTTGTCTACGGAAATTCGACAAGCCAAAACTCGGACATCGGATGTCCGAGTTTTGGTGCGGTTACTCAAGAGCAAAACTGCCCGATGCAATTTCCGATCTACTAATGATACTTTCTATTTCCTTTTTATATCGTGTACGGGTGCCGATAATGCTTGCTAAAAACTCACGCTCGGTAATAGATGGGAAGTTGGGTTCTCCCAAATAATCTAAATGACTACTCCATCTATACTCACGCAATCTGTTCAAGGCTTTTGAAATATTTTTTACTTTCCCTTCGCGCCACTGCGGCATGGAGAGGTCGAGTGCATTGAGGTGAATATAGTAGGGAATATAAAGAAAATGTGCATCTTTTTCGATCAGTTTCTTTTTATATTTTCCTTGCCAGAGTGCACCCGACCGTTCGTACTTTTCATTAAAATACTTTGAGTATCCCATATTGAGCTTTTTCATAAATTGCGGAATGCCGTCTTTTGCCACAGAGGATAAAAGAAGGTGATAGTGGTTTGGCATTAGACAAAAAGCGTGTATACGCACTAACAGGTTGCGCGAGCCTTCGATGTAGCGGCCGGCAAGCCCCGAGTGCAGAGTCGCATTTTTGTCGTTCATAACGAATAGATCATGGATGAACCGGACACGATCCTCCTCGTTTTGCACAATAGTTCGTTTATCGACTCCGCGATTGAGAACATGGTAAAGCTCCATAAAACTAGTATAGCCCAAAACTCGGACATCGGATGTCCGAGTTTTGGGTTTAGTACACCGTATAGGTTATTGCGCCGTAGTTGTTGGACTCGTTAGTCTCCCACAATTGGTTGTAGTTGTCCGCTTGGACAGACGCCGTCTGCTGGTAGGTGCGGAGCCCCGGGGCGCCCGGCGCGTAGTAGGGGGTGGCGTTGCACGGGCCGTACAGGTTGCAGGTGCCCGGACCGCCGTAGATGGTCGGAGCGGGGACGCACGGGTAGCTCCAGCCGGAGCAGCCGCCGTCGTATGTGTTGCCGTACTGTACGTCATAGTTGAGCGTGTAGACGATTTTGTCGCCCGGGTAGAGCGCCTGTTGCGGCGCGGACTGGTAGGTGTAGACCGGGTTGCCCGCCTGACTGGCCGGCAGGTAGGGGAGCGAGGCGCTAAACGCCCAGCCGCCCGGGGCGACATTGGTGCCGACGTTCTCGACGACAAATTGCATCGCGATGCGGCTGCCGGCACGCACCGAACCGGGGTTGCTCAACATATAGACCGCGAGGTCGGGGTAGCCGTAGAGCTGTGCAGTGCGGCCGCTTGCAACGTATTTTGCTCCGGTGTTAGACGAGATGGTGGTCTTGGCCGGAGCAGGGGTAGTTTTTTTAGTTGGGATTACCGTAGTGTTGACGGCAGTGCTCGTAGCTACGACAGCAGTCGAGGGTTTGGTGCCCGAGACAGTTTCTTTGGCCGGAGACGCAGAACCGCCGCTAAGGAGGGTGGGGATATAAAAGGCGAGCTGGATAATGCCCCATGCGCCGAGCAGGAGCACGGCGATAAGGCCGACGACGGCGACGACGCGGAGCACGTTTTCTTTAAAAGTGTGTTTAGTACTCATAAAATATGTATAAATAAGAGACTAGCACCGTACCATATTTTTGTCAAGTGCGGTAGCTTGACAAACACGCAAGAAGGGTTATACTATATAGCGCGTATGGGAAAGCAATTCATCACCTTCGGGCTTACTTTTGTGGCGCTCTTTGCGCTTACCTATGCGTTTATGGCCGCGGTGGACGCTTTGCCTGATCCCGTTAGAAGTGCAGACACTTCTAACGGGACGGGGCCTTCACAAATTGACGAGGCCAACTATGTTGCCGAGGCGCCGGTGCGCGTCGTTGCCAATGCCATCGGTCTTGATAACACTGTCCTCAATCCGGAGTCCACAGAGGTGGCGGAGTTGGACGCGGCGTTGCTCAAAGGCACGGTGCGCTACCCGACTTCGGTGCTCCTTGGCGTTGATGGTACGATGCTCATCTTCGGGCACTCAAGCTACCTGCCCATCGTGCGCAACAAAAACTACAAAGCCTTCAACGGGATACAAAAATTGAAGGCGGGGGACACCGTGAGCGTCTATTCCTCGACGCGCGAGTATCGCTATGTTGTTGTCGGCGTGCGGCTTGCCAACGCCGATGAGGATGTGGTAGAACTTCCTTCAAACGGCAAGTACCTCGCGCTCCTCACCTGCGACTCCTTTGGCACCAAATCGGACCGCTTTGTGGTTACGGCGGACTTTGTCGGGGCGTATGAGTTGTAAGTGAGCAGTTCATAAAGAGTTCAGGTTTGTGGAGGCATAGTTGCTCGCAGAAATGTTGCGGCCAGCTACGCCTCCGGAATCCTAAGGTTAGGAGGTTCCGGGGCTAGAGACAACTCTAATAGTTCCAACAAAAACAGGAGAGTTTGATGACGCGCAAAGTTCGTACGTACCTCGCTACGCTTACCCTTCCGGACTGGACGGTGCGGCATCGCTGGGCAATTCTAGGCACTTTTGCCGTGCTGCTAGCGGTTGGCCTTGTACTTATGTTCGGCGGAGAAAATAAAAATACTCCGCTCACTACCCGCATCGCGTTTGCCAACGCGGATGCCGAGGCGATGGCCAAAGGCATCTTCGGCGGCATGGAGCCCAAGCTCCGCGAAATGGCCCAGGCTATCGAAACGGTCTCGGCCGAAAATGCCAAGACCAATGTCGAAGTGGAATCGGTCAAAGGTCGCGTGGCCAAGATCGAAAACGCCCCGGCAATGACTCCCGAAGACTTGCAGCGGGAGATAAAAAAGCTGATGGACACCATCGAACTGCGGCTGAAGCAACTTGTGCCGATGTCGCAGTACGAGGAGGACAAGAAGGCTGCGGCTGCTAAGATCTCGGCGCTGGAACGCATAACCAATGCGTTCTCCATCGTCGCGAACGCACAAACGGAACCGCCGGCTCGGGTAGTGCGGACTGTGCCGGTGGCGCGTCCCATACAACCCACGGCTCCTGCAGTTGCGCCGGCAAAACCGGCTGAGATTGATCACACTCGCTTTGATGAGCTGGTGCAGGAAAATCCGCGGGCGATGGCCGGCACCGAAGAGCACCGGGACAAGTGGGCGCTTTACTACAACGCCCTCACTCCGGAGCAATTCGAGCAAGCGCGTCAGAAGATACGCATCCGGGAAGCAGGCCTTGACCGGCCCAAATCTACCGAGCGTGACCTCGCCAACTATGAGAAAGAGAGGCGTGCGGCCGTCGCGCATGTTCCGCGCTGCAAATCCGGTACCTTTTCGAAAGAGAAGGGAAAGTGCATCTGAATTCCATCACAGCTTGAAACCAGGAGGAATCTATGAAGCTTCTCTTCTCTCTGCTCGCTATCGGGCTTCTGCTCGGGGGTTGCGCAAATCAGCGCTCTTTTGGCAGTCCGAGGCTTGCTTACGCCCAAAACAACTCGGACGTGGATGACGAGGACGGCTACCGCCGTCAAGCGTCTTACCGCGGTCGCAGCGCTCCCAACTGCGGTGCCGACGGCAAGTTTTCCGAAAAGCTCGGGAAATGCGTCGACAAGGAGTTCCACGACAAAGAATTGTCTGCGGAGCAAAAAGCTACGTTCGCAAGTTGCGAGCGCATCGAGACTCGGACGGTCATGCGTGGTGACCGGCTGGTCCAACAGCAAAGGGGAATTAACTGCCAGCGCCCAAAGTGAGCGTGGGGCAAATATTCCCGGTGGTGCGG
>Ga0209542_10011981_pt1 | contig 15272 bp, 24 predicted proteins | sample RifCSPhighO2_01_FD_184028 | JGI IMG/M metagenome (GOLD analysis project Ga0209542, IMG submission 184028) | Soil microbial communities from Rifle, Colorado - Rifle CSP2_plank highO2_0.1 (SPAdes) (version 2) | ecosystem: Environmental > Terrestrial > Deep subsurface > Rock core/Sediment ...
AAAGTAAAGAAGCAGCCAAAAGAACCTTAGAAGAAATAAAGAAATTAGCCTCTTCAAGCTCGCGAACCTTCCCAATGTACCTGTTGGCCAAAACACTCAAATCAATATCCCATGGATCAAGCTGTTCAGAATTTATCAAATCATAAATGATAGTCTGCCAACTTAACCTATCATCAAAGAGCAAATCATGTATCTGTTCCTGACCAACTCGCTGTATAGTTAGAGGTGAGTTGGGCATTGGCTGAATATCAGGTTCACACCCGCGATCAATCTTCTGTGAAGGAAGAGCCCCATTAATTAAATCATCCATTACAATCTAAAAATCCAGCATTAAATAAACCTATAGTTCCAATTACAAATAATTATGTTGTAACTATGTAATAAGAACATAATAGAAAGATTTAAATACTAGTCAAAGTTCGCACTAATATCATCACCTCTTTTTCCCAGGAGGAGACATCATAGCTATCTTTTTGACGGTTATGGTCTCTCCTCTTTGGGTTTAATAAAAAGATTACCTCTTTAAATCTATAACTTTAAAACCAAATTTTTCATAAATGTTATCAGAACTTATAATTTCATTTTCTTTAGCAAAAGCCATTAATAGGGCATCAAAAACCGTGGCTCCTTGGTCAATGTAATCGCACGCTTTGAAAAACAATTCCCATTTAATAAAGGCAATCATAGAAATCCGTGATATTTGTTGAAGCATTTCCCTTACTGGAATTCCTTCTCTAATACATACAATCATTAATTCTAACACTGTAAAAGGAGTTACATAAATATCTCCTTTGTGTTTTTCATATATTGCTTTCGCTTTATCCTTAAGCCAATCAGAATCTTTCATTAAAGCTAAGAAAAAGTCAGAATCAGCATATTTTTTTAAGGACATTTTTTTCTATTTCAGCTTGTGCATCCTCCTTTAACTTCTTAACAGATTTTCCTCTCAATTTATCCTTTCCTAGATCTCCCAGCGCTTTGATAGGGTCCCCTTCTATAGGTTCAATTAATAAACCATTTTCTATAAGCCGCAAAGCTAAAGTTTTTGATTTTAGAAATCTTCTCATTTCTTCAGGAATATACACCCTACCTTGTTCATCAAAAGAAGCTATCTTTTCCATAAATTAAATAATTTACCATTATTTATAAATATTTCCATTGTATGTTTAAAATACCAATAAGTGAAGATTTAAGATTATCGTCAATCTACAGGTTTGTATTTTATTTACCAAGGAAGTTTATCCTGCTTGAACCAAAATTGACCTGTTTCTTTGAGATTTACAATTTTATTATAGATGTTTTCTGCTGATTCATGTGGCTTAAATTCAGCCCCTTTACCACCCATGTCTGTTTCAACCCATCCTGGGTGAATAGAAGCTACTATAATTTCCTTGCCTTCTAACCTTATTGACAATGTTTTAGTATACATATTAAGAGATGCTTTTGAAATGCGGTAATCTGGATAATCAACGTTCTTTTTAATTCCAACATTAGTTATAGACCCAGCTCTTGATGAAATGTTAATTATCTTTCCTCCTTCTCGTACGAAGGGAAGTAACCTTTCTGTTAAGTCTATTGTTCCAATAAGATTTACTTCTAATACTTTTCTTAAATAATCGATTTTCATAACTGGATCTTCATTATTAGCATATATCCCTGCGTTATTAATTAGAATATCAATTTTTTTATTTAATTTGGTAAAAACCTTTACACATTCCTCTATGCTTTCAGGTAAAGATAAATTGAGATTTAGGACAGTTAAGAGTTTATGTTTAATTGAAGCTTTACCAGATGTAGAAGTTCCAACAACCTCATACTCCTCTGCTAAGAACTTCTCAGCCAATGCTTTGCCTATGCCTCTACTAATCCCTGTAATGAAAACTACTTTATCGTGCATGATAATCTTCAATAAAACAAGTTTAAATTAATATGTATCACTTATTAAACTCTGAATATTTACACTTACCGCAATGTAACCTATTCAAGCCACCACCCATAAAAACACCAGGGCCACACCTAGGACAAAATCTTGCATCTCTTTTAACACTATCACCTGATATTTTGTAAAGTTTATATTTAGCACTCGTTGGCTTGTTCTTATGAGGCTTCTTACCTTCTTTTGCTTTATCAGCCATCAGCTACTCCCCTCTTTCTTAACTTTTAGCTTAGGCTCTATAGACTGCAAATTTTCAACACTATCATAAACACGAGCCTCAATTGTAAATTCTGAACTTCCAAAACTTCCCTTAACAGATTTTACAGCAACACAATCTATAGTCTTCTTAAACTGTTTTGCAATATCTTCCTTAACTTTATCATAAGTAGGGTTTGAAGGATAATTCTCCTTAACAACTATATCATGCCTATGCAACAAAGAATTATAAAAATTCAAAGTAAATTTCATCTTAATCTAACTGCAAAAACTCCTTTTCCTTTTATCCCAAGATTTTTAGCAATCTCTGAATTCTCAGGGTTTATTACTGTTACTTTCCCCTTAAAACTATCAGAGCCATCAGTGTGCTGGCAGTTAGGACAACTAACACCCTCATATATCATTCTGCAATTTTTACAAGCTTTTTCCTTTGCCATTATTCCTTCTTCACCTTTTTAGATTTCTTTCCACTCTTCTCAACATTTTCAGCTTTCTTCGCAGCAACAACAGCCCTTTTCTTAGCCTCTTCAAGCCATTCTAGTTTTCCTAGACCTGGTTGCCTCATAGTCAATCCAATTTTAGGTTCCCCTGCCTTGTAGCTTATAGCAACTATTCTAGCAAGACAAGAATCTCCGACATTTAAAGATCTCTTAGTAGCCTTGCCCTGAAGATTCCCAGTTTTACTCAAAGATACAAAATCTTCCATGGTCTGAGAAATATGAATCATTCCTTGAGTTGGACCTATCTGCATAAAAGCTCCAAAATTAGTTATTTCCTTTATCTTACCCGGAACAAGTTCATGTAACTCTGGCCTCCATACCAAAACAGTAAATAACGACTTGTAATAGGCAGCGCCATCACCAGGAATTATTATTCCCTCTCCTACATCTTTGACTCCGATTACTGAAATAACAAATCCAAGTTCCTTATGCATCGTCTTTACATAAGACTCTTCAAGCTGTTCAGCAACAGCGTCTTTTGTAGCAAGGCCAAAATGCCTTGGCTCTACGCGTACATGATCCTCAACTTCAGCGACATAAAACATCACTGTCAAAGAAAAACATGGTTTTTAAAGACTTCGATTTCGCTTTAAAAGAAATCGAAGATGTTAAAAAATTTAATTCATGTACCCTGATATTCTAATATAAATTTCGCGACTCTATCAAGATATCTTGTATACATTCCCAAGCCATATCTTTTAATATCACTATCCATCCAACCGCCAGAAAAACCTATTAGCACGATATCTTCTCTAATTTTTTTAAGGGCTAAAGCAGTGTCATAACCATCCATTCCCCCATTACCAAACTCATGATTTAAAACAACAAAACTAAAATGTCTATCTTTAACCATGCTTAAAGCTTCTTCTCCACTTGATGCAAAACGAATATCCCTAGAATCAACACCTTCCAATTGTCCACTTAATCCCCCAGAAATACTTTGTGCATACTTACCATCAATAACTAGTATATCTAAAACCATTTATGCCCCTTCATCAACACCAACTTTATTCTGAGCTTTAAAAATAACAATCTTCTTTGGAATTTTTCTTTTTATTCCATTATCTAGAGTGGCAATAAATATTCCTTCCTGTCCTCTCTTTATTAAAAAGTCATCTACCCTTCCTTGTCCAAGAGTTGTTTTTTTCACTTTGTACCTATCTAATAAAGTAAACGCAACATCTATAGCCAACCTATCTTCTCTAGAAGAACGATTACTAATCTTTAAATCTTTCATTTCTTGCAAAACCTCCCTAGGAACTACAGGAGTAAAACCCTGCTCTTGCAACTGACTAAGAAAATCTATTCTCTCTCTCACACAAGAAATTATGAAACTACTGTCAAGAATCACCTGCATAAAAAAGTAAGATAGGCAAGGTATATTAATCTATCGTGACAAATAAAATAATGGAAGAGATGTCCCATGTAATAGATGTCCTAACTAGGGCAAGATATGCATTAGAACAAGAAGATACAAAAAAACTAAGAGAACTATCAGACAAAACAATACACTCCGCTTCAGTTTATCAGCACACAGACTATATATTAGTTGCAACAATAATATACACTCTAAGTAAAATAGTGGAAAGAAAAGACAAGCTAAACATAAAAAACTGGCACCGCTTTGTAGGAGAGACAAGCAATTTAATATCTCTTGCAATATCAACAATTCAAAGAAACAAGCATTCGCAATTTATTAAATTTTTAACTAAAACAAAACATCTTATAGAAAACTATTCTCCAAATATAAAACCTCTAGTAGAAGAAATGTTAAGAAAAGCCTCCATAAACAAAGCATCTAAAATATATGAACATGGAATATCTTTGGCAAAAACAACTAAGCTCTTAGGAGTAACTCCTTGGGAATTATCTGAATATATCGGAGAAAAAGAAAACTCACAAACCAAGCTAAATAAAACGATTGATGCAAAAGAAAGAGTATTAATCACAATGGAGTTTTTTAGATGAAAATAAGAAAATTCAAACCAAATGATACAAAAGCAATCGCTCGAGTAATTAAAAAAACATTTCTTAAATATAATCATAATGAAGGAAGTAAAAAAGATATTAAAAAATATGTTAGTAGATTTGATGATAATAAACTCTCTGAGTTCAAGAAAAAACTAGAAACAGATCCAATTTTATTAGTTGCTGAAAAAAATAAAGAAATTGTTGGAGTAGTTAGAGGAGATAAAAATAGAGTGTGGAATTTATTTGTTGATGGAAAATATCATGGAAAAGGTATTGGAAAAAAATTGATGAATAAATTTGAAGATAGAGCAATAAAATCGGGTTCTAATCACATTAATATAATGTCTTCATTATATGCAGTTCCATTTTATCAGTATGTTGGCTATAAAAAAACAACAGGAATAAGAAAGTCAAGAACTTTTAGAAATCTAAAATATCAACCAATGATTAAAAAATTAAATAAAGGGAAAAGAAAATGATAAAAAAAGTCCTAATTCTTGATGCAGGTCCAATCATAAATCTATCAATGAACGGCCTATTAGAGATATTTGAAAAAATACAACAAAAAGGAATAACCATAGTAATAACAAACTACGTTTATCAAGAAGTAGTTGATAGACCTTCCCACATTCCAAGATTTGAGCTTGGAGCATTAAGAATTAAAGAACTAATAAATAAAGGAGTTATAAAATTTGCCACAGATATAGGATTAGCTCAAAATGAGGTAGAAAGCGAAACTCAAAGATGGCTAAAAATAGCGAATTCAACAGTAAAATCAGATAATCATTTTATTGAAGTTGTAAGCGCACCAGAAATGTCGTGCATAGCTGTTAGCTCTTTATTAAATAGAAAAGGCATAGAAAATGTAATTGGAATAGATGAAAGAACTACAAGAGTTCTTTTTGAAAAACCAGAAAACTTAAGAGATCTTATGGCTGGAAAACTTCACAGAAATATAATATTACATAGTAAGGGGTTAGAAAACACAAAACAATTTAGATTTATCAGGTCAAGCGAATTAGTTTTTATGGCATATAAAAAAAAGCTAATAGAAATAAAAGACAAAAATGCCCTTGAGGCACTATTATATGCAACTAAGTTCAAGGGTTGCGCAATCTCATGGGAAGAAATAGAACAAATGAAAAAATTATAATGGACCTGGAGGGAATCGAACCCCCGTCTTCTGGGTACTCCGAAATCGCTGGAGCCAGATATTCTGAAGCCACTGAACTACAGATCCTTCTATTGCCTCTGAAGTTATAAAGCCGTTTTAAGCTTTACTCTTAACAATCTTTATAAATAACCTTCACAATCATATGGTATGAGTAAAAAAGAGAGTCGTGAGCATAAGACAGATGTACACCATAAAACAAGAAAACATGGAGTAAAAATATCCCATAAATCTTTAGAAGAACAAACATTGCAAAGTCTAATAGAATTACAGAAAGTTCATATAAACATGGCAGAGAAGTTTGATAAATTAGCAATTCATATAGAAAATCTTCTAGGGTTATTTGAGCTGGCAGCTAGAAACTTTGCAAAACAGCCACATATGCAAAGCACAGAAAGAGATAAAGAATTCCTTGAAAAAATAGATAAGCTACTAGAACAAAACAAGCTTTTAGCCAAAGGACTTTCATTAATGGAAGAAAACATGAGGGAAAGGCTCTATGGCATATCTCCTTCAAATACTCTAATCACTAGACCCTCTAATTTTGGAAGCCAATCAACAATGGTACATTCCTCAAATACACAAGTAAAAGAGATATAATGGAAAAAGACCTTGCAGAATTGTTTCTTATAGACTTTATTAATAATCTTATAGAAGTCCAATCTCCATCAGGGAATTGGACAAATCAACAAATAGCTGAAGAAGATCAAAGTGCAATGCAAAAATCTGTTCTAAAACCCAAACAACAAAAGGAAACAAAAATTCATAAATTCAACCCATTGCAAGAAATAAAAACTAATATAAAAAAACAACTGCCTATAAAAAAGCCAATAAAAATCCCCCAAGAGAAAAGATTTCTTTTAACATATCCAACAATTCAAAATACAATATCAACAACAGATAAATTAAATTTGCTTATGAAAGATCCATATGTGAGTGAAGTTGAATGTGTTGGATCAGAAAGTCCCTTAATAGTGCAAAAGTCAGGAATTGCTCAAAAAACACAAATCAAACTTTCAATAGATGAGATATATGAATTAATAGCAGAATTTTCTCAAAAAACAAGAATTCCAGTCATAAATGGAAGAATAAAAGCAGCTTTAAACAATTTAATAATAACTGCAGTTTTTTCAGAAACACTTGGCCCAAGATTTATAATCCAGAAAAAAAGACAGCTAACTAATACTTTTTAGACTATATTCTAAATAGACTATAGACTAAACTTTCATAATTTGTTGCAAGGCGTGCTTTATCTCTAGAATTGAGTTTGCTATATTCTTCAGCAATGAGATTCATTCTTGCCTTAACTAATTTAGGAGATTTATTCAAATCATGCAATGCGTGACTAATCAGTTTACTGACTTTAGAAAAATCACTAAATGCTCCAAAGACCATGTCTTTCTTTATTCTAGGAAAAGAATCTTTATCTTGAAAATCCAAATCAATTTTGCCAATTTTCCTCTTCAACATAATCAAATAATCAAGAACCTCTTGCTTACTGTGAAAATCATTAGGATAATTTTTTACTATTTCATTATAATTTTGAATTGCTAGATTATAATCTTTCCTTCCCAATGCTCTCTTGCCAGAATAAATTAACTTTTTATAATGGGGCAAAGAGATTCTACAAAAAATAAAAAATCCAACAACCATGAAAAACAGCACTATCCATAAAACCCATGGAATTGGCTTGGATTGTTTTATAATCTCTTCCTTTTGTTGCTCAGATAAAGAACCAAAAGAATTCATTCCAAATTCTTTCTCTTCGATTAACGAAAAAGTAATCAGTTCATTAGCCAATAAATATATCTGATCCTCAAGTTTAGAGTAACTATTTGAAGTAAGAAAATTAAAAGTTGGCGAAATTCCTTTTTCTTTTTTATTAATCACAACTGCATTAAAATTCAAATTAGCTGGTTCTTTATTAACATCTGAATCAACTTCAGAAAAATGAAGAGTAAAAATCACATCATCCCTTTTTTGAGTTACCTTAAATAATTCAACTATGGGGCTCAAAGAAGGAGACCTTATATAAACTTCAGATTCTTCAATAACACACACATCTCCAGTAGTCTTATCATATCCGGATTGCCCAAAATCAACGGCTTCAGTATCAACTGCAATCAAATAAGATAACGGAGCGCATGAATCAACAGGAACACACTCTCTTTCAATACAATCTTCATCAATAGGGGATAGCCCATCTAAAGAGTCTCCAGGAATCACCTCCTCAAAATATAAATCAGCTAAGCCTACAGAACCTTCAATTATCTTCTCGTGTTCCAATTCCCATTCTAAATAATCTTGTTGTTCTTCAACTATAACTTCTATTGGTTTAGCTAAACGTGCATCTATAGCATTTATACCCTTCTGAATCTTAGAAATATCCCTAACCATAGAGTCTTGATAACTATCAAGCAAATCAGAGTCATAATCTGCTATAACTTTAGAAGAATCCTTATAAGTATCAGCAGAACTATCTATAATAGCCTTAAGTTCATCCTGAAGCCTAATCAACTCCATGTTTGGAATATCAGGATCCGTAACAACTGTCTCCAAAATATTAGATGAATAATCAGCATTATCAGAAACAATAGTCACGCTTTCATATATTTGAGATATTACACTTTCAGGAGGAGGATTTTTAGGTTCAGTTGTAGTTTGCTCCTCAATCTGAAAGCCTGTAATATTAGGACTAAACCAACTTGCATAAAAAATAGAAAACATTGTTAGCATGAAAGCAATAACAAGAAAGTAAAAAGGTCTCAGATCAAAAAACTCATCCCCATATCCATTAATCATAAAAATCTAGGGAGAAAATACTTATTAAACCTTATTCCAACTAGGTTTAAATAAATAAAAATTCTAGTAATCTCATGAAAGAGATTGTAGTGCTTAGCTTGGGAGGTAGCCTTATAGTTCCTGAAAAAATAGACTCTGCATGGCTGGACAAATTTAAAATTTTAATAATAAAACTAATTAAAACGTATAAGTTTGTGATAGTTTGCGGTGGAGGGTTTGTAGCAAGAGAATACATAACAATTCTTGATAATGAAAACAAAAGTAAAAAACAACAATCCTTAGCAGGAATGGATGTAACAAGAATGAATGCTAAAATAATGATGCAAATTTTAGGAGATTATGCCAACAAGCAACTACCTTCTGATATGAAACAAATAAAAAACATGCTCAAAAAAGAGGATATAGTTTTTTGTGGCGCACTAAGATATTCTCCAAATCAAACATCTGATAGCACCGCAGCAAAAATATCTAACTATCTAAATACTAAATTCATAAATATAACTAATGTCCCAGGCCTTTATGCTAAAAATCCCATGAAAAACAAGAAAGCAAAATTCATAAAAGAGATATCATGGAAAGGTTTTGAAAAAAAGGCATCAAAGATAAAATATAAGCCAGGACAGCACTTTGTTCTAGATCAAAAAGCGGCAAAACTAATAAAAGCAAACAAAATAACCACATATATAATTGGAAAAGATCTCAAAAATCTAAAGAATCTATTGGAAAACAAATCCTTTAAAGGAACAATGATAACCGGATAAAATGATAAACACATCAAATTTAGAAGAAGCAAAAAAGCTAATAAAAAAAGAACAATCTCTAAAAGTTATCATTGGACAAGAAGATAACTTTAATAGAAAAATACTAGAAAATGGGAAGTTTGACATACTTATGTCTATAGAAGAAGGAAATAGAAAAAATAAAATTAGGCAGACTGATAGCGGTCTAAATCACATATTAGCGATAATAGCAAGAAAAAACGATATAGCTATAGGAATAAACCTGCAAGAAATAGCAAATTTAAATTCTAAAGAAAAAGCAGAAAGATTATCAAAAATAATCCAAAATCTGAAAATATGCAGAAAAGCGAAAACAAGAATAGCAGTAAAAACAACAAGCTTACAAAAAGCAAGAGACTTTCTTATTGGATTAAAAGCATCAACCAATCAAATCAAAGAAGCAATAGTTTTTTAATCCATATAGGCACTTAAAAATATAAAATGGACAAAGTAATAGAATCTTTATCTCAGATTGAAAGGGTAATTATCCCTCATCTTAAAAATTCAATAGATGAAATTATAAAAATTTCAAATTTAGATAAAACAACAGTTCTAAGAGCATTGGGATTTCTAGAAAGCAAGGGACTTTTAAAAATAGAACAAAAGCACTCAAAAATAATAGGGTTAGGAACAAACGGAGTTTATTATAAGAAAAATCACCTTCCTGAAAGAAATTTACTTATAACAATAGAAGAAAACAATAATAAAAGCATAAAAGAGATAAGTGAAAAATTAAATTTATCTGAAAATGAATTCAAAGCCGCCATTGGAGCCCTAAAGAAAAAAGCACTAATAACTCTAAAAGAAGGTAAAATAAAAATTTCTGCATCAAGAGAAGAATGTTCTAAAAAATTTCCGGAAGAATCTCTAATAGAAAAGCTTCCATTAAATATTGAAAAATTATCGGATGAAGACAAACTAGCATTTGAATCATTAAAAAATAGAAAAGATATAATAGAAATAATAGAAGAAAAAGAAATAAGCTTTGAATTAACTGAATCAGGAAAAGAAATAGCTGGAAAAAAGATAATTTCTAGCTTGATAGAAGAAGTAACTCCAGAACTGATAAAAGAAGGAGTAAAAAATAATAAATTCAGAAGATACGATTTTAATATAAAAATGCCTTCTATATATGGAGGAAAAAAACATTTTGTAAACCAGTCAATAGAACAAGGAAAGAAGATATGGTTAGAATTAGGATTCAAAGAAATGACTGGAGATTTTACGGTAAATTCATTCTGGAACTTTGATACTTTGTTTACTGCACAAGATCATCCTGTAAGGGAGATGCATGACACTTTTTTCATAAAAGATGTTCAAGGAAAACTACCTGATGAAAAACTGGTCTCTGCAGTAAAAAAAGCCCATGAACAAGGCGTAGAAGATAGCACAGGTTGGAGATACAACTGGAGTGAACAAGACAGCAAAAAGGTATTATTAAGAACACATACTACTTGTTTATCAGCAAAAAAACTCTCAAAACTAAAAAAAGAAGACCTACCTGCAAAATTTTTCTCTGTAAGCAAAGTCTTCCGCAACGAGACTCTTGATTGGAAACATGGATTTGAATTTAACCAAGCAGAAGGCATAGTAGTAGACCCAAATGCTAACTTTAGAAACTTGATAGGATATTTGAAAGAATTTGCGAAAAAAATGGGATATGATAAAATAAGAATTCAGCCTGGCTATTTTCCTTACACAGAACCAAGTCTAGAAGGCTCAATATGGAATGAAGAAAAAAAAGAATGGGTTGAAGTACTAGCAGCAGGAATATTTAGACCAGAAGTTACTATTCCCTTATTAGGAACAGCCATCCCTGTGCTTGCATGGGGTCCAGGCTTCGATCGTTTAATGACTGAAACTCATAAAATAAAAGATCTAAGAGATTTATATAAAAATGACCTAAATCAATTAAGGAAGCATAAAATTTTAATCAAATGACAAACATAATTTTTTCCAGAAAAGAATTCGAAAAACATATTAAAATAACTCCAGAAATAGAGGAAAAGATAACTTTGTTTGGAACACCTCTTGAAACAATTAATGAAAAAAATATAGAAATAGAAGTTTTTCCAAATCGTCCAGACTTAATTTCTTTAGATGGATTTATGCGCTCATTCAAGAAATTTTTAGGTAAAAAAATTGGAATAAAAAAATATGAAATTAAAAAACCCGAAAAACAATGCAAAGTCTTTGTAGATAAATCAGTAAAAGAAATCAGGCCATATGTAGCATGTGCAATAATAAAAAATATAAATCTTGATGATGAAAAATTAAAAGATTTAATAAATCTACAGGAAAAGCTAGCATTAACTCTGGGAAGAAACAGAAAAAAGATAGCCATAGGAATTTATCCATTTAATAAAATAACCTTTCCCATACACTACACATCAAAAGAATCCAAAGACATAAAATACCAACCTCTTGGTTCAAACGCTGAAATGACTGCAAGCGAAATCTTAATATTACATCCAACAGGAAGAAAATATGAACATCTTTTAAAAAATCAAAAAAGATATCCAGTATTTATAGATTCAAATAAAAAAATAATATCCATGCCTCCAATAATCAACTCTGAATTAACTGGCCGAGTTGATATCAACACAAAAGAACTATTTATAGAATGCACTGGTACAGATAAAAATGCAATAGAAAAAACACTCATAATAATTTCAACATCTTTAGCTGAAGCAGGTGGAATAATATATCAAGCAGAAATAATTGATAAAGAGAAATACAATACTCCGGATTTAAACACTCAAAAGACAAAAATATCAATAGATAATGTAAACAAACTTCTTGGCCTAAAGATTACAGAACTTCAAATGTCTCAATTATTAGAAAAAATGGGACACAATTACAAAAAAGGAACTGTTGAAACACCATCTTGGAGAGTTGATATTTTACATGAAGTTGACTTAATAGAAGATATAGCAATAGCGTATGGTTATGATAATCTAATTCCTGAAGTTCCTAATATATCAACTGTAGGAGAAGAATCTAGGCAAAGCATAGTAAAGAGAAAATTATCTGAGATATTAATTGGATTAGGAATGATTGAAATATCTACTTACCATTTAATCAAACAAAATGAATCCGAAAACAGTGGCATAAAAGAAATTCTTGAACTTATAGATTCAAAAAATGAATATAAATATCTAAGACCTAATTTGATGATATCAATGCTTAGGATATTATCTGAAAATAAGGATGCAGAATACCCTCAAAAAATATTTGAGATAGGTAAAGTATTCAAAAAAAATACACATAAAGAAAATGGGATTGAAGAAGAAGATAATCTAATTCTAGGCATAAGCCCTGCAAATGCAACAGAGATAAAAAAACATCTAGATTATCTATTTAAGATGCTAGAAATAGATTACACTATAAATGAAATTAAAATACCTGAACTAATTGAAGGAAGAACATGTTCAATCATTGTAAACCATAAGCCAATAGGATACTTTGGGGAAGTACATCCAAAAACTCTTAAAGATATAGGAATAAACATGCCGTTGGCCATAACAGAAATATCCTTAGAAGAAATATACAAACTATAGCAAGAGACGTTCTTGCTCAATTTTTTGAGTCTCTTGCTATATTCGCGGGAAATAAAAGCAATATTCAATTATTTATTTCCTGCGTTATAATCAACTAAAATACCCTCGACTCTGCTTGGGTAACTTGTCAACCTGCTTCCAATTCCTATCTAAAATATCAATAATTTTAATCAATTCATGTGTCTTCTCATTCCAAATTTTATAAATCTTATTTATAAAATCAACTTCCTCCGCGTCTGTAGAATTAACATTTAACTTGTAAGATGATATTTCAATATCCATAAAAGCAGTGAAAACCGAATCCAACACCTTCTTGTCATCTTTAGTTATCTCTTTAAGCAACATCAAAAAAGTAGGAGGCGCCTGTGATGGATTTATCATAACTTCCATTAATCTCATATAATATGAAACCTTCTCTCCCATCATGCGCCTTATATCTCTTAAAAAGTTTCCAGAATCCCTTTTGATTTTACCAATGTCAAAAACACCATTCATATCATCAAAATTAGGCAGTTCATGTTTTCTCTGCAAATCCTCATATGCTTTTCTAAACTCTGTAAGCTTCATACGCCTAATTAAAAATAGCAGTATAAAAACCCACCTAAACTTTTAAAATACAAGATTTCCAAAATAAAGAATGCCTCCGTAGCTCAGCCGGTAGAGTGCGTCCTTGGTAAGGACGAGGTCCCGGGTTCAAGTCCCGGCGGAGGCTTATTAACAATTGAACCAGTTCAATTGGTGCTTTCCGATAATTTTATTAGACCATCTTTTCTAGATTACATATGTTATCTATTATTAAATGGGATATTTACGAAATTAGTTCTAAAGCTCCTATTACTGGAATTATGTTAAGAGGGAGAATCAGAAAGCTGTGTTTAGAAAATAAAAGAAATGTCTTGGTAGAAAACACAGAAGACGTAGAAAAAAGAGTTAGATTTGCTGTACCAACAGGAGAAAGCATTTCTACAATTTCAGAATACTTAGTTAAAATAATTCCAGATGTAAAAGTAGAGAAAATCAAAAAGAGTGTTCCAAACCCAGTTTTATCTAAATTAAAACTCAATCTAGAAGAAAGATACGAATTATAGTAAAGTAAATAAACTTCTAAATCCTTGAAATAATAAGTTGCGAGATTAGGCGGGTTCAAAGCCAAATAAAAGCTTTGAGTATAAATGTTCAAGTATTAATTTAATTTATAGATTTTGTGAATCTTCCAATATTTTCTAGGTTTTTTTAAAATGGTGATATTATCAAAATATAATTTAAATTTTGGTTTATCTAATTTGCCAATGTAATTCCATATTTGGTTAAAACTTTCTTTAGTATTTCCATAAGAGATAGTTGCATGAGGTTTATGTCTTTTATCAAATTCATGAATTTCTATTCCTTTAATGTCTTTGATTGCTTTAAGTAAATCTTTTTGAGTCTTTTTTGCTTCTTTGGAGAATTTAACTTTTAGAAAAGCTACAAATTTTCTAAAATTACCAAATCCATCAATCTGTATTTTCTCTGCTTTATGTTCCCTCGCGAATTTTTCCAATGTCTTTTCTAAGTATTTAATTTGTCTTTTATTAAATGGAGATTTTAATGTGATATGGGAAGGTAATGGATTTTCAATCATATAATTTTCACCAAATTTAGGTCCAACACTTCTCACTAGATTTTGATGATACTTCTCCGCTTCCCCTCTTATTAGATAAACTAGTACATACTTCATTGAAGAACTAAGATATACACGCTTTAAAATTTATCTTTAAGAAAAGTATTCCAAAAACTAGATAAATATATACTAGTTTGATAGAGGCTTTGAAAAACTAATCAACTCTAGGAAGCCATTCATTCTTCACAACATAACTAGCAATAGAAAGACCTCTCTCAAACAAGTGAGTAATCCACGTACTATACTCAACCAAAAAATGTTCTCTATTTTCAGATATACTCATAGCCAAACTCTGGTTACTTATTATAAGCAAGGCTCCTATAATAAATACTTTCATCAAAATCAACACCCATCTCATTTTAGTCAACTGGAAGAGTTCTGACTAACGTTCCAGTTTAAAGTAGCCTTCCCAGTAATAGAGGCAGTAGTCTTTCCAAAGTTAACTAACCAATAAGCATAAGCCTTTGCTCCAGACATAAATCCCTCAAAAGAGTTAAGATCTATGTTGTTGACTCTTACAACATTAAAAAATGAGAATAACACAAAGATTATCAAGATAGCAATAGAATATGTCCACCATCTTTCATATCTAAACGCAGTTATTTTAAAGAAAAGAAAAATTGCTACTATCACCAGACCTATAAATACCCAATTCACCATTTTAATCTAAAAACTAA
>Ga0209542_10011982_pt1 | contig 15270 bp, 15 predicted proteins | sample RifCSPhighO2_01_FD_184028 | JGI IMG/M metagenome (GOLD analysis project Ga0209542, IMG submission 184028) | Soil microbial communities from Rifle, Colorado - Rifle CSP2_plank highO2_0.1 (SPAdes) (version 2) | ecosystem: Environmental > Terrestrial > Deep subsurface > Rock core/Sediment ...
AATTGGTACTTTAACAGAATCTATTAAAGCATGTAAATTAGCTCAAAAAAATAATATGCAGGTAATGGTATCTCACAGAAGTGGAGAAACAGAAGATTCTTTTATTTCTGATCTAGCTGTAGCTTTAAATTGTAAACAAATTAAATTAGGAGCTCCTTGTCGTGGGGAAAGAACCTGTAAATATAATCAATTATTAAGAATAGCAGAAGATAAAAAGTTAAAATATCCTAAAATATTTTTTAATAGATGTTGATTCAATGGAGGATAATCAATTAATTATAACATGTATTTAATCACTCTAGAAGAAATAGTGGAGGAGAGAGAGAAACTTCTAGAAAAACAAAAAAAACTTCAAGAATTAGTTAAAAAAATAGATTCTGAATCGGTTATTCCTTTTGATTTAAATAAGTTTTATAAATTTTCACAAGAACAAGTATTAGAAGCAACGTCTCAAGAGTATAGGGCCTTTCTAAGAGAAGCACATTATGGCAATTTATACAATGGTCAATATTTATATTTAGGAGATGGAGATTTATTTATAGAAAAAGAATTGATAACAGTTACATCAAAACTTGTTCAATTTTGTGAAATATTAGGTATATCTATTTCGAAAGATACAGGGAAGTTTGTTGGAGTTAATCATAGAGATAGTGTAAAATTATTAAGCAGTTTGGGTTTTCTTCCATTGATAACTCAACAGTTAATGTATACTCTTTTTATTCCCTTCTTGGATGCAAATCAAGATTCTGAAAGAACATTAATTGAAATGAAAGATGAAATTGGGGAGTTATTGGCTGACTTATATAATGGTGATGATCAAATAATAGCGGAAGGAAGAAGAAAAGTAAATTTACCTGGTAATACGTATTTTTTAAAGGATAACTTGGATAATTTTGGAATCCCTAAAGATATAAAAAAACCAATAGGAAGACATTTTTTTTCAAATTATCTTAGGGGAAGGTATAATGCAGTAGCATTTCGAATGAATAATTTTGAATTGGGGTTGCACATTTATCTAGATGCATCAGTTGGAAGCCCAACATTAGGAATACGTCTAGCTAAAATTCTACCAGTTCAAAAAGAATAATACAAACTAACAAAAACACCAATAATTAATAAGATAATTATCAAATAACTAAAATATCCTAATTTTAAATCAAACTCAGGCTTGCGATTACCTAATTTTTTAGCCTTTAAAAACAACAAAATAGATAATATTAAAATCAAACCACCCAAAATACCACCTGTAAACTCTAGCACTTTAATAAAACTTGAAAATTGTAATAAAACAATAATCAAAGGAACAATAATAACAAATAACCAACTTAAATTTTTATTAAGTTTATAATCTAAAGAATAGCTATCCTTCAAAGAATACCCTATTGCAACAAAAGCAGTAGCAAAAGCAAATAAAGCAAAAATATTTCCTAATAAACCCAATCCAGTAGTTCCTACTTCCTTAATTTCAGCTAAACTAGATAATAAACTAAAAACAAATAATATACTAAATAATAAAACAATAAAACCAGCATAAATTATAGCTTTTTTTAGATTTTTTTTATTTTTCATCTCTAAAGCCATTTCAGGTACAGCCCAAATTCCAGAAAAAGCAAATAAAATTACACCATAAGGATATAAAATATTTTTCAAATCAAAACTCAACTCTAACCTTTTAAAATGAAAAATAGCAATAATAGAAATAATAAACAATAATAACATTTTTAAGGAAGAAAAAATATCTTCAACATCTTCTAATATTTTTATACTTCCAAAGATTACACAACTAAATATAAACCAAAATAATAAAGAAAAGAAAAAAGAACTTCCGCCAAAAATAGCTTTTAGAGAATCACCAGCCCCAAGAATATAAGCAACTAAGGTGCCATATAAGGCTAAAATACTAAACACACCAAAAATTAACTTTCCTTTTTTACCTAAATATTTTTCAGCCAAGCCAATTAATTGATGTTTTCCTTTTGTTCTTAAAACAACCTCAGCAATACATAAGTTTACAATTATAGAAATAGTACCCAAAACAATCATTAAAATTATTCCAGGAATAAATCCTGCTTTATTAATAACATAGGGCAATCCTAATATTCCAGCACCTACAGTCATTCCTATTAAGGTTGACATTCCAGAAAAAATATCTCTAAGCATAAAGTTTATATTAAATTTGAGTTTTAAAAATGTATTGGGCCCTGTAGCATAATGGATAGTGCTATCGGCTACGGACCGATAAATCTGTGTTCAACTCACAGCAGGGTCATCAATAAACTATTTAAGCTAATTTTATTAGAAAGTTTTGGGCCTATAGTATAATGGATAGTACAACCGGCTTCGGACCGGTTAATTAGGGTTCAAATCCCTATGGGCTCATTCAGTATTTGACTTTAATACAAAATTAAATGCATTTACTTTTTTACTAACTAAACTTATATCTTGATATCCTGTTTTATAACCTGGTTTAGTTACTTTAAATGAATGCTTTCCAGGCATAATATTATTTATAAGAAGTGGATTATTTCCTGTAGTACCGATATATTCTCCATCTAGATAAATATTAGCTCCTATTGGTTCAGATGTAATATAAAGATCACTTGGCCAAAGTTTTTGCAGCTTAGCAGTTACTTTAAAATTGGAGCCTACCCTAGTATTAACATGTGTATAGTAATTAGCATAACCTTCTTTTTTGACCTCTAATACATGCCAACCTGGATCAATATTTTCAATAGTTGTTGTGCTTTTACCTTTAAGTTGGCCATCGATATAAATATCAGCAAGTGTGGGATTACTAATGACTTTTAATTTTCCATATGGTTCATGAGTATAAATTACTGCCTCTCCAGTATAAAGCATTTGTAAATAACTTACTAATAAAAATAATCCAAAAATTAAAATGAAATAGCTTATACCAACTAATATTTTTTTTTTATCCATATTTCTTTATCTTTTTAATTCTTTATAAAGTTTTTTACAAATAATTTAAGAGATAGGTTTTAGGATAAGAAATTAAGTTAAATCTCTAATACCTAAAATATTAACTTTTGTTTCATTGGGATTTATTTTAATATTTGTTGCAAGAATATAATTTACATTACTTTTTTCTCCAGCTTTAACAACTTCTTTATTTAAAATACCATCAAATACAACTGCATGAATATCTTTTAATTCGTTTAGTGTTGCAATTAATTCAGCAGTTGGAACTTTTCCTAAGATTTGTAGATTATTATCTAATAAACAGGCCCCTCTTGTTCCAACTATATCATCCAACATTTCTTTGAGTGTTGTTTTATCTTTTTTAGATAAATCTATTCTTTTTTGTTGAAATACTTGACGTGGCTCTTTAGTAATCCTTGGAGATGGTCTTTTGAACCCATTTGATAAGGGTCTTTTAAGTAATGGATCAGCTCTGTACTGGGCTGCAGCTATTTTTCCTCTTAAAGCTATATGTATTTCTTTTTTAGTTAATTCTTCTAACTCTTTTCCATCAGGTGCTTTAGTTATATAATCAATATCAGATGTCTCTAGTAATTCTTTTAAAATAAGATCTCCTCCCCTATCCCCATCTACAAATACAGTAATTACTTTTTGTTTAGATAGATTTTTAAGAGATTCTGGAACTGATGTTCCATTCATTGCAACACAATTTTTCATGCCATATTTTAATAGGTTAAGAACATCTGCTCTTCCCTCTACAAAGATTATTTCTTCAGAATCAGATATACTTGGTCCAGCAGGAAGTTTTTCTGGACCCCAAGCCATTATTTCCATCATTCTGACACTTTGTGAGACTTCATCAGTTATCTCTTGAGAATCAGGCATAATTTCGCTTTGAAAACTTTTTAAAAGTTCTTTAGCTCTACTAATCACAAACTCTCTTTTAGAAATCCTTACATCTTCTAATTTTTCTACTCTAACCTTTGAATTGCAAGGACCTATTCTATCTATTGTTTCTAAAGAAGCGGCAATGATTGCTGTTTCTGCTTTATCTAAACTACTAGGTATTAAGATATTACCTGTACTTTTGCCATTAGTGATATCTATCTTTACTTCAATTCTACCAATTTTACCACTTCTTTGCAATTCTCTTAATTCTAATTCTGAGCCTAAAAGTCCCTCAGTTTGGCCAAAAATTGCACCAATGACATCAGGTCTTTCAACAGCCCCTTCGATTTGAATTGAAGTATGAATTATATATTTAGCTGAAACCGGACTTAACTTTCCCATATTCTTACCCCCAGTGAAGAACAAAAGGTCTTCATGAATAATTGTGAAATGATGATCTTTGTTTACTTTTATAGTTATTGCCCGACATTAACTCCCAAACTCCTAGCTTGGCATTTGCCGTAAACTTCTTTGGGTCTTTCTCATGACGGGCTAAATATTAATGTCTAGAAGGGTATTTAAATCTTACTTTTATTTTTGAACTGTAAAATTAGCGACACCTCAGAGCACACTAAGCCTTCTCAATAAATATCTTATTCTTTTCAACTTTTAACTCTTTATCCAATAAATTTAACTGCTTCTTTTGGCAAATTTATTCTATATTTGTAGTAAGTTGTATTTTCACCTTTCTTATCAACCACTTTCATAAAATAAATTAGGAACCAGAAATTTTTAAAGGTGTCAGTCTCCGATTAGCTTTTTACACCAAAATAGGTATCGCTAACTTTTATTCTTTTTTTAAGGCTATCTTTATATCTTTCCCTTTAACAGTTTTTCTTTTTGAATGTAAAGCTATTTTAACAGCATATTTACCTAGCTCCTCAGCATAATCCTCTAAGGCTTCCTTAAGTGTTTTCTTTGCATCCTCACTTACTCTCGGTGCTCCTGCCTTTTTTAATAGTTTTTCCATAGCTGCTAATGGAAGGATTGATGTCATAAGTTATAAAAGGATTAGTTAATTTATAAAGATATTTGTACAATACATTTATAAGATTTAATTCTTTTTTTAATAGATGCTTAAAAATGAAGAGATAGAACTAATAAGAAAATATCTAGAAGAAGCTAAACGACCTTTATTTTTTTTTGATGATGATTCTGATGGTTGTTGTAGTTATTTACTTTTAAAAAGAATGTATAAATTTGGCGCAGGGATTGTACTTAAAGGTAGATTAGAGGAGATCTATATTAAAAAAGTTTATGAATATAAACCAGATTTAATTGTTGTTTTAGACAAGCCCATAATAATGCAAGAATTTTTAGATAAAAATAATGTGCCTATTCTTTGGATTGATCATCATCCATTGATTAAACGAGAGAATGTAATCTATTTTAATCCAAGAAAATGGAATGAAATAGGAATTCCTTGTACTACTAGAATTGTTTATGAGATTGTTAAAAATGAAAAGGATATATGGTTGGCAGTTGTAGGCTGTATAGCTGACTTTGATATGCCTCCTTTTTTACAAAGATATTATGAAATTTATCCTGATTTATTAGAAGATATGAAAGATATTGAGACAATTTTATTTCATAGTAAAACAGGAGAACTGGTAAATATTATTAATTCTTGTTTAAAAGGTACGACTAGTGATATTAGAAGATGTTTAAATATTTTAACTAAAATTGAAGATCCTAGGGAGATTTTATTAGAGAAAAGTGCTAGAGGTAAATATTTATTTAATAAATATCTTAAGATAAGAAAAGAGTATAATAAATTGAGAGATAAAGCTTTAAAGATTGAACCTGAGTCAGGCATGTTAATTTTTATTTATCTATCTTTAAAAAATAGTTATTCTGCAGAATTATCTACAGAATTAAAATATTTATTTCCAAATTTATTTGTGATAGTTGGAAGAAAAAAACAAGAGGAGGTTATTATGAGTTTAAGATATCAAATGGGTGGTCTTCCTTTACTTTTAGATAAGGCTTTAGTTGGGGTTAAGGGGTATGGAGGTGGTCATGAAAATGCATGCGGGGCTGTTGTTAGCATTAACGATTATGAGTTATTTATAGAAAATTTAAGGGTTGAATTCAAAAAAAGAGGAGAATAATGAAGAAGATAGTTTTAATATTTATTTTATTGATTGGTATGGTTTATGCAGAAGAGGATTATAATAACTATGATTATTTAGTTGTTAATTTTAATTTAGATACTAGTTTTTCATTTCAACCAATAGGAGAGATCCAAAAAATAGATCTAGTTAATGCTAATTTAAGTTTTTTTCCAAAAGAAGACCAAAATTATGATATTCAAAGTTTAGAATATTTTACTAAACCGCCTGCAGAAGTTTATGAAAGTGATGAAATAACCTCTTTTTCTTGGGTGGAACCAAAAGAAAAGATTTTTGATTTTGGGATTAATAGTGTTATAAAGAGCCAAAATTCAATAGCTGTGATTGATAAAAAAATTGAATTTCCAATTAAAAAAATTAATTCTGTTTATACAGAACCTGGGGAGTTAATAGATATTAATGATGCTATTCGTTTGCAAGCAAATGAATTAGTTCGAGGAGAAGATGATCTTTATATTGCTGTTTTTGAAGTAGCAACATGGGTTGAAAATAATATTGAATATGATTTATCAACTTTGACTGCAGAGGTAGTCCAAAAGTCTAGTTGGGTTTTAGAAAATAAATATGGTGTTTGTGATGAATTAACTAATTTATTTATTTCAATGGTTAGATCTTTAGGTATTCCTGCTAAATTTGTATCTGGCATGGCTTATACAAATATATTGGGAGATTGGGGGCCACACGCTTGGGCAGAGGTATATTTCCCAGATAAGGGTTGGGTTCCTTTTGATGTTACTTATGGTCAGTTTGGATGGATTGATCCTTCCCATATAAAATTAAAGGAATATATTGATTCTGGAGATCCTTCTGTTCGATATTTCTGGAAAGCAAATGGTTTAGAATTTGAATCTATTGGGGTTGATTTAGATGTAGAGTTATTAGAAAAGGGTGAAAAAATTACATCTTTATTAGACTTTGAGATTGAATCTTTAGCGGATAATTTTGGTCCAGGAAGTTATATCCCTTTGCAAGTTAAAATAAAGAATAATTATAATTATTATGTGCCAGATACTTTTTTTGTTAGTAAATCTCTTGAGTTGGATGGTAAAAATTTTCAACCAATAATTTTAGAGCCTTATAGTGAAAATAGTTTATTTTGGTTAATGAAGGTTCCAGAGGATTTAGAAGAGGGATATTTATATTATACGCCTATAGAGGTTCAAGATCTTTTTCATGAATCTAGACTTATCAATGTATCTTATAGTAATTCTTTTGATATATTTAGTAAAGAAGAAGCTTTAAATTTAATAGAATCTTATGAAAATAAGCCAGAAAAGAGTTATTCTAATGAATTAGCTTTAAGTTGTAAGAGTAGTAAGAGTTTTTACCTTATATACGAAAAACCATTAATCATATGTGATATAGAAAATATAGGAAATATGTTTTTGGAGGCTATAGAGATCTGTTTAGAGAGAGATTGTAAAAAAATAAATGTTGGAATTTCTGAAATAAAAAGAATTGATTTTGGGGTTGAAGACCTTAAAAAAGGAAGTTATCAATATAATTTAATCGGTAGATATAAAGATCAGGAGATGAAGAATAGTGTATATTTCCAAATTCTAGATAATCCTGGATTAGATATTAGTTTATTAGATAATTTGATGTCTATAGGTTATAAAGAGGAATTTGATATGTCTTTTAGTTTAACAAGTTTTTTACCTGTTAAAAATATTGAGCTTGAAATTGATGGGAAGAATGTGGCTAATCTTGAATGGTTAAATGAGACAAGTAAAATAACTGTTCGAACTAAAGGTAAGAATTTTTTGGATGGAAATATTAAAATTAAAGTAATTTATCTAGATGAGTATAACCAAAAATATATCCTAGAAAAAAAATATTTTTTAGAGATTACAAACATTCCTTGGTATATAGAATTGTTAATGAAAATAGGGGTTTTCTAGGTGATAAATTAAAAACCTTTATAAGAATAAATTCTCTTTTTATTTTATGAATCCTTATTTATTGCAATCTTTAGATAAAAAAAAGATATATTTTATTTGTTTTTTAATTTTGGTTTTGGTTGTATCTTTTTTATTGTTTTATCCTAAAAATTGTAAGGACGATATTAATTGTTTTAATGATTTAGCTTTAAAATGTTCACGTGCTAAAGTGATTGCTTCTAATAATGGAGATCTATATTCTTATGAAATTAAGGGAAAAAAGGAAAACGGTTGTATAATAATAGTATTTCTAAAGTTTATTCAAAATAATAATAACCCTATCTTAAAGGGTATGTTAGAAAACAAAGGGATGATTTGTAATGTTCCTTTGGAAATAATTCAATTAAAACCAATTTCTGATTTAGAGGATCTTAGTGATTATTGTACTGGTCCTTTGAAAGAGGCAGCAATAGAGGTTACTTTAGAAAAATTATATTCTATTGTTGTAGCTAATTTGGGTGAAATTGGGAAAGAATATCAAAATGTATTAAAAGCAGCAACAACAAATAATACATTAATTTCTAATTCTTCTTAAGATATAAAATATTTCATTTTTAAAATTTAATATTTCAAATTCATAATTTAATCTTTTTATCATGATTTCAAACCATCCTCTTCTCAGATAATTCATTTTTTTTCCTTTTAAATTGATTTTAGAGAAACTTACAACTTTAACTTTAGAATTTACTGATTCTAAAATTCTTTCTGCATCTTTATGACTAAATAAATCTAGAAGTTTAAAGAAAAATGAAATATCTCCAAATAATTTGAAATTCTTATTTAAATCTATTTTGTAAACCTTTCCTTTAATCTTTTTTTCAATAAAAAATTTGTTTAAAAAAATACAATCATTTTCTGTTAATTCACTTACAATAAATTCTTTGTTTTTATAATCTGGAATTAAATTATAACTTAAAATATTCATCCCGCAACTAATATCTACAATCCTCTTAAAATTATCAAGAGAAAATATTTTTTTATACAACTCATGATAAATCTCTTTTCTCTCCACATAAGACTTATGTTCTTTACCCCAAAATTGACCATAAATCTTATTCAAATAATTTCTTATTTCTTTTACTGCTTTAACAAAATCCTTTTTTTTCTCAATTTTATTTCTTTTTAAATAATCTTCAGCTAATTCTTGAACAAAAGAATCATCTAAATTTTTTAATGTTTTTTTTTCTTTTATTTTTTTAACTAATTCATTAAACATATAATCTAAAGAATAATATAAGTTTAAATAATTAATTAATTCTAATAAATTATGGAATATCAAAGTAGCAATTATCATAGATCTCATTGGAGAAGAAAAACAATTAAAGAAAGACCCGAAAAACAAAAGGGAAATCTAGCAGCAATTGTGAATCTTAGTCTTGCTGTAAGCTTTATAGGTGTTAATCTTATAGCCGGGTCTAACCCTGAACCAATACAAGTTCCCATTAAAGAAGTCTGTTATTGTGTGAGTGGTACTATCTTATTATCTGCCTTTGGCTATAATTTTGGTAGGTATCTATTTAAGAAAACCCCCTAAAAACTAATTAACGATCATATCTCTAATTGCATAGACCAACAGAATCAATGCTACCACAATGATCAAAACCCCACTAGTTGTCAAATCAGCAATTCCACTAGCAAAATTACAGGTCCCTTCTTTAATTCTTAGCCAATTATTATCTCTTTCTACCATTACCCAAATAGCTCCAAGTGCACCTGTAGCCCCAATAATACCTAATAAAGACACTAATGTGGTAGCTCCAGTTTCTTTTCTTAAAGAGCTAGTTAAAATTTGACCTTTTTTATTTAAATCAGTTATAGATATTATCCCTTCTCTTTTTATTATTTTTTTTGCATCAACAACAACTTCAGGAGGGACCTTTTCTATAACCAAACTTTGAAAGTTAGCCATAATAGCCACAGGGTTTTTTATTTTTCTAACTGCTTCACTAATTAAAATTGTTTGATATTTAGATTGTTCTTTTAAACCTTCAAAATCTTCTTTTGCAAATAGATCCATCTGTTTACTAATGCTCTTCTCCAAATTTTTAACCAAACTTTTTATTCCAGAAGCATAATCAAAAAATTCCTTAAACATATGTTCTATAATTTTTCCTTTATCTAATTTAGTTTTTCTCAACAAAGAAACTAAACTACTTTTATTTGCTGCAATATCTTTATATGATTCATACATCTCATTAAATACGTTTAATTCTATTTCTAATAACCTTCCTAAATTTTTACCAGAAGATTTATCTTCTTCTAAATTTTCAATAAACATTAATTTATCTATACCTTTTATTTTAGAAAGTTTTATACTTAATTGCGTCATATCTCTTTGTTGAGCAGATAATAATTCAATATAACCATTTAATGCATTTAAATCTTTTTGATTAACCATAATCCTCTAATTAATTTAAACTATATAAATATTATGCCCAAATGCAAAAAACTTATAAATTATGTTCTACTGTTAATTATTGGTAAGCTAGACTGGCAGGTTAGGTCTCTGCTGTAACTTTAAATGGTCTATAAAAGAGTCGAAGCTGGAAGAGAGGCCTAATTATTTCAATGGGTCTTGATCACTACTAGGATACTCTGTCCTAATTGACTGTTATTATTGTGAAAAGTGTCAGGGTAGGAATACAGCAGCACTAAGCTTTAATAGTGGTGCTTTTAGGGTAGCGGGGTTGAGGAACGGTCAAGATAAAACCCTTTGGGGTAGTTAACCCATCTTTTGGCGTGCTTACCTATTTTTTAAAAAAATAAGTAATACTTTAATTCCTAACCCAAATATGATTAAGCCACTGATTATCCATACACCATAGCCCTTACCAACAAAAAGATTAATGTTTCTTACTATAGAACCTGTAGGGATTATTTCTTTTTTGTTGTTTTCTAGGTTTATTAATTCTTTTGCTTTTGAAGGTTGATTATTTTCTATGATAGGCTCTTCTTTTTTAATAACTATTTCTTGAGTTGGTTCAAGTATAACCCCTTCAGAAGGACTTTCTTCTAATCTTCCAGATGAACTTCCTACATTAGATCCACTTATTATACTTGCTGGGGGGTTTTCTATATTCTCTTCAAATTTAATAACTGTAAAATTGATTTTTTCTGTTTGATTTATGTTGTTAGAAGAATCGTTAGCTATGATTGTAATATTAAAAACACCTAATAAATCCGGCATTAAAAATGATGTATTGAATTTATTTGAATATGATAGGTTTATTAATTCTAGTTGTTGTGTTGAACCATTAGGAAATTCTAAATTTGCTAAAACTTTTTCTAAAAAATCATCAGTTACATTAGCCGAGATTTCTATTCTATCTGAAATATTAAATCTTGAATTTAATAGTGGCCATAATTCTATAACTGAAGGATTTATTTGATCTATTTCTTTAACTTCGTATCTTAATTGAAATTCATCTAATTTACTTTCACTTAAACCGTCTGAAACTAATGTAAATTTTAAAATGATTTTTTTATCTGTTTTATTTATAATATCTTTAATTGGGTACCAATTAGATCCAGAATCATTAGAATAATCTACATTTACCCAGCCAATATAACTTATTTCATAATTATTCCATTGTTTTAAATCATTAATCTCTATTTCTTTAGTTTTAATAATTCCTGTTTCATTATATAGAAGAGGATAAACATAAAATTCAGTCATACCTGCACTTAATTTATTTTGTTTAGAACCTGGATATAAAGAAATAGGGTTAAATTGTAGATTTTTAGCATAGATTGGAGTAAAATTAAAACATTCAATAGGTCTAATTTTTTCATCATTTTCTTTAATAAAAGAATTGCTCAAATTGACTAAAAAACTATTTTCGTTAAAACTAATATTTGTTACATTCCAAAGAGGGTCCTTTGTACTGTCTAATTGCATAAAACAGATTTTAGATAGGTTATAATTCTCTTTAAGACTAAAATTAATAGATGTGTTTAATCCATCTTGGTTTGTAGCCCAATATTTATCTGTTCTGTTGTCACAACTTTTTTCTTTTTCATGATTTTTCTCTTCACTAGAAACTGAAATATTATCTCTATCTAAATTAACTATTAAACTATTATTACTTATATTTTGTAATTTTTTAAATTGAGCAAAACTATTAATTATTTCTAAGGTTTTATTATCATATATATATAAATTAGGATTATCCAAACTCCAGTATATTGAAATAAATTCTGAGATTATATTTTCTTGATAGTTTGCTTCTACATAAAATATGTTAAAACTTAAAAGTAGAATAAACAATAATATTTTTTTCATATTTTTAACTAAGAAATTTTATTTTAAAAATATTCTTATTTTAAATGAAATTCCACAATATCTCTTTCTTCTAATTTATGCTCTAAACCAACACTAATTCCATTATGTTTAACAGATTTGCCCCAAATTTTAGCATATTTAAATCTTTTAATAAAATCTTTATGAACAATTTCTGCTAAATTTTGTACTAAACTACCTTCTTTTAAGGCTACTGGAGGGTAATCTTTGGCTTTTCCAGGCATTTTAGTGTACACATATAATAAATCTAATTTTTTCCAAATATTTTCTCTTAAATCAGAAATAAAACTAATCTTATATTTTGTTTTTATATGCTTAAATTCTTTATTTATTACAACAATAACAGGTATAACATCACCATAATCAATTCTCTCTTTTTTTTCACCAAAAGAAATAAAAGCACCACTAAATTCTTTTTCAATTATCTTTAATTGTTCATAACAATCTTTTTTTCCATCTAAAACAATTACTATTAAATCACAAGTTCTTATTATACTAAACCATGTTGGACCCATTCCTTTGGTAGACATTCCAGGAAAGAAGGCTGGAATTTCTATTAGTTGAATCTTTATTCCTTCATAATCTAAAACACCTATTTCTGGTTTTTTAGTTGTATACACATAATCTGCAATTTCTACTTTAGCGCCTGTTAGTCTAGATAATAAAAAACTCTTTCCAACATTGGTAACTCCTACTAAAGCAACCTGCGCAGCACCTTCTTTTTTAATAAAAAGTGATCTTCCAGAACTCTTTTTTCTTGCCCTATCCTTTTCTTGTTTTTCTTTTAATTTAGAAATCTTAGTTTTAAGTTCTTGTTGCAATTTTTCTGTTCCTTTATGCTTAGGAACTGCAGTTAACATTCCCTGAAGAGCTCTTATCTTTTCAGAATTACTTTTGGCTTCATTATATATCTTTTGAGCTTCAAAATATTCATATCCTGCATTAATTGGCATAGTTTAGATAGACTCGTGTTGTTTAAATAATTTATTAGAATTAAATTAAAAAAAATAATTTACTAAGGGAAAGTTTTTACCTTTACATTATAGATTCTTGGATCCGGGTAATATGTATGAAGCCCAACCCTAGATACAAGAATCTTATCTACATATGTAGGAGATGTAAAGGAGTAAAAGAAAGCATCCTTAAGAGGAGTTTCATCATAAGCCACCAATTTACCCCCTAGGTATACCCATTCTGTATTATTTCCATTATAATTTGCTGTATAGAATACTTTTACACCTGTAGGTTCATACTGATATTCTCCATAACCCCAGTCGCCATAATTTGAAATATTCACACTTAAAGAACTATATTGACTAATATTTGCCCCGTAATCAAACATAGTCCAACCCTTAAAATATTGATCTGATATTGATTCATAACATATTCCATTATTCTGATATACAGAATGTGTCGTTCCAGCAGGACAAGTACCAGGATTAGCTCCAGGAATACTATAAGTAGATAAGCTAGCATCAATTTGATAACTCGGATTAGTTACATGATCATAAGAGTTTATAGAAAGTGCTGCATATACGCCAACAATTAAACCTAAACAAATAAAGAAACTAAAATTTTTTTATTCATTTTTTTGCCTCCCTTTATTTAATTATTATAAAAGATATTTTAATACTTAAAATTTTGTAGTCATTTAATAATGTAAATATAGAAAAATAATCTTTATAATTTAAATCAAATTACTAATCAGTATGGTTTTAAACAAATATTCTTTTAAAGAATATTCTAAAACTTATAAAATTCTTTTTAAAAAAGAAAGGATTAAAATAAAAAAATCCTTTCAAATGCAATTATAGAACATATAGGAAGCTCTTCTGTCAAAAATTTAGGAGGAAAGGGAATTATAGACATTATAATCTCTATTCCTAAAGATAAGATAAAATTATCAAAAGAAAGATTAGAAAAGAATAGATATGATTATATCCATTCTGGAGGAGATAAAGATAGAATATTTTTTCAAAAAATTATAAAATACAATGGAGAAGAGAGAAGAGTGCATATTCACTTATCTAGCAAAGATACCTATGCCTGGAAAGCAGCTATAGCTACCAGAAATTATTTAAATAAACATGAAAAAGCAAGAATAGAATATGAAAAAGTAAAGAGAAATGCAGTTAGATATGCCAAAGGTGAAGGAGCAAAATATAGAAAATATAAAGACTCTTTCTTAAAGAAATTAGAGAAAAAGGCTTTGAAAGAATAATAAAACAAAGAAAACAATTTTTAGATGATTTAGATTTAAAACAGCATTTCATAATGACAAAAGAGGCAATATGATTGGAATGTGACAAATTTATAAGAATTGCAAAAGAAAACCAACTAATTTATTGGTTGGTTGAATTTTGCACTGGACATGGACATACAAAATATATAAATAAATTTCACTTAGTTTAGTTATGATAAGCTATAAGTTCAGGTTATATCCTAGCAAAGAACAACAAGATCGATTAGAGTACACTTTAGATATTTGCAGAAGAACTTATAATGAACTTCTTTCAGAGTTAAATAGTGGATTTACTAAATTAGAACTATCAAATTATCTTTTAGATTTAAAAGCTTGTTACCCAGAAATGAAGAACGTATATTCTAAGGCATTACAAGTTGAAAATGATAATCTTTTTAGAAATCTAAAAGGATTATCAGAATCGAAGAAAAATGGAAATAAAGTTGGAAGATTAAGATTTAAAGGAAAGGGATGGAAGAAAACCTTTACTTTAAATCAAAGTGGTTTTAGATTAGATGAAGAACAAAATAAGTTAAAACTTTCTAAAATAGGCGAAATAAAGATAAAAAATCATAGATTAATCAAAGGTAAAATAAAACAAATTATAATTAAAAAAGAAATAAACAATTGGTTTGCTATTATTCAAACAGATGAGACTATAAAAAGAAAACATGGAGAAAATGAAATCGGTTTAGACTTTGGATTGATAGATTTTATAACTGATAATAATGGAAATAAGGTTAAACTGCCTAAAGAATGGAGTTTACA
>Ga0209542_10011983_pt1 | contig 15270 bp, 15 predicted proteins | sample RifCSPhighO2_01_FD_184028 | JGI IMG/M metagenome (GOLD analysis project Ga0209542, IMG submission 184028) | Soil microbial communities from Rifle, Colorado - Rifle CSP2_plank highO2_0.1 (SPAdes) (version 2) | ecosystem: Environmental > Terrestrial > Deep subsurface > Rock core/Sediment ...
ATACCCTGAAAACAGCATTTGGCTTGCATGCTCCATTCTCTACAATCAAGCCTCCTGCCGGAGTCTGCACAAACACCTTGTTGCTCTGCTCGTCATAGGTGAATCTGAAAGTGCCTTCGTCTATGACCTTATCTGTGCCTGTCAAGACATTGCCTGAGAAGATTTTAGTCTCCCCTATTGCAATGGGTAAAAAAAGGAGTAGTGTGGATAAAAATATCGCCAATTTCATAATTTAAAACATTTTAATAAGAATATTTAAAACTAGCGATTGGCTATTCAAATATTTTCTGCCAATTCATGTAAATGCTGTTGATTACTTCAATAACATCCATATTTTTAATTTCTGCTATCTTCTTGTAGCTTTCAACTACAAATGCAGGCTCGTTTGTTTTTTCTTTATAAGGGCTTAGATAAGGGCTGTCTGTCTCGCAAAAAAGCTGGGTGATTGGAATGTTTCCTGCAATTTCCTGAAACTGCTGGCTTCTTACAACAATAGTCGGAATGCTAAGAAACCATCCATTATCAGAGATTCTTTTTACAAGCGATTTTTTGCCTGAGAAGCAGTGCATAATGATTTTTTTGTTTTTTGAGGACTCAAGCATCTCGATGCATTTTTGCTCGGATTTTCTTGAATGCACAACTATCGGCTTTTTTAACTCTTCAGCTAATTTGATCATCCTATCAAAATCTTCAATCTGCTCTTTGCTTTCGCCATTGACAAAATCCAGTCCAACCTCGCTGATTGCGACAATATTGCTTTTGTTTTTTCTTATGAAATCTATCTCTTCATCAGCATCAAAATCAGAAATCTTTGATGGATAATCGCTGCTTTCCATGTCTTTTTTCAATGCATCCCTTGGGTAAAGCCCCATGGCGCATTCAACAATGTCATATTTTTCCGAAAGCTCAAGGCATATCCGGTTAGTCTCTGGATTTATGCCGTTTGTTATTATGCGCCTTAATCCGGCATTTTTAGCCCTTTGCACGATTTCGTCTATTTTACTGATTAGCAAAGGGTGGTCAAGATGGGAATGCACGTCAACCAGCAGGCTCATTTCGAAAGCGGGGTTTATAATAAGATTTAAATAACTATTGTGTTTACTTCGCTGTATGGATAGTGTAAGAAAGTTTGGAACATAGGTTTTGACTTCTTGGTTTAGTTATTTTGATTTTTTGTGTTTTATTTTTATTTATAAAATATAAATTACTACAAAAAATGAAGCCTGTAAATCATATAAAAATAAAAAATGAAATGAGCGTGAATGAGCTGGCAAAGCAAATGGCTTTAACAGGGGTTTTAGGCTCAGGAAGGCTCGGAAAAGCCATCAATATCTGCGAAGCGATGATTATGGACAGGGACTGCAGGGTTTTTCTTGGATTAGCGGGCCCTCTTGTTCCAGGAGGCATGAGAGAGATAATAATTAATATGATAGAAAGCAAATGGGTTGATGTTGTTGTGGCAACAGGCGCTACTTTGACACATGATTTGGGAGAGGCTCTTGGCTACAGGCACTATCAAGGTGATGCAAATGCAGATGATGAAGAGCTTTACAAAAAAGGCTTTGACAGGGTTTACGAGTCTTTAATGCCAAACAAGATTTACGAGGGCATGGAAGACTTCATTGCGCATAATTTTGATAGTTTGAAGGGCAAAAAATCAATAAAAGATTTTCTGTGGGAGATTGGAAGACTGACGCCAAAAAAATCCATATTGAAAGCCTGCTTTGAAAATAAAATTCCTGTATTCTGCCCTGCAATTTCTGACTCAGGCATAGGGTTGATGATATGGGGGCAGATTGCAAAAGGAAAAAATGTTGATGTAAGGGCTTTTGAGGATTTGAAGGAGATAATAGACATTGCATGGACTGCAAAAAAAACAGGATTTATTTATTTTGGCGGGGGAGTGCCGAAAAACTACATACAGCAGGCAATGCAGTTTTCAAAAAAGGCCTCTTATGGAGTTCAAGTGACAATGGACAGGCCAGAGCCAGGCGGAAGCTCTGGCGCAGAATTAAGGGAAGGCATTTCATGGGGCAAATTAAACTCAAAAGCCAAGTTTGTTGATGTGATATGCGATGCAACGATAGCAATGCCTATAATGTTTGCTGCGCTGAAAGAGAGGATTAAATAAGAATATACCTCAAAATCTCCCTCAAGTCTTTTTTCTCGATTACAACATCAGCTGCTTTTTTCAGATCTTTATAATTGCAGTTAAACGCTATGCCCAAACCTGCCTCTTTTATTATCCTTAAGTCATTCAGGTAGTCTCCCACAAAAACGCATTCCTTTAGGCTTATCTTTTCCCTATCGGCAATTTTTCTTAATGCAATGGCTTTACCATCCATGTCGTACTCTGTTGCATCAACCTTGATTATACTGCCATTTTCATCAAAATAAATCCTGCTTAAAAAAACATCATCAAAAAATTCTTCATAGTTCGGGATAAATTTTTCCAGCAAGATGTTTAATGAGCCCGAGATTATTGCAAGCTTTAAGCCTCTTTTTTTGAGCTCTTTCAATGTTTCAATCGCCCCTTCCATAAGCTTCAAATGTTTTATTGCATTGAAAAAATCCTCCCTTTTTGCGCTTCTCTCGCGCCAAAGCTCTATGTCATGCTCAGCCCACTGCTTGTAGGTTATTTCCCCGTTAAAGAACTTTTTTCTTGTATCGTCTCTCCTGTGCTTATCGGTTTGGAAATAATCATGGAATATCTGCCAAGAGAATGTAAGGTTGTCTATCAAAGTCCCGTCAACATCAAAGCACACCAATTTGTATTTTTGCATTTTGGGAGGTAAGAAACGAGTTAATTTAAAGCTTATCGATTATGTTTCTATACATTTAAATATTACATATGGGTTTCTAAAGTCGGTTATCGGATACATTGAGGTCAAAAGTGGAATTCAAGCAAATCGTAATGGAAAGGTATGCAACAAAGCTGTTTGACGGAAGAAAACTGCCAGATAGCAAGATAAATGAGCTTCTTGAGCTTATAAGGTACTCACCTTCCTCTTTTAACATACAGCCATGGGTTGTGAAAGTTATAACAGACCAGAAGATTAAAGAAAGATTGACTCCTGTGTCAATGAATCAAAAGCAGATAGAGTCCTGCTCCCATCTGCTGGTTTTCTGCGCAAACAAAGATATTGCCGGCAACATAGATAAGCTTGAGAAGCTGATGAAGGAAGCTGGAGCAAGCACTGAGTACATAGATATTATGAGGGGTTTTGATAAAAGCCTGAGCGACGGGCAGAAATTATCATGGGCGCAAAGGCAGGCTTACCTTGCCTTGGGTAATACCCTTAATGGCGCTAAAGCGCTTGGCTTTGACTCGTGCCCGATGGAAGGATTTGATCCAAAAGAATATTCTAAAATTCTTAATTTGCCATCAAATTTAGTTCCAACAGCTTTGTGCCCGATAGGATATGCCGCAGACAAGCAAAAGGGAAAATTAAGATTTCCGAGAGAAGAGGTTTTCATATAAATTATGCCCCTGCGGAGCAACAGACCTTAGTTGAGATGCCCACCCTTTTCTATCTTAGTTTTCTTTTAAGATAAACTTCCAAGTATTTATTTTTTGCGGATTTTCGACTGATTTTTGTTTAAACAAAAAAGTAAAATTATTTGAGTAAATAGCTCAAATAAATAGTGTTGTTCAATCCTAAATATAGGACAATCAGACAGAAAAGTTATCTCTTTTGCAGATACTATTATCTGTTTTAAAGATAGTTGATGACAAAACCCCAAAATGTATAAATATGCTTTAAACGATATTATCATAAAAAGTATAACAATATGATATAAAAAATTCAACGCCCTTTGTTATCAATAGTCATTATAATCCGAATGGATATGTAGGTTGTATTTAAATACTAACAAAATTACCTATATATAAGTAAGATTTAAATACTAGTTCATTTACCTACATATTATGGAGATTAGAAACATTAAAAATCTGAGGATAATCAGAATCTTGCTAAGCAAGCCTGACGGCAGCCTTACCAAATACAGGATAGCAAAGCAGGCTGAAAGCTCAACACCATGGGTAATTGAGTTTTTAAGGAAGCTTGAAAGGCAAAGATTAGTCAAGCAAACAAAAATTCTGGATTTTGACAAGCTTATAGATTATTACATAGAAATAATGCCTAAAATGAAGTATTTTGAATTTTTTGTGCAGGAGCCTCTAAAACTATTGAAGAAATCAAAATTGGATTATGCCCTTACAACTTATGGAGCGGAAAATTTCACAAGCAGGCATTTATTCCTATCCAGATATGATGTTTACATAAAAGAAGAAGATCTCGATAAATGGAAATCTTTAATAATAAAGAGGGGGCTTCTTGGAAAAGGTAATTTAAGGCTTATACTGACAAAAGACCATGCAATATTTAAAGAAGCACAAGAAATTAAAGGAATCGGAATAGTCTCCATGCCGCAGCTGCTTATTGACTTAAAAAAAGAAGGCGGAGTCTGCGTGGAAGCATACAATATACTGGTGAAGAGGAATGTATAAGGACATAGAAACAGAAACTTCATACAAGTATCTCAAAATTGTAATCTCAAGCTTAAAAGAGCCAATATGCATCTTGGGAGGCTGGGCTGTGTTCTTTGCAGTGAATAAAAATTATCAAAAACAGGCATTAAGAGTCTACATTGGCTCAAGGGATATCGATATTGGATTTAACAGCGTATCTTCATTTAAGCATGCAGCTTCTATCTTGGAAAATAGGCTTAAATTCAAGTTTGTTTCTTTTCGTTACTACAAAAACGTTCATGCCGAAACAGGAAAAGACTTGTCTGATGAAGAAGTCAAATCAATGCCGCAGCACATGTATTTTCAAATGTATGTTGATCCAATAATGTCTTATGCAAACAGCGGACTAAAATCAGTTCTTGGCTTCACGCCAATTGACGAGCCGCTTCTTAAATATGCCTTTGAAGGCAAAAAATATGGAAAATATGTAAAAGAATTTGGCAAAAATTTATTGCTGCCTGCCCCTGAAATTATTTTAGCTGCCAAAATATGTTCTGCAATGCTTCGGGACAAAGAGCATAAAAGATACAAGGATATTTGCGATATAACAGCTTTATGCCTTTTCGCCGGGGTGCCTATTGATGACATAATAAAAACAGGCAAAAGTTTTGCATCAAAAAACAAGCTGAAAAAATTCAGCAGCATGGATTTTGCAGAAGACATCAAAAATTGCAGCAATACGCTTGGCTTGGAATTTGGTGTTGTAAAGTCAGTTATTAACAAGATAAAGGAAAAATAAGTAAAAATGATTGAAGAAACTTATCAAATAACATGGACAATACTTAAAGCGGCTGAAAATATAAATGCCGGCAAATACAAATTAGCAGAATTTCTGAAAGGCTCAAAGTCAAAAGATGTTGCATACTTAAGCAATGAGCAGGGATACGGCGGATTGTTGTGGTTCAATATAAATGAAATAATCACTTTCATTGAGCAGCTTGAAGAGATGGATTTAATAAAAAGGACATCAATTGATGGCTATTATTCTGTTCTTGGGCTGACAGAAGCGGGCAGGAAAGTTTTGGATGAAAAAATAAGGATAGAATTGCAAATCATAAAGAAAGAAAAGCCCCTGATTGTTGGAGACACTGAAAATATTACATTGGAGTTGTTTAAAAAAGGCAAAAGCGTGCCGGAAATTGCATATGGGAGAAATCTTGCCTTTTCAACAATATTTGAGCATATGCGAAGGCTTGTAGCTAACGGCTATGTTTCAAGCTCGGAATTTGTTGAGGATGACAAAATAAACAAAATATTGGAAGCCGTAGGCAAACTAAAAAAGCATTTTATGCTGAGAGAGATAAAAGAGATTTTGCCAGATGATATAACTTATGATGAAATAAAATGCGTTCTTGCTGATAAATTACTGAAACACAAAAAAATTATCAATGAATAAAATGGGACTATTATCAATCTTCCAAAACGTGACCAATTCTGTAAGCAAGAGGGAAGAATTCAATGAAAAAATTAACATTTTTTCAAGCATGCAAAATATTTCATATTTTTCATACAACAAAGAAATAGAAAAGAATCTAAAGTTTATGACAAAGGCAGGACATGGGAGTGGTGCAAAGGAATGGTCTTGTTGTGGTAAGCTACCAAAAAATAAGCAAAATAGATTTGCATGACAAAAATCCTAGGATTAGAAGTAGAAATTCATTTACAATTGAGGTGGAAGAATATATTGGAGCCTTGTTAGAAAGAGTTGAGAGAAATCTTTCGGCTTATGGTATAAATTTCCAAGGAGGTATAAAGGGTGGCTCATTTGAGGGTAGAGGCATCGGGGGAAGATATTATGTTGATGGAAGAGAAATAACAATACATATTGATAAAAAACCTCCTCTTGTTACAATTGGTTTTATAAAAGAAAGCATTAAGGCAAGCGTCTTTAAGGTTTGAACGTATTTTACCACTCTTGGCTTCCCTATTCCAGTTGCAAAGCAGTTATTTCCGAATTTTTCAATTATCGCTTTGTTCTCATCAGATATCTTGGAAGACTTCATTCTTTCCAGAGTTGACACTAGCTGCTTGTCGTAGTTGTGTATATCTATTGTTTTTTCCATTTTGGCCTCCAATAGAATAAGGGTATTCATGGTATATATATTATATGTAGACTATATGTACACGTCGAGGGCATTTTGACTAAGAACAGGTGCCCCTGCGGGGAATTTCATGGAACATTTTCCATATTGAACCCCGACCTTAAGGTTACTGCTTGAAAATCCGCAACCTCACGTTCTTGTCCGTTATACTACAGGGGCAATAAATTAAAGATAAAGAAAACAATTTATAAAGTTTTGTTAAAGAATTGGTTGATTATTCAATAGGAATGGGCATTAGAAAAATAATTCCAAAATCACGTCGCTTCCCACTATCTTGCATCGTGATGTGGGAACCCAGCTCAGGACATATTGCCTTACTGTCCTAAATAAATAGGCACGGAGGGGGAGCGCAAAGATAATTTACTTCCACGACAGAATGCCGACGTGCACTATATAATGTTGCGAAGCAACGGATTGAAATTTTAAATAATTTTTGTTAATTTTATTTTCATTCTTCCCAGTCCCTCAAGCTTATCTGCCCTTTCCTCTTGTTTTCAGGCACTTCAGCCTGCTCCTGCCCAAGCTGCTTCTTCACGCTCAAGGCAATTTTCTCGCCGAGAATTTGCGTCAGGGTTGCCAAATCCGCATTTTTCAATTCCTTGATGTCCCTGAGCCTGTTTCTGAATAGGATTCTTGCCCTTGCCCTTCCGATGTTTTCCAGCCTTACAAGGGGCAGCAGCTCTTCCTTGACACCGTACTTGAGCCTCAGCCTTAACTTTACAATTTCCTTTATCAAAGACTGGTAATGCATTATCTTGATTATCTCCTCTGTGGCATAAAGCAGCCAGTCTGCAAGCTCAAGCTTCACTCTCAATTCTCCGGGCCTTATGTTGTACTCCTCGAGCAAAAATTCCTCGTCATTTTCATTTACCCATTGGCTAAGCATAAGCGCGGTTTTCACTGAATTCAGAAAGTCCTCGTATTCAGGCTCGTACATGGAAGGCTCGTTCTCGAGCAGGAAGCCGCTGTGCTCCAGCATCGCCTCCTGTATCTTGTCATACTCCCTTATGCCGACCTTGAGCAGGGGCCTTATCTCCAGAGTATGCGATATCATCTGAAGGAATGAAAATGCGTCAAGCTTTTTGTCAGATGCGTTTCTAAGGCACGTGATTATAAAGTAGGCGGTCAAAGGATCTATATAAAGCTCCGCAGCTCTTTTGCCTATCAATGTTGCCTTGAATTTCTCGTCGTCAACCTCGTTGGCGCTGGAAAAGTCCTCTCCGGAGCGTATTATGAACTCCCATTCGCCAAGCATGTCAATGACTTTTGTAAGCGTTGAATGCAGCCTTCTCAGGTCCTTGAACTGGTATGCATAAAAAGTCTTGTCAAAAAAATCAAAGAGCTGCTTTTTTGTTGCAGTAAAATTGGAAGATATCAATGACAGGACATAAGTTCTCAAAACAGGCTCGACTGCAAGCTTTGAATAGATGTCTTCAGGCGTTCCATTGACATACCTTTCTTCTATTTTTTCCTTTTCAGATTTTGTCGATGCAATCGCAAGTGACTGCCCTTCCTTATCATAATTTGGGCGCCCTGCCCTTCCGGACATCTGCATGTAATCAAGGACTGGAATCCAGCTCAAGCCGTGCAGGGTATATCTTTTCAAATCCTTTATGATTGCCCTGTAAGCCGGCAAATCAACGCCGTAAGCAAGGGTTGGGGTGCAGCAGATTATCTTTATTGCGCCGCTCCTGAAATTTTCCTCAATAAGGCTTCTCTGCTTTTCAACCAGCCCTGCATGATGGAACGCAATCCCATTTTTCATGCAGAAAGCAAGCCTTTCGCACTGCTTTGTAGGCCTCGGCAGCGCATTTAATGCCCCCTCAGCCAATGCATTCAGTGATTCATTCCCTTCCTTTATTTTCTTGGATATTTCCTCGGCAGTCTTTTCAGCGGATTTTTTTGTGCCGGCAAATATCAAAGCCTGCTTTCCCATCTTTAGGGTGTCAAGTGCAATGTTAAGAACGGCATTGTCTGACTTCTCCTCTATTTTCAGGGATTTCATAAGAAAGGAAAAAGAAAAGGTGGTTTATAAAGATTGTCAAGATGAATCTGAATGAATGCCGGTTAATCAGACAACATTCACATTCATCACTTGCTCAACTTCATCAATCCCGTCGCTTACAGTGACTTTCACGGCCTTTGCCCCCCTGCTTGTAAATGTCCTTTGGTGGCTGGCGGTTGCCTTGTACTTCTGGAAAATACCGAAGTCCCAGGTGTAGGTTAGGTCATCGCCGTCTTCATCAGCTGATTTTACAGACATAATCACAGGCTTATTGATATTTGCATTAATGCTCTTTGTCGCATCAATTATTTTTGGCATTCTGTTTTTATCAGTCACTTCAACTTTAGCAATCTGCCTTGTTTCTGTTTTGCCGTCGCTTGCAGCAAAAACCAAGTCAAAATCCGTTATCTCTTTTTTATTCGCCACATCAAAGCCAGGCGTCCATAAAAACACGTTTCCTTTCAGGGAAGAGCCTTCAGGCGGATTGTCTATTGAGTAGGTTATTCCATCCCCGTCAGGATCCTGGGCGTTCAGCAGTAATGCAATATTGTCATTTTCTCCTGCCTTCGCATTTTCTATTTTTCCGAACATTGGGGCTCTGTTGGTTTCGTTTATGATTATCTGCGCAAACTTTGAAACTTCCAGCAGGCCGTCGCTTGCAGTAACCTTTACATAATAGGTTCCGGCGTCGTCAAAGCCTGAATTGAAAGTGTCAGTATCAATAAACCCAGAATAGCCCAATTTTACTTTGTCCCCGTCGGGGTCGTAAGCTTTTGGCGCAATCCTCAGTGTTTCTCCCTCATTTATGGTTATAGGCTCCATGTCCTCCAGCACAGGAGCCCTGTTTACGTCCTTGACTGTTATGATAACATTCTGGACTATTTTCCTGTCTTTTGAGGATGCGGAAAACCGGATGTAAAAGCTCCTGTCAAGCGCCCTGAACTTGTCCAGGAATTTGTTGACAAAGCCCTCTTTCCTTACAGTATCATAGCCCGGTTTCCAAATAAAGGAGTTTTCCTCCAAGACTGAACCTTCTGGCAGATTGCTTGCAGAATAAGTTATTTCATCTCCATCCTGGTCATTGGCATTTAATGTTATTTTGACATCTCGATCCTCATTAACAAACTCATTTTCCATGCTGTCGAAAACAGGAGCCCTGTCAATGTCATTTACAGCAACATTTACAGTCTTGTCTTTGCTGAATCCCTTTCCCTCTGCATGAACGATTATTTCGTAAGAGCCTGCATCATTATAGCCCGTTTTCCACTCGTTTTTGCTGCCAAGAGGCTCTGAGATTGAATATGCCAATCCATATTTCTCAAAATCAGGAATTTTTAATTTTACATCCTCATTTTCATCAGCCTGAACATCTTCTATTCCGTCGAGCAGCCCCTCAACATCTACATTTTCAACATTGATTTCCCACTCCCTGCTTGCGCTTGCCGTGCCGTCATAAACAACAGCGCTCAACTTATGGACTCCTGCATCGCTGTAGGTTGCGTAGTAAGCGAACTCCTGCCCCTCTTCTGCCTCTTTGCCGTCTAAAATCCATTTATAGATTAATTCGTCCTTGTTCAAGTCAGTTGCCAGAACCCTGAAATCCATTGACTCTGCTTCCTTCATCTCCAATCCGCTCTCTTTTGGAAGATATGACTCTATTTTCGGGCTCTCCTCCTTCTTTTCAACAACAATCAGCACGTCTTCTGAAGCGCTTGTCACTCCGTCAGAAACCGTTATTGTGGACTTGTATTCGCCAGAATCTCCATAGCTTGTCTGCCATTCCCCGTTTTCATCCAGCGGAGGGGAATACGATATGACAAGGTTGTCTGCATCCGGATCATCCACTTTCGGCTCTATGACTACCTTCTCTGTTTCCCTGACTGCAAAGGTTGCAATAGAAAAAACAGAATAGGGAAAAATTAAGAATATGATTAGCAATAACGCAGCCCTTTTATTCATTGATTCCCCCTCTAATAAAAAGAAAAAAATAATAAATTATTTTTTCTGTACTATGTCGGTTATTACAGGCGGCCTGTTTACGTTCTCAACGGTAACTTTGAATGATTGCTCCGTGGCGTCCTGCCCGTCGCTTGCGCTTATAGTAACTTCGTAAGAGCCCGAGCTGTCATAATCAGTCTGCCATGTGAACACATTGTCTTCCTGCGCAAACCTTTTATCGCTTATTAAATAGGTTATGGTATCCTTGTCGTCGTCTGTTGCAAGCGCAGTTATCACAATCTTGTCCGTCTCCCTGGCTTTTATGTCAGTTATCTGCTCCAATGCTGGCTTCCTGTTTACATTTCTGACATCAACAGACCATATTTTGCTTGCGCTTGACAAGCCGTCTGATACTTCAATCTTGATAGTGTGGGTGCCTGCATCCTCATAGGATGACTGGTAAGTGTATTTGTCCTCATTTCCAACATCATTGCCGTCAACCTTCCATGCATATGACAATATATCCTTGTTTAAGTCGCTTGCCGCAACGCTGAAATCAATTGCTTGAGTCTCATCAATTGCCAATCCGCTTTCAATCGGCTTAGCGCTGTCTATTGCCGGAGTTTCCTCCTTTTTGTTTACGATTATCAAAACGTCCCTTGATGTTGTTGACTCGCCGTCTGATGCTGTTACAGTCACTGTATATTCGCCCGAATCCCCGTATGCAGTCTGCCATTCCCCGTTTTCATTCAGAGGCGATGTGAAGGTGAAAACCAAAGAAGTGTCCTTGTCTGGGTCTTCTGCTTCTGGTGCAAGGCTTACAACATCTGTTTCCTGAACTACCACAACAACTGGCTTTTCCCTTGGCCCCTCTTCCATAACCTCCCCAGGCTTTTCCTCTATTAATTCTTCCTTTTCCTCAGGCGCTTCTTGGGGCTCTTCCTTGACTATTTCTCCTGTTGCTTCTGGCTTTTCCTCCATGGCTTCCCCAGGCTTTTCTATGAAAACGTCCTGCTCGGGAAAATTTGAGTCTATGTGGTTTGCAAACTTGATAGGAACCTGGTACTTTGTGGCGTCAGTTGCCGGCTCAGGCATGAGGAAGAACACCTGCACGTGGCTGTTCAAGCCAAAATCTCCCGGACTTGCTCCGTATGTCTTGCCGTCGCTGTGGTATGCAACTGCAATCATAGATGCCGTTTCCTTTGTGCTTGCCTCAAGAGGCTTCAGCTTCAATGAGAAAGATGATGTTCCCTTCTCGTCTGCAGTAAATGAGTTTCCAGAGCCGTCTTCAGCGCCGCAGGGCTTGTCAGCTGCGCTGAAATTCGGAGGGAATGTGAACCTTGAGCACCATGCTGTATAAACTCCATTTGGGACAAGATTCTTGAATGACAATTCCAATTGCGCATTTTCATTGTCAACGCTGTAAATCCCTATGCCGCTTGCAGCCAGCCATTGCTGCAATGTAAATCCAAGTGATTTTCCTTCGTCAAATGGTCCAAGAGGATTTTCTCCGAGCTTGAAAGGGTCATGGGGCGTTGCAGCCGCAGTTGCATAAACTGTCTTTGCAAGGTTTAAAGGATCTTTCGCATTGTCGCCTTCAACCCTTATAACCTGCCCGGCTTCCTTTGCCGGCTCCTTTTCAGGCGCCTCCGGGGCAGTTGTTCCATAAAGAGTCTGATAAACCTCGCAGCTGCTCAGCAGAAAAACAGAAATTACAAGCAAAACAACCAAAGACCTCATTTTGAAATTCATCATGCACCCTCCCATTATTTTAATAAAACAAAAGTGTTGCTATTTTAAAATAATAACTTATATTTAAACTTTGTGGTAGTTAAAAGAAATTTTGAATTTTTTTATGAATTAATATATGAGTATTGACAAAAAATAAGGGGATGGGCCTGGACAGATTTGAACTGTCGACCACTCGATGTCTGAGCTGGTTATCAGTTCTGCCGCCTCTTTTGGAGACTCGAGCATTCTAACCAGACTGAACTACAGGCCCGACATGCTATTCGAAAATAAGATTGATTTATAAAGCTTTATTTATTGAATCCAAGAGAAAATCCTTTATCTTCTGCGTTTCCTCTTTTTTCACTTCCCTGAACCAGATTTCATCAGGATAAATAACTACAGTTGCGCCTGCATTGTTGCAGAAACCCAGGCAGCCCGTCCTTGTAACCCAGACTTTTGCAGCCAATCCATTTGCCTTTGTCCAGTCTTTCAGCTCCCTGAAGATTTCATAGCCTTTTACATGCGAGCAGCAGTCTTTGCCAGCTTCCCTCTCGTTTGTACAGACAAGAATGTGCTTCAATGGCTTATGTGTTATTTGTTGCATAGAATAAGGTTTTAATTATAGATTTATAATAGTTTCTGACCACTGGACATCCTTGCCTAAAGTATATAAAGCCTGAAATCTATCTAATTCTGAAAAAGAGAATACGCAAAACTGCCAAATAATGATTTTCGGCTTTCAGCACAAAAATCAATTACGCAGTTCTCAAAAACCATTGGTTTTTGGAACACCGAAAATGCCTTGCATTTTCGATTGTTTTGCTTAACATTCTCTTTTTCCTTAACTCCAAAGTCTTTGTAGAAATAAAAAACTTTGGAGGTGATAAATATGAAGTTTGATAATAGCAAGATTCAGTTTAGCAATATGGATGTTTACAGAGGGATAACTTTGCCTAAAGAGCTTGATGAAAACTTGGCATATCTCGTAGGATTTCATTTGGGAGATGGGCATATGAGACAATACACAAGATCATTTGGCGCATTGGAATCAACTATTTTCTATGACGGGCACTCCATAAATGAATATTCACATTATGAACACTATCTTTGCCCTTTGATAAAAAGACTGTTTAACTATAAATGCAAGATTAATGTAATAAAAAACAGCAATAGTTTAAGAGTAATAATTGGGTCAAGAGCTATTGTAAATTTCATGCACCTTCAATGCAATCTTCCGCTTGGACCAAAGAACAATGCATCAATTCCAGAGATAATAAAAAATGCCGATACAAGAATAAAATGCGCATTTTTGAGGGGTCTTGCTGATACTGATTTCAGCCTTACGTTCAAAAAAAGGACAAAGACAGTGGATTATCCTGTAATTAATTTTCAGACAAACTGTAAATCGTTGCATGAAGATACGAAAAATCTTTTGGTTGAGCTTGGATTTAGGGTAGTTCATAATTATGTAAAGAGTAACAGGTACGGCAAAGTCCACGATGCATACTATATACAAATTTCCGGCAAAGATCAGCTAAAAAAGTGGATTAAAGATGTTGATTTTTTATCCCCTAACCATGTAACAAGATACCTTGTATGGAAGAAATTCGGATACTTGCCTGTTGGGACAGATATACTGGAAAGGCTGGAAATGTTAAAAGAAACGCCCTCGGGCAGACTCGAACTGCCGATCTTCTGATAGGTGCCCACATTCCAAATCAAATGGAATGAGGATAACAGTCAGACGCTTTACCTGCTAAGCTACAAGGGCTTAGAACTCTAGGATAAAAATTCTATTTAAAAAGCTTTAGTTAATTCCAACGACTTTTATCTTGAAATTCAATTCCTTTCCCGCCAATGGATGGTTCATGTCTATTACAACAATATTGTCTTTTACTTCCTTGACAACAGCAGGCAGTCTTTCTCCATTCGGTCCCTTAAGAAGCAAAGTTCCGCCAGCCTGCACTTCAGGAGGGAACTTGTCTCTTGGAACTGAGGCAACCATTCTCTCGTCTCTTTCGCCATAGGCGTCCTTTGCCTTGATTTTTATGGTTTTTTCATCGTTAAGCTTCATGCCTTTTATTCCATCTTCAAAGCCCTTTATGACCTGGTTATTGCCTATAGTGAATTCCAACGGCTCTCTTCCTTCTGAAGAGTCAAATATTTTGCCGTCATTCAAAGTGCCTGTGTAATGGATTTTTACTTTGATTCCCTGGTTCATTTTTGGAAGAATAATAATAAATAGTATATAATGGTTTTGGGCTTAATAAATCTAAAAATGTCTTATTGATAACCTTAATGGTTTGATATTCTTTTTTTCTTATTTTCCGTTTCTGTTAAATAGTTTTCATCAGAGATTATTGATTTCCCAATCCTTTTCTCAGCGTCTTTTCTGGCATTTCCTGCAACTTCGCCGCCATCTTTTGCAGCATCTTTGCACTCATCAAATTCTAATGCTGTCCTTAACTTCTGTCCTTCTGGAGCCATAAGAGTAGGGTATCCAATAAAGCCTATTGTTGTGGCTGTTTTTCCTATGATTTTAGCAGCCCCTAATCCTGCGCCTGCCCATAAAAGAGCCATATGTGGCTTTTCTAAAGCAGATTTGCCAAAGCCGAGTATTGTTCCACCAATGTCGTATGCTGAACGAGCACCATAATAACCTATTTTTTTAGCAAAATTTTTATATTCTTGTGATTTTTCTTGTAATTTATGCCCATTCCAACTAAAGAGTGGAGAGATTTTATTGGTTTGGTAGGCTTTCTCTTGTTGGCTTACTTGCTTAGAAAGGCTTATATCAGATGGCTTAAGCCCCTTTTCGTGAAGAGTAGTCCCGAGCCTAAATAATTTCTCCCCACCTTTCCTTAACTGCTTTATTGTAGGCTTTCTTACCTCATAAGGCAATAATGTTCCAGCAACTCCATATTTGACAGAGCCTAATCCTGATTTGATAAACTTTGTTAACC
>Ga0209542_10011984_pt1 | contig 15269 bp, 14 predicted proteins | sample RifCSPhighO2_01_FD_184028 | JGI IMG/M metagenome (GOLD analysis project Ga0209542, IMG submission 184028) | Soil microbial communities from Rifle, Colorado - Rifle CSP2_plank highO2_0.1 (SPAdes) (version 2) | ecosystem: Environmental > Terrestrial > Deep subsurface > Rock core/Sediment ...
AGCGGGCCACCCGGCGAGTAGGGAAAGTTTTTCCGGTCATAGATAAGGTTGAAATAATGCTTCATGCTCCGACACTCCTCGTGTTTATCAGGGTACCCACGTCCCATCGCCGAACGAAACTTAGAAATCGAAGCGACATATTGAAGATCAATCCAATCGGCTTGAATGAATTTGGGTAAGCTCTGCTCGTCCACCGCCGCTTCCGACGGTTGGGATTTGTTAATCGAAGAGGCAAGCTTCTTGTTGGCGACACCGAATATCAGCACCAATACGGCGACGACAATCAACGTAATAATGAGCCAAACTTTTTTCTGCCGCCACCAAGCCATACCTTAATTGTACCTCTAGGCCTAAAGATGTCGAGTTCTGGATTGCCCATTAATTATCCCTCGAACTGACGGGCTGATTGGTTTGTCCGTACGATGAACACAACCGATCCAACAGCACGGTCGGCGCTTCCCCACTTTCAATTCTTGACATACCCGCTCCACATGATCTCGTCGCGTTTCCGGTTTTTTGACAAACTCAACCCAGCAAATCCACTCGTTGCGCGCTAGCGGCGTAAGATCTTCCCATTTGGCGTAGGCCGCTCCGTCAGCGATTAGAACCGCTCGCAAATCTGCTGGAACTTTATGCACCACTCCGCCAGTTGGTGGATCGGAAATTGCTTTTTGATTCATTTTCTAAATTGTACCCCTTTGCCCTAATACGGGAATTTCCTTGTCAATTTTAATCTGTTCCAAAAAGTACTCGTCGTGAGAGGCAACTAATATAGCACCGTGATAATGCTGTAGGGCGGCTTCGATCCGCTCACGAGAAGCGATATCGAGATGGTTCGTCGGTTCATCAAGAATCAATATTTGATTGTCGTTTAGGATGAGTTTGGCGATAGCCAGTTTGGTCAGCTGACCACGAGACAGTTCGGCTGGTTTTTTATGCAACTCATCGGCAATTAGACCCAAATACTTGGCCTGACGATGGATTAATGTTTGGTCACCGGTGACTTCCCTGAGATTGGCAAGTGTCGTTAATTCCATATTGATATCGCTGATTTCTTGTGAGTAGTAACCAACCCTAACTCCAACACCAATTGTTATCGTACCTGCGTCAGGTTCAAGAATACCAGCAATCATTTTTAAGAGCGTTGACTTGCCACTACCATTCGAGCCAACTACCCGCACATGCTCATTACCGCGAATTTCAAAGTTCAAATTCTGAAAAAGTGGCAGACCGTAAGCACCGCTAATTTCCTGTGCTCGAACGATAAGTTTGGGGCTCGGTGTTTCGCCAGTAAGATAAATTTTGTAATTAGGAGCTACTTCCGGCCGTTCAGCTTCTTCTAGCTGGCCAAGCCGAGAATCGAGGGCGCCAATCTGTTTACCGAGATTCTTTTCGGTTGTGTTTTTCTTAGCATTAAATTTGACCTTACTTTCGTGCTTAATCTTGTCGAAACTTTCCGTACCAACTTTGTCCATAAAACCAACCTTGTCTTGACGGATTTTCTCCAGCCGTTTTTTCTCGACCTGGGTCTCCTCGTATTTTTTAACCCTTGCCTCCTCCTCGACTTGTTTTTGAGCACGATAAAAATCGTAATCGCCGCCGTATTGGTGTAATTGTCCGTTGTCTAATTCGATTACTTTACTGGCTACTTGATTGATAAAATGTCGGTCATGACTTACCAGGAGAACACCTCCGGCAAAAGAGCGGATAAACTCGATTAGCCAGTTTCGACCTTCGCTATCAATATTGTTTGTTGGTTCGTCCAGCAACAAGACTGTTGGCTGCGGATCGTGGGCAAGAATTCGACCCAAAGCTAACCGAGTTTTCTGACCGCCACTTAAATCAGTCACCTTCGTTTCCAAGTTTTTCCCCTTCAGTCCAACTAATTCTAGCGCTCGCTCGATCTGCCAGACAGGCGTGACTTTTTCAAAGCAGTTCTCGATCGAATCACCAAATATTGTCTCCTGCGGTAAGTAGCCAACTATCTCATTGTCGTTTAGTACTTGACCGCTATCTGGTTTTAATTCTCCGGTAATCAGCTTGAGTAAGGTTGTTTTACCGGCCCCGTTTTCTCCCACCAACGCAATCACTTCGCCAGAATTAAGCGAAACCGAGATATCGCTAAGAATTTTTTTCTCACCAAATGTTTTTGAAACCCGCTGAAGACCGATCATTCTTACCAAAAGTATACTGTTTAACCTGTAATTTTACGAGTTCCGAATTTGTATCGATTAACCTCAATTGAGATTGAAATATTCTGGTCGAAATATACGGGACGTTCAAGCCAGTTTAGGTTTTTTGTCACCTTAGCCCATAAATACTTTTCCTGTAAAAAGCATTGACGCAAAGAGAATTCACAGCTATACTTATCAAGTTCAATAAACCTGGTCCTTTGGACCTTTACATAACGATCGCTTCGCCCAAAAAAAGTTTTGGGCGAAAGCAAATAGGAGAAGCCAAATGGCAATCGAAGGAAGTAGAGACTTGGTTCTTGCCCAGGGATCGCAGGCCTTTATCCTGGACGAAACCAAGGGTAACGTATCTTCGCTCGTTGGCCCCTACAAGTACAGCCTGTCTAACAACGACAAGGCTGTTGTGTGGGATAGCCAGACAAGACAGTTCGTGCAAACCCGTTCGCCCGAAGAAGCGGTTACGCCGCTGGTGCTAGCCGAACAAAATCAGTACATTGTCCTGGCAAACCCAGCCGCACAGAATGTCCATCCGAAAAGCGGGACATCCAACCAACCACCCGACCTCGAGTTCGGACGACAGGTGATCATCCCCGGGCCGCTAACCTTCGCCCTCTGGCCTGGCCAGGAAGCAGAGGTGATCGCCGCCCACACCTTACGGACAAATCAGTACATCGTTGTCCGGGTCGTCAACGACGCGGAAGCTTCCGCAAATTGGAGAAGCGCGGTCCTCAAGCCACAAGCCCAGAGCGGCAGCGAAGCTAGCCAGCCAGACGAAGACGCGGCAGCAGCCATCGCTGCTCCCCGAAGCTTCGTCAACGGTCAGCTCCTTATCATCCGTGGCACGGACGTGTCGTTCTTTATCCCGCCAACCGGCGTGGAGGTGGTTAAGGACGAAACCGGCAAGTACGTACGTGATGCCGTCACTCTCGAGCAGAAGCAGTATTGCATCCTGCTCGGAGAAAACGGCGAAAAGCGATTCGTCCCAGGCCCGGCCGTTGTCTTTCCGGAAGCGACAGAGACTTTTGTCGTCCAAGAGACGCTACGCGTCTTCAACGCCTACGAGCTGGGGCCAAACACCGGCATCTACATCAAGGTTGTGGAAACATACACCGACGAAGGTGACGGAGGCTTCGCGCATGAGGAAGGAGAGGAGCTCTTCATCACGGGCAAAGAACAGCCGTTCTATACCCCGCGACGCGAGCACTCCCTGGTGACGTACGGGGATAAGGTCATTCACTACGCCGTCGCCATCCCCGTGGGGGAGGGTCGGTACGTCCTCGATCGCAACACTGGCGTAATTACGTTGGTGCAAGGACCGGCAATGTTCTTGCCGAACCCGATCAACCAGGTCGTTGTCAAGAGAATCCTCGACCCGAGGATGGTGAATCTGCTCTTCCCGGGCAACCGCGAAGCGCAGGATCACAATACCCAACTCGCCGAACGCGACAACCTCGGAGACTATGCCGAAGAAGCCACGACCTTAGGCGCAGAAGCAGGGAGCGCTCCTCGCCTCCGAAGCGCCCATCTGCTGGGAGGCCAGCAGATCAACCGAGGCACAACCCACAAGCCACCACGGACAATCACTCTCGAATCCAAGTTCGACGGGGCTGTCTTGGTGAGCGTGTGGGAGGGCTACGCATTGGCGCTAGTCAGTAAGACTGGCGACCGGCGCGTGGTCGTCGGACCCACGCCAGTACTCCTCGAGTACGACGAGGTCCCGACCGCCCTGACGCTCTCTACCGGAAAACCGAAGTCGGACAACAGGCCAATTCGGACCGCCTATCTGCGGGTTCGTAACAACGTCGTTTCCGACATTATCGACGTCGAAACGGCTGACTACTGCCAGATAAAGATCACCGTCTCGTATCGTGTCAATTTCGAAGGGGACGACCCGGAGAGATGGTTCGCGGTCGAGAACTATATCCAACTTCTGGCCGACCATGCGCGTTCGCGGATTCGCAACGCCGTCAAACGGCTCGGCGTGGAAGAGTTCCATGCCAACGCCATCGATGTCGTTCGCGATACGCTTCTCGGTCCTTCGCCGGGCGACGGCCATGCTCGGACTGGACTCAAGTTCGACGAGAACAATATGCGCCTCTACGACGTTGAGGTTCTTGACGTCGAGATCGGCGACCAAAACATCCAGAACCTTCTCGTCGGAGCTCAACACGAAGCTGTGCGAGATGCGCTGGAGATTGCCAGAAAGGAGCGGCAACTCGGTAATCAGCGCAGAATCGAGACAGTTGCTCGCGAGTCGGCTCGTGAGAACGAGGAAACGAGCCGGGTCATCTCCGAACTGAAAGAGGTGGCAATAGCTCGAAATAAGAGCATGGTCTTGGCCGAAACGGCAGCATCTCTTGAGCAGGCTCTGGCGAAATCCAAGGCCAGTCTCAAAGAGGCAGCCGAACTGGCCAAGCTCGAAGAAGAACGGCGACGTCTGGAGACAGCCGTCGCCGAGCACAAGCGTCAGCTTGACTTGGCAGCGGCTGACCAACGGCTACTCATCCAAACAAATCAAGACGAGCAGCAGTTGACAACCACCAAAGCCAAGACCGATCTCGAAACTGCTACGGCTCGGGAGATGGCCGAGCTCGATACAAAACGAGAGAGGGAGCTGACGTCAGCCATCGTCGAACGGCTCAATGCCGCCAACGAAAAACTGATCGCCGCCCTAACAACGTTCGGTGACCAGCACTTGGCGATCGAAGCGGCCAAAGCAATGGGACCGCTCTCGATCATTCGAAATATCGGCGTCGGAAACGTTCTCGGAAAACTGTTTGAGGGTACCACCCTGGGTAAGACCCTATCCAACGGTGACGAGCCCATCACAACAAACGAAGCTATCCGCTAAGCAGCGCCTCAACACTCGCCGCCCCTAAAAAGGCGGCTTTTTTTCTATCAAAAATTGGGCTGGATCCACCCTCCGTCCTGTAGGCCAAGTTTAAACCTGTTAATTTGCCGTTCTGAATAGTTAACGATAAGCATGTTGATGAATAGAAGATGTTCGAATCGTTGTGAACTGACAATAAGAGGAAGTTGTTGGGAGGTGATGAATGTCAAAACTGAATTTCAATAATTCGCCAAGGGTTAGTCTTCATATCGGTGAGTCGAATCAGCTTTGGTGTGACTAGGAAATATCGTTCTTCTGGGTGGTCCCGATAGGATTCTGCCTGAGGATTTTTCTCGTGATATGCGTTGGCATATTTTTCGGCCTCGGTTCCGCTGAGTTCTCTTGCCACACCTTCGTATTGGACGGTTTTTGGTCCATCCCAACCAATCGCCCAAGCAACGTTATGATTTGTTTTGAGGTTCGTATATTTACGACTGGAGTTGTAAGTCCCAAAGATCAGCTCAAGATCATCTGTCTGACCAACTCCCATCACAGCAGCTTCCGGCGACCCTTTCTGATTAATTGTTGAAATCACACCAAGATGATTGCTACGAATGAACTCTAAAATCTCTTGCTTATTATCCATCCCCTTAATTCTATTCCTTAACCCGTAATGTCACTAGCTCAGAATTATCTACCTTGAGTTTATCGAATCGAGGAGGATGCTAGGACTGGATTAGCGGACCTGACCCCTTGACAATTAAGAGGAAACCACTACAATATTAGTATCACTTCGGAGGTGCTCTTTACATGTTAACCGAAAACGTAAGACTTACGCGATTGTTGCCATTCTTGCCCGAAGACGATCCGAGAAGCTGGGAGACTCGTCTCCTTTACTTCTTCTCTCTCGAGTCATTCGGGGATAAGACGGCTCAGGCAAGAGCGGCCCAATTGGTCGAGGTGTGGCGGTACTGGAGGGGGAGGACACTCAGTCTCGGGGATAGGATTCCCGACGATGTCGCCGCAACGATCCAGATCCATCTCGAAGCTGGAAGCGCTGAGTGGTTCGAATCTGGGATCGAACAATGGTCCTTCTCGAGTTACCTGGAAGCAAGAGAGGCACCCTTGGGAACGCCTGCTGCACTCGGGGTAAGAACCTTTGAACGGTACAATCCCGTTCCCTTTTCTTACGGCTTCCTGTGGCCTCAGAACCCTGATTACAGAAAGGAGGTTCACCTGCCCTGGGTCAGCTCCTTCATGAATGAGGTCAATCCCTACCCCGAGCTAAGGGAAACGCCATTCGAGAAGTTGATCGACAAGGTGTTTCTTCCGTCGCTCTTCACCTTGGTGGAGATGTGCGTCGGAAAAATAATCTTGGACGAAGAACCCGGAGATGAGAAGTTCTGGACGGACCTCTACCTCAGAGGCACACCCTATATGGGTTTCGCTGATGAGAATATCGGCAAATTTAGCATCGAGCCCAAGATACCCGCTGGTCGTCCGAAGTTCCTCTATAAGTAAAGTTGGGTGATGCGCCCGCAGGGACATTGCCCCACCACATAGCCCGTCGAAAGATGGGCTTTTTTCACGAGTAAGTGGGGGACGGTTCTTTTTCAGCCCACTTATTAGTATTTTGTCATTCTAAACTGCGATGTTGCTGATCCTAATCGTTTACTCAGAGTGGAATCTAGAATTAGAGAGAGTTAATTCTACCTCTCAAATGAGTTAATGTGAGAGGATGCATCATCGGTGGAGGTATCCGAATATCGTCCTGCTACTAATTAGTTTAGTGGTGACTATTTTACTGCTGGCTAACGGTTTCCTTGACCACCTTACCACTAGCCTTGGCTCATTGGGCTATCTCGGCGTCTTTATCGCCGGCAGTCTGTTTGTCTCTACATTTACGATCGCTCCAGCGGCCGCAATTCTTTTTCAGCTGGCTCAAAGTTTTGACCCGGTTATGGTGGCTCTTATTGGTGGGCTGGGGGCAGCCATCGGCGACTACTTTGCTTACCGGTTTATCCGCGACCGATTACTTGCCGAACTTAATCCACTGCTTCGAGCCCTTCACCTTTACCGCCAAATCAATATCCTTCATTCCAAATATTTTGCCTGGTTAGCACCAGTAATCGGGGCGGCGATAGTTGCCTCACCACTACCGGATGAGATCGGCTTAACTCTGCTTGGAATGAAGAAAATCAGCTTTGGTCGCTTTATTGTCTTGGCCTTTTTACTGAATTCTCTGGGGATATATATTATCGCGATCGCAGCCAACTCGGCTCGTTGAGCGTTGTGGTAAGATTTAAAGATGAAATTAATCTGGCTGGTCGTTATTTTAGCGATTGTTGTTGGGGGCGTAGTTATCCTTAGTAACCAATCAAGAAATGATAAAGATCCCCTGAAGGAAGAAAGCAGTCAGTCTCAACTGCCAGCGGAAAACTCTACTGGAACGGAGCCAGGCACCTATGTTGATTATTCCAGCTCGATTATTACTAGTACCGCCGGCACCAAGATTCTTTTCTTTCACGCCCCTTGGTGTCCGCAATGTCGAGCCTTAGAAACCAGCATTAAGAGTAGTCAAATTCCCGAGGGGGTGACGATTATTAAAGTCGACTACGATACCAACCAACCCTTAAGGAAAAAATACGGTGTTACGATCCAAACCACTCTTGTCAGGGTGGACGAAAGCGGCAATCTGGTGAAAAAATACGTTGCTTACGACGAACCGACCTTGGCGGCGGTAAAAACCAATCTTCTTTAGGGAATGGGGCTGCTTTTGACCTCGTTTGTAGCCGGATTCCTGACGGTATTGGCGCCGTGCATTTTACCCCTTTTACCAGTTGTTCTAACCGGGTCTTTAACGGGCGTCGGCCGCTATCGGCGTATTCTGACAATAATTCTCGGCTTAACAATTTCGGTGATTGTTTTCTCCTTAATTCTGAAAGCGACGGCTAGTCTGCTAGGTGTGCCCCAGCTAGTTTGGCAGTTGTTAAGCGGTGGCATTCTAATTTTATTTGGCCTGGTCATGCTTTTCCCGGGGCTTTGGGAAAAGATCGCGACGCCTCTTAGTGCCAAGGCCGGACAGTCGCTTCAGACTGCCCGAGGTCAAAAAGGCATAGGTGGTGACTTTTTACTCGGCGCCGCGCTTGGACCGGTATTTAACTCCTGTAGCCCGACCTACGCCTTAATCGTGGCCGCAATTCTGCCGGCTTCATTTGGCCAAGGACTGACGTACCTGACTGCCTACGCAATTGGCTTGGGTCTGGCCCTTCTACTTATCGCCTTACTCGGTCGTTCAGTTGTTTCAAAACTGGGCTGGGCGACCAACCCCGAGGGCTGGTTTCACAAATTGATCGGCACACTCCTGATTATTGCTGGTTTGGCAGTAATCCTCGGGCTCGACAAAAGTTTCCAAACTTATGTTCTAGACCGTGGTTACTACGAACCGATCATACGGCTTGAGGAGCGATTCCGATCATCTAGGTGAAATACCCTAAGCGAATTGTGTTTCTTACGAGTGGCCTTACATCCCCGGTGTGGGCAACGATTCGTACACTTCAATCTCACAGCCGCCACCGGGCATATTCAAATGGGGATGACTTTTGAGCATTTCGACAACATCATCCATTGATTCCGCTTCCATAATCGAGTATCCGCTGACAGTCTGCACACTCTTCTCAATACCAGATTTCTTAACAGACATTCCGTTCCCAAGAGGGGTACCGAACTCAACCACTGCTCCGTGGCAATCTTCTTTCCACTTCATCCAGTCTGACATCATTTTCTGCATATCTTCTGGGCTACCCATCATCTCTTCTTCGGCTCCTTGAGGTGAGTGATAATTAACGATAAACTTTTTCATATTGTATACTCTCCGGTTACTCTTCTTTGTTTGATTGTGCAACTTTCGACCGAAAAATCAAATAATAACACATGCCACCACTGGCTCCGGATGGTAGAGGATGTTAGAACTGCTTTATTGTTGGATATAAAAATGGCCGCAAGATAACTTGCGGCCGGAATTCTTGCCGAGCCACCGCCTTAGCCTTCAGCGTGGATTAGCTCGATGTGAGTTACGTTCTTGCCCAGGAGCTCCTTGATCCCCTTAAGCACGGCTGGCTCGACAGGGATTTTCCCTTTACTCTCCCTGTCTCCAGCGTTGAAGCAGCCGGTCTTTCGATCGATATTGATGTGCAGACCACGCTGCGAGAAGCTGGCAGTCTTCAGCCCCTTAAAGCTTTGGAAACTTGCCAACAGCTTGGCTTTTCCCGGAGAAATTACCTTAAGCTGGGCCAGTTCCTTTAGGTTCTCGACCCTCCGATCCCGTTTAAGTAAACGGTTAAGCTTCGTCAAGTTCCACGTCACGTTGCCCTTCTTGTCGAAAGTAACTGACTGTGCAACTGCTCCTTTTGGGTTTTGTTCAATCGTGAGCCTGACGAACCCTCCCCGGTAAGGGAAGTAGTGAAGGTCTTCCCGACCAACCTTATAGTGGTTGGAGGTGATCGAGTAAACTCCCAGAAGAACGTTCTTGCTCTTTGCCGGCGGGGTACGCAGAGCAGGGTGGTCGTAATCCCTATGATTAGGTGTATCATGATGGTCCTGGCGGTGACAATCACCTCCTTTTGAGCCAGGCTTCCGTACAAGATCAAGATGCCGAGTAAAGCGAGCTTCATAGAGCCTCCAGTAGTAGGAACGCGCACTTTTAATGCGTTTGGGATAATTATACCTAACAACAGGTTGAAAGTCAAGAGTTAAGAGCGTGAAAACAGTTCTAACGTTTATGCTCTAGTATTAATTTCTAATCTGTAAATTTGTTTGCTCTGATTGGTAGAGGAGGTTAGAATTCAACAGGCCTAATAATAGCTACTACCGGCATTGACTGGAAGCCTTAATTTCAGTATAATTCTAGCAGCGCAACTGGGCGCACACCTCACCAGATGAGGGAACCTTAATAGCGAGGCCATATCATGTGGAGGAATCCGGATACCCTCACTACGGTCATCTTTGGGGATTTGATCCTAAAGAACGAAGTCAGCAACCTGGCTGCTGACGATTTTCCTTTGGGGATAACCGTTGGCGATGAGTGGTCGCCCTGGTGCATTAAGTTGCTCCAGCTACTCAACGAGTCCATCCGTCTCGTAGTCGAGAAGATTGTCCCTCCACTCATCCGGGAAGCTACTACCCCGCAAGATCGATTCCGTAGACTCATCAGTGAATTCGTCAGGTCAATTGAAGAGGAGAATCTGTTCTCGCAGCTCTCAGAGATCCACCAAGCATTCGCAGAGATAGACGATATCTTGAGCGGAAAAGCATTCGGCTTTGCAGCCGAAATCCTCGATCTCATCACACGCCTACTCGGAACAGAGAATTCCTATCTCGTAGGGGTTAAAGGCGGCAGACCAACATACGTAACTCGGCCAGAGTCGATTGAGCCGATGTCATCCGAAGACTTCTACGGTGCGGCGAACGGTGACTTTTTAGATTACATCGGCCCCAGCGAAGTCGACTTAGTACCGATAGGGAATCGATTCCCTCCATCTACCTCTAATCATCCGTGGCCGTCAGTCAGCTACGAGAGAGTTAGAGAGTTGATGAGGGACGCGTACTACAGCCAGCGCTACGTCGTTGACCCGTCGGGAGCCTACGTAAAGATCCAGGGTGTAAAAGAGGTCGGCGCAGTCCTGCTCAAGGTGAGGAAGGCGGTAGGTGATCCGAATAACGTAGATCTTATTGCGCATGTTGAGCTAGCGGATGGCCCTATACTGCACGTCCTCGACGGCCTTCTCAGCTCAGGGGAGAAGGAGGAGCCTTATACCAACGAGAAGACACGTTATCGCGACTACCTCTCCCTTCTCCTGGCTCAGGTTTATCACGACCTCGTCACCGCCGTCGACATTCCGATCGGTTTTGCCAAATGGCGCAGTAACGGGAAGCCCGAGCTGAAGCGAGCGGTAAAACCGAAAGAGAGGGACGACATGAGTTGGATCTACATTCCTCGTGTCATCCGTGGAGGCGAACCGATCCTGCCGCGTAAGCCGTTAGCCCAACCGAGAGTCTCCGACCCTCACCGTGTTCGTGGTCACAAACGACGAGCCAACATGACCGAGGAGCATCGCCAGGAGATCTTAAAGTTTGAGGCCGAGACCGGAATCCAGGTGCTCAGGTGGCTGCCCGAGGGTCACACATTTGTTCGCCCTCACATCTCACCGAATATCGGTTCTGACGAGCTGGCCAAGCTTCCTAAGTTCATCCGAGTACGAATGGAAGAGGAGATCAGACGCGCTCTCCAGTCCGACGACCAAACTCTCCCGCCCTAAGTGGCGGGATTTTTATATCAAAAGCAGTTCGAACTCTACGCTCTAGTATCGATCTTGTACCTGTAAATTTGCCGGCTCCGAATCGTGGAGGAAGTTAGAACTGCTTAAATGCCAAGCTCGTCAATAATTTGAGGCATTGCAGGAACGTACTTGTCTGGCTCGGCCTTCACTTCTCGTTTTAGTTGCTCAATATCAATCCATGCTAGCTCGTCAACCTCATCCTTTTGCATGACAAAGCTATCAACATCTCGGTCGAGCGTTATAAAATACCACTGACAAAAGTAGGTACGTGGATATTTAATTAGGATCTTTAGGCCTTTCTTAAATAACTCATCAGTTAACCCAATCTCTTCTTCGGCTTCCTTGTAGATATTTTCGTCGTAGGTTTCTCCTTGGTCTATTGTTCCCGCAACTGCCGGTCCCCACTTGCCTGGGTCTTTATCCTTTTTGGCGGCACGTTTAGCTAGGAGCGTCTGACCTCTTGAGTTGGTCAGCCAGAGTGCAGATACACGATAAATGTCAGTTTTGTAAACAACTTCCGTACGTTCTTTATGGTCAATTAGCTGATCTTGATAGTCAACGATTTGTATTTTCATGCTTTCGTACTCATTAAGAGTCTGTCGTTAAAAGCGATCTTTAACCACTTTACAGGTTAGCTTGTGCATTTTTTGTACTTTTTATAAACCAAGATAATTTGCCTTCAGGTTCATTCAACGACAGACCCATTAACTATAATCTTTACACTCAGTTCGAACCCCACGCTTTAGTATGAGTTCTGAACCTGTAATTTTCACTGCTCTGGGGGTGGGATTCGAACCCACGACCAATCGACAAACAGTTTCCATGGCTCCGAGGGTCGGATTCGAACCGACGACCAACTCGTTAACAGCGAGCCGCTCTACCGCTGAGCTACCTCGGAGCCATAAAAACTCTAAATGTCGACCTGCTCTTCCGGGGTTTCGGCGTCCTACAGACAAGCCTCAACCCGTTCCACCGGTTCGAAGCCAAGCAGTTGGCTTCTCACTGGCGGTGTCACCCACTGAGCTACCCCAGAATATAAATTGTAAGGTACAGTTCCGACCGCTCTAGCTCGAAATATGCTTCTTTATGAACTCTCGTCCTCGATAGCTCTTTAATTGCTTTTCGCGTTTCAGTGCTTCCGAGCGAGTGGCAACCGATTCTTTGTATATCAGCTCCCATTCACCAGGAAATCTTGCAGTGTATCCGCCCAAAGAATGAGTATTGTGTATTCGTAATCGCATTCTTAGGTCTTCGGTCTGACCGATGTAAAACTTGCCCGCTAGACGATTATAGATCGCATATACCCAATACATGTATTTATGTTATCGTCACCGCTCTACCTCCGCCAGCTACCACTGATCCGCCAGCTGGCGGAACCCCAGAAAATTACTAAAGTGCTTTTACTAGTTTATCCTAAACCTGTTATTTGGACAAGTTTTGACACTTTAACCTTAATTAATTATTGATGAATTGTAAATTTACTGAAAATTGCAACCTGAAAATTGAATATTCTTCCAGTCTCGCTTAGACTGGAAGCAGGAGGGGATAATTCAACACATCAAAATCGGTATTTCAGGGGCGGCGGAGGATATCTGTTTGCCTGACGCCTTCAAAAAGGCCGAACAGCTTGGATATTATTTAGCCAAGAGGGGAGTGGTCGTTGTTACCGGCGACACCACTGGCATTCCGTTGGCGGCAGCTAAGGGGGCTAAAAAAGCCGGGGGCTTCACTGTTGGTATTTCGCCAGCGTCCAGCTACTTGGAACATGTCAAAAAGTATAAACTGCCCTACAAATATATTGATTTTGCCATGTACACCGGCTTTGGCTACTCTGGACGAAACTTATTGTTTATCCGCTCGACTGATGCCGTTATCTTTATCTGCGGCCGGATTGGAACCTTGAACGAATTTACGATTGCTTTCGAGGATAAAAAGCCGATCGGCATTTTGACCGAGAGTGGGGGAATATCTGACGAACTCGATCATCTCTTAACTCTGGCTAAGCGGGGGAGAGCCAAAATAGTTTTTGATAATAATCCAGACAAACTAGCCGCTAAAATTATCAAAATGGCCCGAACCGATATCGGCCGGATTGACGGCGATACGATTTAAGATGGGGGAGATCATTGTCAAAGCGAAATTGCTGTTCGTTGGGGAACTGGAGTACCAGAACAACTCACAACAACATCGCTTTGACCCAATATTATTAAAAGTTTCGCCAAAACTATGACTAAAGTCAGCCAAAAAATATAATGGTTAGAATCAGTTTTTACGGGGCGGCCGGGGAGGTGACTGGCAGTAACTTTTTGGTTGAAACCGATGACAGTAAATACATTGTTGATTGCGGCCTGTTTCAGGGAAAAGACACAATCTCTAAATTGAACGACGACCCTCTCGCCTACAACCCAGCCAAAGCGAGCGCGGTGATTGTCACCCATGCTCACCTCGACCACATCGGCCGATTGCCGGTTTTAACCAGAAACGGTTATCGTGGCCCGATTTTTGCTACCGAAGCGACGATCGAACTTGCCACTGTTGTACTGAAAGATGCCCTCGGATTAGCCGAGGAGCGCAGCCATCGAGAGGGGACACCACCACTTTACGAAGAAGAAGACTTAAACCGAACCCTCCACCAGTTTCAAGCCGTTCCCTACCGCAAACCCCATCGGTTAAACGGGCAGGATCAATTTACCCTTTACGACGCCGGACATATCCTCGGCTCGGCCTCAAGTTTGCTCGAAGCAGGAGGTAAAAAAATAATCTTTTCCGGTGATATCGGTCATTGGCCCAGTCCCCTGCTTGCCACCCCCGAGCCACCACCAGCGGCTGATTTGGTAATAATCGAAGCCACTTACGGCGGCGAGGAACACGAGGGTAGCGACAATCGAGTTGAGGTCGTCAAAAATGCCCTCGAGTGGACCAGCCAACACAATGGCGTCTTGCTTATCCCCGCATTTTCGATTGAGCGAAGCCAAGAACTCCTATTTCTACTCCACGAACTTTTTGAACAACACCAACTACCGAAGATGCCAATCTTTTTGGATAGTCCACTGGCAATTGAGGCCCTCGAGGTTTTTGAGCGTCATATGGAACTTTATCGTCGCGAAGTTGTTAAGGATGAGCACGGTGGCCATAATTTATTTGATTTCGGCTCGTTGGCCCTAACACCAACAGTTGAGGATTCGAAAGATATTAACGACGCCCCCCATCCAAAAGTGATTATTGCCGGTTCAGGTATGATGGCAGGCGGACGAATCGTCCATCACCTCAAGCATTATCTCTCACGATCTGACACCTATCTTTTGATTATCGGTTTTCAGGCCCCGGGGACGCTCGGTTCAGCGATTGTCGGCGGCGCCAAAGTAGTTCATATCCACGGTCAAGAGGTGGCGGTAAAAGCCAAAATCGAAGTGGCGCAAGCATTCTCAGGCCACGCTGATAACTCCGAACTAATGGAGTGGCTCCGACAGATTGATATGCCCCCAAAGGGCCGATTAGCTATCGTCCACAGTGAGCCAGATCGAGCCGAAAAATATCTATCGTTTGTCAAAAGCCATCTGCCAGATGCTGATATTACCATCCCCAAGATCGGGGCTTCGATCGAAGTTTAGTCGCTATTTTTTTGAGAGCTAGTTTTTGTATTAACTATTCCACGACTTACGCACTGCAAGGAGTAAGTCGTGGAAACACGACACCTACTAAACCTGGTGGACTCAATTTTGTATATAAGCAGTGTATTGATACACTGGCAGTATAAAGACGTGCGCTGGAGGTGAGACATGTTGCCACCAATAGTCAATCGGCACGATTTAAGATCGTATCTCTATAGATTGACTCGTAAGTTGGTCGACGAGGGAGCGACCCCCGAACAGATCGTCGATTTTTTCATTGACACGCATTTCGCACTTA
>Ga0209542_10011986_pt1 | contig 15266 bp, 15 predicted proteins | sample RifCSPhighO2_01_FD_184028 | JGI IMG/M metagenome (GOLD analysis project Ga0209542, IMG submission 184028) | Soil microbial communities from Rifle, Colorado - Rifle CSP2_plank highO2_0.1 (SPAdes) (version 2) | ecosystem: Environmental > Terrestrial > Deep subsurface > Rock core/Sediment ...
CCGTGCGTAAAACAGGGTAAACCAGCGAAATGTTTCTTGGCATAAGCGGTCTTTTTCCCGATATTTGGAAATTAATTCAGGGTTGTAATTTGAGTTCTTGATCTCATCTAACACTTTGGCTTTAGGAAACTTTTCAGAGAGGAACTTATAAATATTGCTGATTCCATTTCCGGATAATACGTCTTCCCATTCTACATTTGATTGCTGGAGTGACTGAGAAAATTCTAGTTCCTCCTTATTGTTAATGGGGAGATCTCCATGACCACCTTCTGACCTTAAAGGCAGATATTTCTTGGCAGTGCTGTTCCAGATAATAATGCTTTTTCCCAAACCAGTTCCGGCACCTAACAGAATTTTTGGTCTATTGGCAGCAGCTTTACCGATTTTAATTACTTTGTAGTCTTTATCTGTAATTACCTCCAATCCATAAGCAATAGCCTCAAAATCATTGATTAAAATTAATGAAGATAGCCCTGTCTTCTTTTGGATCTTTTTAGTATCAACATCCCAATCAGTGTTAGTTAAACTGCAATATTGACCGCTGTCGTGAATCGGGCAGGCTGCTGCAAAACAAGCAGTTTTAATTTTTAGGCCATAACTATTTTTGATATGGGCCAGGAGAAATTTAACAACTTGCGTGAAATTAGTAATTTGCTGGCTCTTAAAATGAAAAGAAAGCAGTAACTTCAACTCTTTTTCTTCAAAAATAGCAAAATTGCTGTTAGTTCCGCCTAAATCACCGGCCAGTATAAACGATTGATTTTTAGGCAAAAGTTTGGCGTGTTTAACTTCTCGAAATTCGAACATCTAAATTCAACCTCTTTATAGTGATGGCATTGAATGTTGTTATTATGCCTTTCTGATAGAATTAGAGATATTTTATAATATATAAACTTAAAGTAATTTTTGAAGCACTTTAATCATAGAGCCAGAACTATTTATTTTTCTTAAATCTGCTGCTAGTTTCTTTTCACCCATAACCTGGTCAACCCAATTGGCAAAATCGTTATTTTCTTTGCTGACGTGATGATTAAATGTTTCTGAATTCATCGCTTTGAGGGCTGAAGGCAAATCACTTAGATTACTTAACACTTGACCGTTATTGACATAAAATTTGTTTTCAGGAGGCACATCCAGCCAAGATCTTTTTGGATAATCATTTTTACTGATTATGCTGTTGGATTTAACAAGTTTTGTTGTTCTAGTTGCAGTTTGAACTTTAATTTTTTTATTCTTAGAACGGGATGATCTTCTATAAGCTCTATCTTTAATTGATTTAAGCTTTAAGATCAGTTGTTTCATCCCTTACCTCATTTATTTCTTTTAATTGATGCAATCTATATTTTAGATCTTTATAAATATTCATAAAATATATAAAACCTTCGTAGGGGCTGTCGTAAGGGTTAAAGTACTTATGTACATCGCCATCATTGAACCATTTAGTGCACATATAATAATAATGGTCAGATGTTTGCAGTTTTCTCCAATCCTCCAATAATTTCTGGTCGCCAGATTCTTTGATTTCTTGCTCTAGTTCATATAGTTTAGAAATTGCCGATTTCTGCATGTCGTTGCCCAGCCAGGCGCTAGAGTCTCTTTCTACATCGGCCCAAGAAATGGGGTCATGCACATCAAGTTCTCCTCTTTTTGGATGAAACTGCACCACTTCGCTAGGGAATTTAAAATTATTATCCTTATGCTGTAGTAAAGCTTCTGGCAGGTGCCGCATAAATTCAAAAATTCCCGTTGATTCCCATTGATGTTCGCCGAAAGTTTCATAATCCATAAATAGATTAACTGTATCACCATTACCGTTGATGCCGTTAATCCAACTGGCATATTTTTCTACAGATAGGGGATGTTCGGACCAGTCTTTATTAGAGAATCTAAAAGCGACGTCATCAGAAAGTTTGTAATTTTTTAACAGTAGCGGGATGTTGCAATTTACTGGTTTGTAAACAAAATTTGGTGAGCGCCATTCTAAAATTGGATCCCAGCCTTCCATTAAAACTGCCTTAAAGCCGAGTTCTTCAACTTTTTTTGCAAGAGCGTTATTGTAAATTAACTCAGTATTTCTAAATACTGTGGGAGTCACGCCAAACAATTCTTTAATCTTATTGGCATGAAGTTTAATTTGTTCTGTAAACTCTTCTTGAGAGTAAAGAAATGATAAGGAGTGGTAATAAGTTTCAGCTAAAACTTCTACTTGTCCTGTTTTAATCAGCACTTTAAAACTTTCCAATACTTCTGGGTAGTATAATTCCAGCTGGTCTAAGAAGACTCCGGAGAAACTAAAACTAATTTTAAAACTTGGATGCCGGTTTAATAATTCTAACATTAATTTATTGGCTGGAAGATAACATTTGTGGGCTACTTTTTCAATTATAGCTTTATTTTTGTGATCATCAAAATAAGTCTTATTACTGCCAATATCGAAAATTTGAAATTTCTGCAGCCTAAACGGCTGATGTACCTGGAAATAAAAACAAATGCTTACCATTTTACTGCTGCGATTTTAACTAGACTTTTGTAAACCTCAAAACACTTTTCAGCTGGAATATCCCAGCCAAGATTCAGCACTTCGCTTTTGCCATTAAAAGACAGTTCTTTTTTCAATTCTTGGTGTTCTAATATAGAAATAATCTTACTGGCAGTATCATTAATGTCCCAGAAATCAACTTTAATGCAGTGTTTAATTATCTCTGAAACGCCGGACTGCTTAGAAATGATTACCGGCACATTGTTGCGCATAGCTTCTAAAGGAGTTATCCCAAAGGGTTCAGAGACGGAAGGCATAACATATAAGTCAGCCATTAAGTACGCACGGTCGATGTCCTTACCTCTAAGCCAGCCAGTAAACAATATTTTATCTGCTAAATTCCACGCTGCTACCTGCTCGACTAATCTTCCTTCCATATCGCCATTACCGGCAATAATAAATGTAGCATCAGGACAATATTCAAGGACTTTTTTAGCAGCATGTATAAAATGATCCGGTCCTTTCTGCATAGTCAGCCTGCCCAGAAAAAGCACTGTAGATCTTGGCTTGTGAAAGATTTTAATTTCAGTAGTATCTGTGAATTTAACGCCGTTATGAATAACGTTAATCTTATTAGGGTCGATATTGTAATTATCGACTATTTTGTTTTTTGTGAAATTACTAACAGCAATAACATTATCAGCTTGCATCATACCTTCTTTTTCAATTTCATATACTGTTTGGTTAATACTGTAGCCGCCAGTTCTGTCAAATTCAGTGGCATGCATATGGACAACTAGAGGTTTGCCGCTTAGTCTTTTAGCATTTAAACCTGCTTTATAAGTTAACCAGTCGTGAGCATGTATAATGTCAAATTCTTCTTCAAGCACTATTTCTGTTAAGGACTCAGCATACCTTAGCACTTCGGAAATTAAATTTTCGCCGTATAATTTATTGAATCTGGAATTATTATATTCTTTATAGTAAGACTCAGGAGTATGATAAGCTCTTAAGCTGGAAGAGATTCTAATAATCCGATAATTAGGTGAAACTATTTTGCAATTAGTAATAGTGGATTCCAGTAGAACCGGCAGAACTAAAATAACTTCCACGCCTTTATCAGTTAAACCTTTAACCAAACCTTCACAGGCAGTTCCCAGGCCGCCTTGGTTAAAAGGTGGAAACTCCCAGCCGAACATTAAGACTTTCACTTAGAACCGCCGTCTTTCTTAATTAGGGGTGGATTGCACATTTTACAGATCCCCATCTGGTCTAATTTTTCTAGATACTTATTAATAGCAATTACAAAAGCAGCATGGCTCCAAGTAAGCGGTGCAACTGATACCGGAGACCCGTCATGCGGGTTTAATTGTTCAGGGAGAATTCCAGTATCTAAAGCATGTGAAGCTGCCCATTCAAAAATGTCTAAAGCCGGTTTAAGATCATCCTGTGTTTTAGCCTTCTTAATATAATATTCCGCCAGCCATAAAGTTGTGATAAACCAGGGGTTCCCAGGAGTATTGCGATCAATTCTATAATAATTATCATTTTCATATCTGGCATATCCTCCGATGTTGGTTCTGTTAAGAAGCCTGTCTTGAATTAATTTGAGATTTCTAGCCAGTTTTACATCGTCAACGGCAAGAATTCCATATTCGAAAACAGCATAGAAACTGCTTAAATCTAAAGTTAAATCTTTAACGATTTTGTTTTGGTCATAATAAATACTTTTTATGAAATAGCCTTGATCTTCGTCATATAAATGTTTAAGGATGGCTGCTTTAATAGTTTCAGCGATAGTATTATATTGTTTGGCCTTTGCAGCAGCGCCGAATTCTGTTTCTAATCTAGCGGCAGCTGTTAGTCCTGCATAAACAGTGGCGCAAGTAAAGGTATGAATCCCTAATTTTTCTTCCCAGAGATCATAACTTTCCATTGGCAAACCTGTTTTTTTGTCAATGAATTTTATCATGAATTCAGCGGCTTTTCTAATTAAATTTTGATGCAAGTGCCTGATATAATTCTTTTCTCCATGCTGCAAATAATGTTTCCAAAAAGCATCCAGAACTAAAGCTATCTCATCTTCTTGTATTGGTAATTGGATATGGCCATGATTTAACCAGGGATGCCAAGAACTGCCTAAAGAACCGTCGGGCCGGTATTTGTGAAACATATAACCATCCTTAGTAAGAACTTCATAACAAAATTTAAAGAAATGTTCTGTGATTTCATAGTAACCTGCTCGGTCAATAGATCTGGCAATCAGGGCTCCGTCACGAGGCCAAAAGTAATTGTAAGTATCTTTTTTCAAGTGCAGCATTTCAGAGTCGGAAGAAGCAATGATAGCTCCATGCCGATCTAAATGAGTCTGCACAACTAGCAGAGACCGCTTAAATAAGTTAACAATGTTTTGATTTAAATCAAAGAAATTAAACTTAGCCTGGTTGACCCATTTTTTCCAATAATTTTCAGTTTCCAGAATTAAATTTGAAGCTCCTTTAGCTAGGACTATGCTGTTTAATTTTTCTACATCTTCAAAAGTTTCTCCAACAGCAACCCAGTAGTAACATTCTTTAGATTTATTAGGTGATACGTTGGTATGGAAAGCTATAGTCGAATCAACTGAACCATGTTCTATAGGGTTATTACTAAGGATACCGTCCTCGGCATCTTTGTAAGTGCCTTCTCGGCCATATTCACCGGCTAAACCAGTAGCCCATTCTGCAATGCCTTTAGAGTTTACTTGTCCATTCACTAAAAAATACCTTTTTCCTTTATAATGGATAATGGATTGAATTAACGGGTTGTAGTAGACAGTATCCCCAATATTGGCTTCAGAAATCGTAAAATCTTGATGGAAAAATAGTCTTACCTCTTTATTTTCGGAGGAAAGATTTTTGATAATAAATTTCCGGATTAGGATGTTACTTTGATGATGCACGCAATCATTGATTCTTAACTCAATCTGTAAATTGTTATTGATAAATAGGTTATTAGTGGAAAGTGTTTCTTCAGAATAAGCTCTTTTCTTATGCCACTCTTCTCCATCCATCCAGCTGAAAATACCGTTGACCCAGAGGCCAATTCTATGGGTTTGGTTGTTAACATGATTTTCCTGGCCGACGTGAGGGAAATAAAAATCTCTAACTTGGGCATTAATATCCATGCCTACAAGGATGTCATTGTTGCCAAGGACAAAATACCTGGTCATAAACTTTTAACCGTCATTTAGTTTTAAGAGCTTTCTGAATTGCTTTCGTATCATAACCGACAATAATAGTTCCATTGACATCTAAAACAGGAACTCCCATCTGGCTAGATTTTTTAATCATTTCATTACGGGCTTGGTCATCTTCAGCAACATTTTTTTCGGTATACTTAATCTTATTTTGTTTCAACCATTCTTTAGTTTTTGCGCACCATGGACAGGTGGGTGTAGTGTAAATTTTTACAGTCATACTGGTTCCCCTCCTTTTTTTTGGAAAATTATAATCTTTTTATCTATTTATATGTTTCTTTAGAGAGTACGTATTTAGTCCGCATCTAAATTAGCACTGCCGCCTAGAATCTTACTCGAGATAAACGTTGACGGCGTATAGACTCGGTCGCGTCATATAAGAAACTATAGTGGCAAGATTCGCTGCAGTGCTAATTTTTATAGTAACTAAATACGTACTTTAGAGAGTATGTATTTAACTAAGTATATGAACAGTATTAATTAGTGAGTGATGCGAAAGTCTTTGCATAACTCTGGGGAAAGGGTTGTTCCTTACATGAAATGAGAAAATGATCTAATTTCAGTACCGAAAATACTCTATTTTGCCAGCATATAGTTCATGAGCTCGTGAACAGAACATTTTTTGTTGGCAGTCTCTGTGTTGTCATGAATAATTACAGGAGTTCCTTCTTGGGATAGAGGTACGTCACATTCAATAGCATCTGCATCCAGCTTGATAGCTCTCTGAAGCTCAGGGGGTATTTTCTGGTTCATATCCTGATGCACCGCGATGAGCGATGATTATAGTCATAGTTTTTTTCTCGCTATTTTCCAGAGATGTTCAAACTGATTACGGTAGGTTAGGGCAATTTCTTTGTTTTTGATCATAATGGCGGTAATTGGCGTGCCAAATGTTACAATAACCACTCTTTCTGCATAGATAAATGTATTGGTCGGGTTAAATTGGGTTTCAGACAAATAGCGATAGTGTGTTGTCGGAGCAACTTGACTTGAAAATTGAAATACATTTTTTCGTTTTACAGTTATCACTCTCTCTTTAATATTATTCTTTTTTAGATCACGAAAGTACTGTTTCATAAAACTGGGCAACGCTTCCTGATATTTAGCATCGTCGATGCCCGTTATGAGAACTTCTTTTCCTGCTTTGATAATATCTTTAAGAAAATATTTTAGCCCCTCTTTTCCTTTAAACACTTCGACAAAAGTATCTTCTCTTGGCAGGGTTGTTAAAGTTTCTAGTTCCGGCAGGAGCAATTCAATGTCTTGTTCTTGTTGTTCGAGGGTGCGTTTTTTGTCTTCAAGGTACTGTTTTAATTTAGCGGGAGGAGTAGGCTGGAAGAATTTTTTAGCGCCTTGAAAAATATGGGTAACAAGGCCTTTGTCCATTAACTGCTCTAATTTATCATAGACATGGACGCGGTAAATACTCGTTCTTTTGCTGATTTCGTACGCTGTACTACTGCCGGCTTTTAGTAAATCCAAGTAAATTTTGATCTCATTTTCGGTCAGGCCGATTTTTCTTAAAGGATCTACGTCCATGATCTCCTTATGCTTCTTCTAGTATTTAAGATTTTCGTACTATTTTGGTACGACATAACTTTATATTTATTTTGTTATAATTAAGTGGTAACAAATAAGTGGATGATGACACAGATGATAGAAACAATTGAACTAAAAGAGTTTTTAAGTGGTCTACGCGGCGCCATGAAGCATGACTATACTGCCGTAAATAGAAGAAAGAATCCGATCGCTTTACAATTACCTGCTTTAGGAATGGATGAGTTGATGTATGTGGCAGGCCAGTACGCGATTTTTCCAAAAAACATTGTCTCTTTCCTTAGTGCTGCAAGTGAAACGGCCAAACAACATGGTTACACAGCCATACACGAGGAATTAGAACGAAATATTGGAGAAGAGCGGGGAAGCAAAACAGCAGGTATTCCTCATTATGATCTCCTTGTGAGAGAAACAGCAGCGGAATTTGGCCATGCTTTTGGCTACGCTCCAGCAGCAGATTTAGAAGCTGACCTGAGAGCACTCGAAACTGGTCCAGCGATGGATCGGTTTGTGAAAAAAATGAAAGAAATAACGACAAATGAAGATTTAGAGTATGCAATAGGGGCAACATACGCTCTAGAAGCATCGGCAAGCCCGGAACTTGTGATTGTGTGGGATGTGCTTAATGCCTTGCACCTGAAAGCGTACGGTTCTGCACTGCCGGTTGAGAGCGGCCTTGCTGAATTCGTAAAAATGCATCTTCTGGACTTTGAGGTAGGCCATGAAGTACACCTGCGGGAAGCTTTAAGTGGATACGTCCAGGCTGTTGAACAACAGGATCGTTTCCGTAACGGTTTTCATGATACAATATTGGCAATGGAACCACTATGGTTCGGATTACGCGATGAATGTCAAACGCGTGAAGTGAGACTGCGGTATGGAATCTGAGTATATACAAGAGGAAAAAAATGAATGCTGAGCGGCAGTATCTTGATTGGTTGAAGGAGAATCATGATTCTTTACGAATTGCTACTCTATATGTTGGACTATCCGGGTGTTTTTCAAATGTACCGGCTAATGTGAAGTTGCTTTTCCCAGCTGAACTTACGGTTCGGGATTGTATGTTGTCTGAATTTTCTGGGCAAGAAGCTTCCTTTGCAGGTGCCTATGGTTCTCTTATGCAAAAGGCTAACGCTTTACCTTCATTAGGGATGGGAGGAACAGGCTTTTACAAACTTTGTCGGGGAGTTTGGTCTTGGCAAGGATTGGAGTATGGCTTGCTTGAGTATAATAGGATAGAAAATGAAATTAGAATTGCTCCGGCCGCTGTATCTCAACGTTCATTATCGAAGGTATTAGGTCTGGCTTTGTCCGTTGCCTATACACATAGTACTCTGGAGGAGATTGCAGAGGAAAAAAGAGAACATTTTTTCAGAACTCTTCCCACTCTCGTTGATCTTGGTAGTTTCTATCCGCATACTCGTTTATGCGGCTTGGTTGATTCTGGTGTGCTTAGTGGCAGCGAGATTGCCAAGATGGGACGAGCTGCGCAGGCACTCCATTCGATGATTTCAAGAACAATATGCTACCAGAGTTTTATGGAAGTTAAAGATCCAGATCATTATTTATCTGCAGATGATTTGATAGAGTTTACTCTTGCTAAAACTGTTAATGTTGCAGAAGTTGCTCATTGTCTTAAAAATGTGGATAGGTCGGGAATGATGATTTTAACACAAAAATGTGCTCAGAGATTGGGACTTAAATGTTCCGGGATCGAAGCGCTGATAAAAATGGGCTATAAACGCTTTGACGATCCAACATTGTTTTTATCTGAAATATAGTAAAATGAACTAGATACTGTTTACTAAGAACGCAATCAAATATATACTTTATGCTTTGGCTTTATAGAAAATCTCGCTTTGCTAGATTAATGTCATACTTCCCATTTAATCGCAGGAGATAAAGAGGCTGATAATTGTTATGAAATGTGCTTAATTAAATCAACAACTCTACAACTATATCCCCATTCATTGTCATACCAAGCAATAATTTTTAAAATCTTTCTATCTACCACTTCTGTTAATTTAGAATCAAAGATTGCTGAATGAGAATTATGGATAATGTCGGTGGAAACTAGATCTTTGTCTGAATATTCAATGATGCCTTTCATTTTACCAGCAGCTAATTTTTTAAAAGTATTGTTCACTTCCATAGCTGTAACTTCTTTCTCGGTTTCAATAGTAAAGTCGGTTACACTGCCGTCAAGAACAGGGACTCTAAAGGCCAGTCCTCTAACTTTGCCTTGTAATTCTGGAATAGCTTCTACGGCTGCTATATCAGCTCCAGTTGAAGTTGGTATTATGTTAACTGCAGCAGCTCTGGCGCGTCTTAAGTCTTTAGCCGGACCATCAACCATGTTTTGTGTGGCAGTATAAGCATGAATAGTTGTAAAGTAACATCTTTTTACTCCAATATAATCTTGAACAACTTTTAAAATCGGCGCTACACAGTTGGTAGTACAAGAAGCATTAGAAATGATATTATGAATTTTATGTTTGTATGATTTATCGTTAACTCCCATGACGATAGTTGCAGTATTAGTTGGACAAACTCTATCAGCTTCACATTTGCAGGGAGCCGAAATGATAACTTTTTTGGCTCCAGCTTTTAGATGATCAACTGCTTTGTAAGGATCAGTAAACCTGCCAGTACTTTCTATTACTACATCTATCTTCAATTTTTTCCAAGGTAATTTGTTGGGATCTTTTTCAGCTAAAACTATTATTTTTTTGTTTCCAACAGTTAATGTGCTATCTTTAGCTTCGACGTTTTCACTTAAAGACCCGTGTACAGAATCATGCTTAAGCAAATGAGCTAGTGTCTTAGTATCAGTTAAATCGTTTACAGCTACAAAGTTTATTCTTTTGTCTTTTAATCCAGCTCTAAAAACCATTCGACCAATACGGCCGAAACCATTGATGGCTACATTAATTACCATAAGACCTTTAAACAGTTATTATCAAATGGCGACTGTGCTTTGACTAGTCTGCAATAACTTCCTCCTTTTAGATTAATCTAAACAAATTATTGTTTATATATTTTGCTAATAAATGTACGTATTTAGTCTGGGCAATGAGCATCAAGATGCGAGCCTGCTTGTCAATAACGTCGAGCAAAAAGGAGATTGCAAGAGGAATTTTTGCTATAGTATTACAGTAGCCAAAGGCGAGCCGATGCTCATTGCGTAAGAAGACTAAATACGTACTAATAAATAGTTGCTGACAAAAGTGCGTTATATGTTTTTCCATAACTAGAGTTTGAAAGATAGGTTAGATATAACTAATCTATATCTTTCATTAAGAAATAAGTAATATTTAAACTGTTAGAATGATCCATTCCAACCTAAGAACAATGAGGGATTAACCTTTTTTCTTCTAACGTTATGGTCAACTTGAGCAATAGCCATTAATCCAGTATTAGGCTCTTCAAAGAAAATTAATGCTGAATAGCCAATACTACGATGTTCTCGCGTTTTAGGATTTCTAACGCCTTCAATTTCTTTTAACCATTGTCTAAATCCAGCGCTATCATATCTTATTGAAGGCCCTGCGGCTATAATTAAATTTTCTAAAGCTCGGTAATTTACTGTTACGCTGCTGCCTTCTTCATCCCTGCCTCTATCATATTTCCCAACTATTAGAACTCCTCCTGGTTGCACGGATTTTCCATCTGGTGGCGCTACAGTATCAAATAAACGGCTGTTAGGTATTTCTGTGCCATTGTGGAGATGAGCCTGGAAATCAAAAAATCCTCTATCCATAGCTGATTTATTGGGGGCGAATCTAATTTCTCCCTTAAATTGGTTATTTCTGTAATCTAAAGTAGTTCTAGTAGATATCCCCAATCCTTCTTCGTTAATTAATCCAGCTATAATATTAGCTTGTTCTGCCGCAGTATTGCCACCTAAACTAAGGTAAATTTCAAAATTACTAACAGGTATAACGCCAGCGGTATATCCTGCTGCAGCCAGTCCGGCTGTGCTTTCATTAGGATTAATCCAAGTATCGCCTTCAACAGATAAAAATCTGTTTTTATATGTTATGCCTACTGAATCTCCAAGGTAGCCTTCTTCATTTTGCATAAAACCTTGCCGGAGTATTAAATCTTCAGTAGGAAAAAGTTCTAGCATTAAAGTATAAGCAAAATCAGTCATATTGATTGATTCAGTAACTAACCTTAATTGTAAGTGATCCTCAACAACTGTTCCAGTACTTATTCCTAGAGCTAGAGAATGGTTATTAGCATTAGTTATATCATTATTACTATGAGCAATTAATCTCTCTCCATTTCTTCCATCTAAAATAAACCAACTGTCTAGATTCCCAACTGTATCTCTATCTTTGTAATCATGATTAATGCTAGTCATCGATCCTACTAATAAATTGTAGGCCGGCTGTGGGTTTTCTGCAGCTTGATTATTAGCTAAGGCATTTCCAGAATAAGCTATTCCGGCTGCTGCTAAAGGTATGGTTAAAAAAGAAACAGCTTTAAATGCTCTTTCTTTAAGAGTTGGTTCTAATTCCTTTCTTAGATTAGTTTTTACTAGTATCCCGCTTTTAAGAGGCTCATAGTTCTCTGTAGATGGTGCAAAGATTCCTCCATTTGATAAATGATACTCTAGACCCATGATTTACTACCGGACTTAACTCCTTTTATAAGCTTTTTGAATGAGAATTAGATCTTAATTATGTCAGGAATGAATAATGATTACACTAGATTAGTTAGAGAAATCAAAGAACGCAATTATGAAAAATTAGCACAACAACTTGTTTTAAAAGTGAAACTGTTAGTAAAAAGCTAATACTATGTGCTGGGAAAATCTCTTCTATAAGTTTTTTCAAACAATTGTTTAACTTTAGTTAAATTTTCATCAGTATATTTACACCAATACCATAGTAACAGATTATTCACTTTATCTCCAGGCCTATAAACATTAGTTATCGCTAATGAAATTATTGGGAATGGATCACTAGGTCTAGTCTGGAAAACAACCAGCGCAGATTTAGTTATTAGCAGGAGATAATCATCAAGAGTCATCGTTTGATCTTTTTGTCTGCAGATAGATTCATCACGATTCAATCTTTCAAAGAAGTATCTTCCTTCTGAGAGACCTAAACTACCGATTTCTTTTGCAAATGTTCTATTTCTATTCAGCCCTTTCTTAGAGAGGATAAGATGCAGACCTCCTTCGCTCGGATTTTGATACGTCATGATGTTAAAAATAGCAGTTTTTTCTATCTGCAGTTTATTAGCATATCTTTTTAAATAAACTTTCTCTTTTCTAAGATATGGCAGATAAAATACCAGGTACAGAAAACATTAAGTTCAAAGAAAAGTTCATAGAAAGATATTCAGAACTTACTGATTGGAAATCGTTTATGGAATGCTCACTGTCTTTTCTAAGAAGAAGTATCAGAGTCAATACTCTAAAAGGCTCAATTAAAGAAATAACTGATTCCATTAAAAAAAAAGGTTGGAAATTGACTCCAATACCTTGGTGTGAAGAAGGTTTCTGGATAGAGAATCCAGGGAGGAAAGATGTCGGCAACTTACTTGAACATCATTTAGGAAAGGTCTACGTACAAGAAGCTGCCTCGATGATACCTCCTTTAGTTTTGAATCCTCTACCTGGAGAATTAGTTTTAGACATGGCTGCGGCTCCAGGCAGTAAAACTACTCAAATGGGAGCAATGATGAAAAATCAAGGTTTGATTGTTGCCAATGATTACAAAGGTTCTAGGTTATCTTCGTTAGGGATTAACGTACAAAAAAGCGGCTTAACTAATGTGATAATTACTTTAATGGATGGCAGGAGATTTAGAAATTTACAATTTGATAAGATTCTATTAGATGCTCCTTGTTCCGGTACTGGCACTATCAGGAAGAGTTTGAAGACGATACAAATGTGGAATGAAGGCATGATTAAAAAAATATCTAAACAGCAAATTCAATTAGCTGAAACAGCTTTTAATGTCTTAAAGCCTGGAGGTGAGATGGTTTATTCTACTTGTAGTTTAGAACCTGAAGAGAATGAAGGAGTTGTTAGTCATTTGCTGAATCATTTTGATTGTGGAATAGTTCCTGTGAAGTTACTTGGATTAAAAGTAGGGAAACCAATTATGGAGTTCAATGGTTTGAAGTTTCATCCTGCTGTTAAACATGTTTTACGCATCTGGCCGCAGGATAATGATACCGAAGGTTTTTTTGTAGCGAAGATAAAGAAGAAACCGACGAAAGAATGAAGTGAGTAGTATCTTCTAGATTAACTGTTCGTTTAAATCATTAGGATTCCAAACTCTAGTTTTATTAGCTTCGATTTTATCAAGAACAACCCTTTCAATGTTAAAGTTGTCAGCTTTTGCTACCCCTACACAATAATGGGAAATTTCAATCAAACCATTTGAAAATTCCGGGATCCTTTTTTTTCTATAATGTTGAGATGCAGTCATGGCTAAATTATATGCTTTTTCTGCACGCTCATGAGTACCCCTAGCTGGGACTCTAAGGTAATCATCTGGAAAATGAACTTCAAAAATCCCCCCCAAATGTAGAGTTCTTTGCAAAACATCTCCCCATTCCGATTCATAATGTAAAAGATGCGATCTATCTGGTGATGTATCAAACATAGAGTTAATTAAAAGCCAACTCATAGCTATCTTTCCGTCATGTACGGTATCATAGTTCCTACACCATAACCGCATAGCTTCTTGCTCTTGTCTGACCTCTTCGATAATTTCTTCTGCTTCTGCTATTTCAGTAGCTATTCCTAACATTTTTTCGGAGACAATAACATCAGCAGGAGTTATACCAAAACTTTTCTCACGCGCCTGTGCCATCACTAATGTTTTAAGATTTTCAAGCATAGAAATTTGGATTGTAATTAATTTATAAACTTAACGAAATGAAATTGCGGACATAAGTTTTGCATAAAGAGAATTTTTAATAATTAGTTTTTCATCAGAAAAATTATCTTTATGCAAAAATGCGCCTCCTCTAGCAATAGTTCTAAAGAGACATTATTTTTGTCCGTAACTATAACTTAGTCGTATTCCCTGCTAGATCACTTTAATTCTGTTAATAAAGCTGATATTTGAAAATACTATAAACCTCACCACAACAATCCTTTTAAAACCTAACTACTAATCAAAAGTTATGTTAGGGCTAGATTCTTCCATCACAAGACCGGTAGAAAAGAACGTTTCTAAGTTCTATAAAATTCTTAAGTCTTCCTTAAAAACTAACGGCGAGGACCTATTAATTGTCAGCGATTATGGAAAGAATAATAACACCATGGCTAGTTCTATCGCTTACGGTTATTATCTAGCTGCAAAAAAGAAAGGCCTTAATGCTACTTTACTCTTTCAGGAACCAAAGAAAGGCTTTATGAACGCTGATCCACACGTAGTTCAGGCCATAAAAAAATTGGAAAAAAATAATTTAATCATTTTGGCGCTTTCTAATAAATTAGGAAAATTCAGCGACCAGAATAGCTTTAGAACATTTTGTAAAAACCGAGGACACAGATTTCTTTCAGCTACTGGATTGGGAGACGTTAAGACTAGCTATTTGGACATATTTTTAGAAGCCATGGACGTTAATTATGCCCGGTTAAGAAAAAAAGGCCTGGCTATCAAAAAACAGTGGGACAGAGCAAATGTTATCCGAGTTAAAACAGCTGCTGGAACGGATGTTACTTTTAATGTTTCTGGCATGGAAGCAATTGCTAATATCGGAGAATATCATAAACCTGGTACTGGCGGCAATATGCCGGCTGGTGAGGTTTACATACCTCCGCAAGGATACCAGGGTGTAAATGGCAAGATTGTTATTGATGCCAGTATGAAAACTGAAAATGGAGCTTTATTAGTAAGCTCTCCGTTAACTATTCAAGTTAGTGATGGTCGAGTCACGCAGCTGGAAGGTAAGCATGCAAAATTGCTGGAGAGAACTTTCCAAAAATTTGAAAATAGAGCTAAATATCCTGAACGGGTT
>Ga0209542_10011988_pt1 | contig 15266 bp, 23 predicted proteins | sample RifCSPhighO2_01_FD_184028 | JGI IMG/M metagenome (GOLD analysis project Ga0209542, IMG submission 184028) | Soil microbial communities from Rifle, Colorado - Rifle CSP2_plank highO2_0.1 (SPAdes) (version 2) | ecosystem: Environmental > Terrestrial > Deep subsurface > Rock core/Sediment ...
CTTTATAATATAAAAACAGCATACCCGCATTCTGATATTGGCGGCATAGACTGGAACGCAGACGCAATCGCCGAGGCCAGAGAAATGCTACCAAAAGCTTCTGTCTTGCAGGTGGGCGAGGCAAGCGATGTGTATATCTCTGACAAAGGTGCGGATATTTTACTAACGGATATGTGCTATATCTATTTAGATAAAAAGAACTTCAAAAGAGCATTAAAAGAAGCCAAAAGAGTGGCCAGAAACGGAGTAGTGTTTTGCGAGTTTCATCATACGAATTGGTTTATGCGGAAATTTCTGAAATGGTATGCGGGATACAATGCTTATGATTACGGAAAAGAACTTAAAAAATTGGGTTTTTACGACATTCAACTGCATAAACTTACAAGTAAAGATTGGCCGGGCGGAGAACCGCAAAAAAGATTTGGCTGGTTAATTACGGCAAGACCATGAAAGCCTTAATTACGGGCGGAGCCGGATTTATAGGAAGCCACCTAGTAGAATTATGCCTCAAAAAGGGATACGAAGTTTCAGGTATAGATAATTTTTCTACCGGCAGCAAGAATAATTTATTTGGAGAAGCCAACAATATAGAGGCGGATATAAGAACATTTGATTTTGAATCGTTGCCTAAAGCAGACATAATCTTTCATTTAGCGGCCTTTCCTGGCGTTCAGCAAAGCATAGAAAACCCAATAGAAAGCAATAGTGTAAACATAGGTGGTTCATTAAGAATCTTGGAATATGCTCGTTCGCATTCTATCCCGATAGTATTTTCTTCTACTTCTGCCGTATATGGCGATGCCAACATTAAACCCACTTCCGAAGGCTGTGGATTACAACCAATGTCGCCATACGCTTTACAGAAAATCACTATTGAAAAATATCTGAAACTTTATGGCGAGTTATATGGATTAAAAAGCGTATCCTTGCGGTATTTTAATGTATTCGGGGAACGGCAGCCCAACGCGGGGGCATATAAAACCGTATTAAGCGCATTTTTGGAACAATATAAAAAAGGCGAACCATTTACGATCGTGGGCGATGGAACGCAAAGCAGGGACTTTGTTTATGTTAAAGATGTGGCAGAGGCGAATATAAAAGCGGGAGAATTGTTGTTGCAAGGCATAAGATTTGGGGCAATAAACATAGGAAGCGGAAGAAATTACAATATAAACCAGATAGCAGACTTAATAGACGCAAAACACCCTAGAATCACTTTACCGCCAAGAATTGAACCGCATATGACTTTGGCCCATATTAATATAGCTAGGGAATGCCTAGGTTGGAAACAAACAATAACCCTAGAACAATGGATAAACAATATAAAGACAAAATAAAATGGGAACTAAATATGATGGGAGGATATTTGAATTGGAGTTATTGGTGTTTGCGAAATATCTGGCGGGCGATTAAATGCAATTATGGGTTTCATAATTACATGAACTGGTCGGCAATGGCTTGTGCCAATATCGCAGATGCCAATACAATGCGAAATGAGGGCAAACCAATATATTGCTATCGTAAATGTTGGCACTGCGATAAGGAAATGCCCCATTCTAGGCATTTCGTAGAAATGGGAATAAGAGAGAAAAACGCAAAAGAATATGACGGCAAGTATTATTATCCCGACATACAATAGGAGAGATTTACTAACCCAACGTTCCTTAAAAAGTGCATTAGCCCAAAATTTCAAAGATTATGAAGTTATAGTCGTTGATGATTATTCCACGGATAAAACAGAGGAAGTGGTAAAGAGATGGATGAAACGATATCCAAACCTGCGATATTATAAAATGCCCCAGAATAGCGGATTATCGGCAGTAAGAAACAAAGGATTTAGCTTGGCAAAAGGAAAATATGTTGTTTGTTTAGATGATGATAACGAATTATTGCCCCATTTTTTAGCCGTAACCACGCATTGTTTAGAGGCTAGTCCGCCAGAAGTCGGAGCAGTAGGCGTTGGAAAGCTGGTAAAGTATGTAAAACAAAACTTTGAAGATTACGCGCCACCTCCAACTTCGCCGAAGATTATCAGTATGGATTGGGGCTGGCTATTCAAAAAGGAAGTATTTAATGATTTGCAATACGATGAAGAATTAAGGGCAAACGATGATACAGATTTTGGAATACATTTCCTTAAAAAATATAGCTATCTTACTGTTGATAATCCCTTGGGAATTGCTTTTGATATTGAAGACGAGAAAAAGAGCTTGTCGTTTCCTAATGCGAGGGAAATCGCTGGTATGCGGCTTTTTCTTAAAAAGAACGAACACGAATATACCGAGCCGAACGAAAGAAGATATTTATACAGGTTGATGGGTAGAAAGCTGTATAGGGGCGGCTACAAATTAGAGGGATTAAAGTATTTTTGGAAGTCATTTTGGGTGGTGAAAAAGCTAGAACCATTGGTGCATTTTTTGCTTATATTTTTGGGGGGTTGGTGGATATACGATAAATTTATGACAATAGAAGAAAGAATCGGGGCTAAAATACGATGGAAAAAACACAATGCGTTTTCATAAATAAAAAGGGCAAAGTAACTTTTTGGGAAGGGAACTTTGAAGAGATATATGATAATAATGGGATATTAAAGCCAACATTGGCGGGATTCATAAGATATTTAGTTTTTGAAGAACACTTGGAAATGAAACAAATCTTCGTGAGCCCCGAATATAGAAGAAAAGGTTATGGAAGACTGCTCGTGGAAAGATTGATTAAGCTAGCAATAAAAGAAAAAAAGAAAGAAATTGTAACAATAAGCGGAACAAGCCGAGGAGAAGTATTTGGGGATTTTCTTGAGAAAATGAGGTTTGAAAAAGCAATTAATAAAAACTGGACAAGAGAAATATGGGAAAAATAGGTTTCGGAGAATTATACCAGCAAGTTACAAATGATATTCAGATGAATCGGGAAGAAGCGTGGAAACTTTATCGGTGCGCCGCAGCGGTATCTAAGGGCGGCATTATAGTTGAAATAGGAACATACAAGGGCGGATCGGCTATGATTATGGCAGCGGCAACGGAAGCGATTGTTTATACGATAGATATTGTTTCGGCGCAAATTATAGAAAAGGTTAAGGAATTTCTGAACATAAACCCGATATGCGGATACAGCAAAGATATTGCGGCGGGTTGGGATAAAGGAGAGATAGATATGCTTTTTATAGATGGCGACCATATTTACGATTTAGTAATGGAAGACATTAAGGGTTGGATTCCGAAAGTAAAAGACGGGGGAATAATTTGTTTCCACGATTATGGGAGCCGGCCAGAAGTAACACATGCTATTACAGACGCCTTGGAACAAAGAAAAGGATTACCAAACCATTCACTTTTAACAATAATAAAATGAAATTTTGCCATATGTATGCCATTTTATAAAGGACACCCAAATTATATTACAGAAAAAACCAAGAAAAAAATGAGTGAGGCAAGAAAAGGAAAAACGCCTAAAAACATTAAATTTCTTAATGAATTGAGCAAAAATAAAAATCCAGAATGGATAAGAAAATATAGTGAGGCAAGGATTGGAAAACCTCGTATGAATATGAGAGGAGAGAACCATTTTAACTGGAAAGGAGGAATATCATTATTGCGCAATAGAATTCAAAGTTTATTTAAATATCGTCAATGGCGTTCAGATGTATTTACAAGGGATAATTTTACTTGTCAAATATGTGAGATAAAAAGTGGAAAGGGTGTAGCGGTTTATTTAGAAGCCGATCATTATCCTAAAATGTTTTATAAAATAAGAGACGAATTTAATATCAAATCATTGGAAGATGCCGAAAATTGCGAAGAACTTTGGAATATCAACAATGGCAGAACGCTTTGTAAAAATTGTCATAGAAAATATGGTAATAAAAAATAAATTTATACATTTTTTTGCTTGTCCTTTTACGGGACTTGGATTACACGCCGGATTTAGAGGAAATGTTTGGTTAAAAAATCGTATTCATATTTTTGAACAATTTGTTTTGCCCTCTTTATTATTAAATCAAACCAATACCGACTTTATTTTATGGGTTGCTTGGCGTCCAGAAGAAAAATCCAATCCACTTGTTATGGCTTTTCAAGAGAAATTAAATGGTATCAGAGATTTAAGATTTATTTTTACATTTGGAGGTTGTTTCTTTTGGGATGATAAATATAGCGATGAAGTTGCCGCAAAAAGGCTTATGCATAGCTTAGAAATATCTTTGCCGGAATTAAAGGAAATTGTGGGAGATAACGAATATGTGTTGCTAACTCTGCAACCCTCCGATGATCTTTATTTGTGCGATACCGCCTCGCGGCTTATAACAACCTTTACAGAATTACTGGAAAAAGACCCTGATACCAAAAAAGCAGTAGGATACAAGAAAGGATACATAATAAACTATGCCACTAAAGAAATAGCCGAATACAACACTGATGAATGGAAAACGGATAATCAAGGCACTTATCACACAAACACCACGCCGCCATTCTTTACAATTTTATTTTCCAAAGATGAATTTCTTGACCCAGAAAAGCACTACGATCATATCGGGCCATATAAATCACACGAATACATTATTGATTACTTGGATTACACGGAACTGGAAGGCAGGGGATTTGTGGTGGGCTGCCATGGCGAGAATATAAGCACCACATTTAATCATAGATACAAAGGTCGGATATTATCCCCTGACGAAAGAGATAAGATATTGCTTTTAACGGGGACGATAGCGGCCGAGCCGTTAAAAATAAAACCTTCGGCCCGACTACAAATAAGAAAGGTCGTCAATGTTATTCCGTTAAGGGGAATACTAAAAAATCTTTATTATAAATTACCGGGAAAACTACGTATCATATGAGCATATTAAATAGAATTTACTTGCATATTTGGCCCACAAAGTTGTTAAAGCAATTAACCACAGATATGCAAAGGCGGGCATTCTTTATCCGCGAATACCAGCAAATGGTGCACAGGATGTGGAGGGGAGAATTCGTTTCGGCTAAATTAAGAGAACTTCGGGAAAGTCGCAGGCGGGAATACGACAAAGTCAATGAGGATATGCTGGCGGTGAAAAACGCGTATGGAAAAGAAGAAAGCAATTTGGGTACGGATGTTAAAGAAAAGCTGCAGAAGGGCATAGAAAGCAAAGAAAAAGACATAGCCGCCATTAAAGAACAAATAGATGGATTAGATAAAGAACTGGCCAATTTGAGCGAACTAATGCAGGGCTACCAAGAAGGGTTTAAGTTATTGGAGGAAATAATTAAACAATGACAAAGGCCGAGACAATTCTTCAACTAGCCAAGCTGATGGGTGGAGCAATCATTGTCTATCTTCTTTGGCTTATAAAAAATGGAATACAACGAATATAGGGTCTTAGTTACTGGCGGCAATGGCTTCGTGGGTTCGGAAACCATGAAGTATTTGGCGGAGCAGGGCTTTCTGGCTTACAGCTACGATATAATAGATAGCCGAAATGACATACGGGATATGGCTCGGCTTGAAGAAATAATCAATAAATATCAGATAAACAGGATATTGCATTTGGCGGCTGTGGCTAGATTTCAAGAAGCCGATAAAAACCCCGTATTGGCCCTTGGAACTAACGCCTTGGGAACCAGAAACATATCTTTAATAGCTAGCAAATATCATATCCCGATTATCTATGCCTCTACTGGTTCGGTTTATATGCCGATACTGGAAGAGCCGCCCATTACGGAAGAATTCAAATGTTCGGGAAATTCAGTATATGCCTGCACTAAATATCAGGGAGAGATTTATATTAAAGAATGTTCGGCGCCTTGGATTATATTGCGTTACGCCCACCTATACGGCAGGGAAAAACGAATGCACGGCTTAATAGGCGGATACATAGATAGGCTTAAGTTCGGCATGGCGCCCCAGCTATATGGCGGCAAGCAATCCAATGATTTCTGTTACATAAAAGACGTGGCAAGGGCTAATTTGCTGGCCTTAATAGCTTCGGCCGATAAATGGCGGCAGATATACAATATAGGCACAGGAGAGGAACTTTCTGCGGAAGAAGCGGGAGAGTTAGTGATTGAAACATATAACAAGGCTTTTCCCGCCAAAAAATTCATTGGCAAAGTAGAAAAACATGAAGGCAGAACGGTTGACCCTTCAAGGTTCGTCTATGACGTTGCAAAGGCCGAAAGAATGTTGGGTTTCAAATACGAATACTCCTACGAAAAAGGGCTTGAAGATATGTTTAAGGGGGGAATATGAAACCAAATAGATGTTGGAGTTGTCATAACGCAGGAAAACTAAAAAGGAGAAATAAAGCAATATGGTTATGCCCAATTTGCTGGAAAATAGATAAGCATTTTGGAAAAGAACTTACGGCTTTATTGAAAAGAATGTTTAACCTTTGCGGTTTCAAAATACCGCCAAACGTATGAAAATCCCATTTCAAAATTTCTGGGGCAATTATAAAATCGGCAAAGGAACAAAGATAGGAGCATTTGTGGAAATAGGCAATGGAGTAAAGATAGGAAGTAATTGCAAAATACAGGCGTTTGTTTTTATTCCTCCCGGAGTATGCATAGAGGATAATGTATTTGTGGGGCCTCACGCGTGCTTTACCAACGATAAGCACCCCGACTTAAAACAGGAAAAATGGCAAATAGCAAAAACTCTAGTAAAACAAGGAGCGGTTATAGGGGCCGGGGCAATAATACTTCCTGGTATAACAATAGGAGAAAATTCAATGGTCGGAGCGGGAAGCGTAGTAACTAAGGATATGCCGCCCAACGAAACTTGGTGCGGCAATCCAGCAAAAAAACTATGAAAAATATATTACAAAAGATGATTATTTTATTGATAACAATTTTAGTTGTTTCAATGGCAAGCACGATATTGCAACTTCGGCGGGACAATAAACCGTGTTACGACTTAAACCAAGATAAAAAGGTTGATATACAGGATATAAGCATTTTAATGAGCAAAATGGATAAATAAATTATGGCGGAAGAACCGATAAAAAACGGAGAGCAAACGGATAGAGACATAACAACGGGGAAATTTATTAAAGGCAATAAAGGCGGCCCAGGAAGGCCAGAGGGTTCTATTTCGCTTACAACGGAGATTAAGAAACGATTACTGTTATTAAGCCCTGACCAAAAAAGAACTGCTTTAGAATGGTTAGCTGATAATATCATCCAGGACGCTTTAGATAGTAATAACAAAATGCGGCAGATGATTTGGAATTACCTGGACGGATTACCTAAACAATCTTTGGAGATAGAAAGTGATTGGAAGCCAATTCAGATAAATATAGTAAAGAAAGATGATACAATTTCACCCGAAACAACAGAAAGCGTTTGATTTCGTTTCACAATTCGGGACGGCGGTTGCGGGAGTTCAGTCGGGCAAAACATTTTTAGGTTCATATTGGGCATTAAAGAAAATAGCGGAAAATCCCGATAAGGCAGGCATAATAGTCGCCCCGACATATAAGATACTCCAGCAGGCGACAATGAAGAAGTTTTTTGATATAGCCCCAAGTTATCGGCAATACTATAAAGAGCAAAAGGGAGAGATTGTTTTACCCAGCGGAGCAACCATATTTACACGCTCGGCGGATAATCCTTTGGGGTTGGAAGGCATTACGGCTCATTGGATATGGTTAGACGAAGGCGGGCAGTGTTCTTTATTAACTTGGACTGTGTTAAGAAGCCGCGTATCAATGACCGGCGGGCAGATACTGATTACTACCACGCCCTATAATATGGGCTGGTTATATCAGGATTTCTTTATTCCGTGGCGGGATAAGTTAGACAAACAATTATCTTTCTTTACTTGGCGTTCAATAGATAATCCTTATTTCAGGCAAGAGTTCTATGACGCGGAAAAGAAAAGATTGCCGCCGGAAGAGTTTGCGAGGCGCTACGAGGGCGAGTTTAGGAAGATGACCGGTCTAGTATGGGACTTGCCCCAAGAAGCCGTTGTAGAGCCGTTACAGGGTTTGCAGAAAAAAGCAGAGGCAAGGATAGCTGGCGTAGACTGGGGATTTCGCAATCCGGCCGCCATAGTAGTTTGTTATTTATACGATAATGTCTGGCATATAGTTGACGAATGGAAATCGGCCGAAAAAACTACCGCGGAAATCATACAGGTATTGCAAAATAAAATAAAAGACCACCATATTACGAAAGTATATCCAGACCCAGCGGAGCCGGATCGTATTGAAGAATGCAAGCGAGCCAATATCCCGATTTATGATACTGACAAAGACATAGAAGGCGGATTAAGCCATATTAAACAGCTAATCTATGAGAAAAGATTTTTAGTATTCAATACCTGCAAGGAAACGCTGGATGAAATGAGTATGTATCATTATCCTGAAAGTAAAGAAGAAAACAAGGAAGCCAAAGAACTGCCCGAAAAGTTTAACGACCATTTGTGCGATGCGTTAAGATATGCGATTTATTCTTATCAGCCCGCGAAAACATTTATGGCATCGGCCACAAGTCCGATAAAACCATATTACGGAGATAGCGATATAAATTACTAAATGGAAAAAGGAACCATACTGATTACGTTAGAAGGCGCAACGTTGCAAGAAACGGAACGTTGTCGGTTGATAATACATAAACTATTTGAAAAAGGAGTATTTAACATAAGAAACGGCAAAGCCATACTTAATTTTGACGAATTAGGATTGTTGGCTGAAATTGAAGGACAAATTAAGCTATGGAAGCGAGGCAAAGAAACAATAGAAATAAAACACATTGAACAATTTAGGGTTGAAATGTCGCCTTCTGATTTTTCCACAGTTGCAAGGAAAGTATGATCGTGGTATAATGTATAAAACAAAATAGCTTTACCCGAACATCGGGCGGCAACTAATTTTAGTTGTCGTTTTTATTATGCCATACAACGAAGCTGATACTCCAAAATCTATAAGTTCAAGCGAGTTATTGTTTGAGCAGCTTTTAAATGAACGCAAAACCGCAAGGGAGTTTCAGGAACGCCGCCATCAGGCTTGGGATGACAATTATGAATTATACAGAAACAAAGTAAGGACGAATCGGCTTACCCAACGGCAAGCCGTGAACATTCCCTTAATGAAAGAAACGATTAAAACTTCTCTCTCAAAAATAGATGACGCTCCAAATGTGGATTGGAACCACCTGCAAAGCGATGAAGTGAAAGAACTGGTTTATCAGGAAGTATGGAACGATCAGTTTAAGAAAAAGAAGTTTGAATGGCTGGATATAGTGGATAAAAAGAATGTTCTCTTGTATGGCATAAGTTCCAAGAAACTAAACGTGGAGGATGACGGGATAAGCGTGAATGTATTGGATGTATTTGACATCGTATACGACCCCTTAATGAATCCTACGGATATTGAAACGGCCAGATTTATAATTCATCAAAATATATTCCGTTCTTTAAGGGAAATACTGGCGGATAACAGATATACCGAAGAAGGTAAAGAAGAATTAAAAAAATGGAATTTATCCGCGGAAGGAATTAAGCAATCGCAGGAAAATAAGGAAGAACTGGATAAACAACAGGAACGATTAAAAGCGATGGGCGTTGATTCAGATGAGTTTGATAGATTTGCGGGTGGCGATGTTTTAGTTAACTTGTGCGAGCATTACCACAAAATGTGGAATGCCAAGACCAAGAAGTTTGAAAGAATGGTGGCCGTTTATGCTCAAGACAAATACATATTACTGCACGAAAAACTTGAAGAATTAATAGGCGCGGATTTCTGGCCTTTTACGGTTTGGATGGAAGACCCCGAAACAAATGATATTTATGCCGATGGAATTGGAGATTTGGTAAGAACTCCGAATAAAATTATCAACATTTGGTTTTCACAACAGGTTGAAAACAGGACTTTGCAGAATTTCCAAATGCACTGGTTTGACGCAACAGTGCAGGGTTACCAGCCCCAGACTTATGAACCCGGGCCAGGTAGGATGCTGCCGGCTCCCGGCGACCCATATAAAACAGTTATGCCGGTGCAGATTAACGGATTGGATGAAACATTTACCGCGATAGATTTCCTTATTCGGGTAGTGGAAAGAGGAAGCGGAGCCACCGCTACCGAAAAGGGCGTATCTGAAAAGAAGCAGATAACTTTGGGAGAAGTGCAAATATTGGTAGGCAAAGCGCAAGAGCGCAGTATTTTGATGAGTAAGTTTTACCGAGGAAGCTGGTATGAATTAGCTTTGAAGTGGAATGCTTTAATGCAGGAGAATGCGCCCAAGATAATGAAACTGTATAAAACCGGCAGAAGCGGAAAGATATATCCCAAAACAGTATATCCGATTGACTGGAAAGGAGAATATGAACCCACGGTTTCATCGAGTTCGGAACAGGAAGAAGAAACCACGAAAGGAATACAGAAGTTTATGCTTATTCGTTCCCAATTCCCGAATAATCTGGCTTTGGGCAAAATAGTCCAAAAACGGATGCTGCAAATGGTTGATTTAACTCCTGAAGAATTGAAGCAAGTAGAGGAAGCTGAAGAAAAGGCGATGCAGATGCCCCAAATGGGGCAAATGGCTCCCACGGGGCAACCTGGCGTCCCACAAGGCATTCCTTTGCCTCAACCACAACCTGCGTTAACCCAATAACATGCCTTCAACACTATTAACCAATTTGGTCGCGTATTACAAGCTTTCCGATGTAAATGATTCGGTTGGCGGATTTAACCTGACCAACAACAATACGGTTGCATTTAATACCGGCAAAATAGGAAACGCGGGCGATGGCGGGGCTACTAACACAAATAAATCTTTGAGTATAGCCAACGACCTTGGAATACAAGGCGGTAATTGTTCAATATCTTTATGGGGAAACGTAACTACGGCTCCCGGAACAAATGTTTCGGCGTGGTTTGTCGTTCAAATTGATGAAGGAATAGATGTGGACTACGAGATAATATACAGGGACGTGAGCGGGCAGAAAAGATTAACTTTTAACAGAAAACAGGAAAATGTGGCCAATAATTTTATAGATGAAGTTGTAACCCTTACCGAGGGAACCTGGTATCACATAGTTCTGACTTATGACGGCACTAATTTAAGAGGATATAGGAATAATAGTCTTGTCGCTGGGCCAACCGCGATGTCCGGAAATGGGAGCGGAGCTTCAGGGGAAGTCTTTCGCATACTTGCTAACTATGCCGGGGCTGATGGGTTTTTCAGCGGACTTGTGGATGAATGCGGGGTGTGGAGCAAAGCATTGTCCACCGCAGAAATTTCGGAATTATACAATAATGGCGCTGGTAACCAATGGCCTTTTGCGACAGGAGCAACCGCAGGAAGATTTGCCGCTAATTTAGGACTATCTAAAGCAGGTTAATATGCACAACATACTTTTAAGATTATTGGAAAAACGGAATATAAAGAAAGAAGATTTGAAATATGATGAAAATCCCCTGCTAAATGAAAAACAGAAATTCGCAGAATGGGACAGAGTTCTTTCCGAAGGAGAAATAAATGCGGATAAGATAAAGGAATTCTGTAAGAACCAGATAAAAATAATAGAACTTCAATGGAAGAATTTAGATAACGATACCCAAAAGAATGAACGGCTTATTGTTTTTCATACGGTATATTCTGTTTTGGTTAATCTTATTGAAGCCCCGCAGACGGAAAAAGAGAACCTAGAGAAATATCTGACGGAATTATTAAATAAGTAAAGGTCGTGTCGTTATTATAACTAATTCGTAGGATGCTGTTCGGGACGGGACTCCGAGTTTTCACGCTTCGGCCCCCATTAACAGCTTCTTACAATCAAAATGCCCAATCTTATACATGGACAAGACCCAGGAGGAGCATTAAGACCCGTGAATGTGGACGAAAATGGAGATTTGCAGGTGGTTCAGGTATCAGGCGCTTCCTTTAGCGTAAACGCAAGCGTGACTATTACGGAACACACTATCGTAGATACTTTTCAGGTATCGGGTTCGGTTGACAGCATAAATGTTACCAATTCTTCTTTATTGGTTAATCAAGTTTCGGGTTCGGCTTGGAGCACGGAAGGAAGCATAGCTCATGATGCTGTGGATTCGGGTAATCCGGTAAAGATAGGAGGAATTGCGAGGCAAGCCAATCCTACGCCAGTCGCGGCTTTAGACAGAACCGACGCAACGTTTGATGACGTGGGAAGACAGGTAATGGTTCCTTATCAAGTGAGGGATTTAATCCAAACGGCCTATGTTGCGCTCGCAAACGGAACCGAAACTAACTTATTGGCGGGAATAGCAAGCACATATCTTGATTTAGCCTGGATTATGGCCGCCAACACATCGGATGCGGCAATAGACATAGACGTAAGATGTGGAACGGGCTATGGAGTATTACTTTCATTGACGGTGCCGGCCGACGCAACGGCGGGCATAGCCCCAGCGGTTCCGATTCCGCAGGACAATACGGGACAGCCCTGGACGGTGGATATTGGAGATTTAACTGGAACCACTGTTAATATCTCGGCTTTGTTTATAAAAAATGTGTGATAGATAGATGAAAATTCCGAATTGCAAACATAAGAATAGAAACATAAAGGGGAATGGTCTTTGCGAATCTTGTTATCAGATGAAATATAGAAAAGAACATCCAGAACGATATAAAAAATGGCTTGAAAACGGAAAACCCAAAAGAATAATTTGGATGAAGGAATGGCGAGAAAAGAATAGAGAGAGGAATAGATTTCTTGCGTGGAAATATAAATTAGAAAATGTATTTGGAATAAACATTGATGATTACGAAGAAATGTTTAAGGAACAAAGTGGTAAGTGTGCGATTTGCGAAGTTAGGCTTGATAAGTTGGAAATAGACCATAACCACATAACTGGAAAGATAAGGGGATTATTATGCGGATTATGTAATAAAGGTCTTGGTTTATTTAGAGATAATTCGGGACTTTTAGAAAGGGCAATGAATTATCTTATCAAGAACGTATAGTGGAAAGGTCGCCTAAATAAGCTCACAAAAATATGGCATATCACAATCATACGGAAAAAGAAATTGAAGCAATGATGGGAGATAAGCTGAAACCAAGCAAAAAGAAAGGCAAAAAGAAATCCGCCAAGTTTATCGGCGCTAAAATCCGCAAGATTAAAAAGGAAGGGATACGGGGCAAGAAAGTATCGCGGAAGCAGGCAATAGCCGTAGCTCTCTCAATGGCCCGCAAAAAGGGATTTAAGATTAAGAAAAAAACATGAAAAAGATAATTAAGAACCTTTATCATAAGGGCAGGAAAGAAGGATACAAAGGCAAGAAGCTGGATGAATATGTGAAGAAGGCGATGAGCGGAATTTCGGCAGTAGCTGAAGAAATTATTGCTCCAATAGCAACTGAAGTAAAAGAACTAAAGAAAAAGAAAAAGTAAAATTGCGAGGGGTGGAACCTCCTTAAAAACCATTCGGCCAACGACTGGCCGTTAAAAGGTCGTTTCGTCAATTAAGACGTTAAAATAACATGGAAGATGAAAACAATGTCGTAACGCCAGAACCGACACCTGGCACGGGAGAAACACCCGCACCTGAACCAGCGGAACCAGCTGGAGAGCCGCAAGTTCAGAAACCTCCAAAGGGATTCGTTCCTTATCAAGCTCTTGAAGAAGAGCGCAAGAAAAGGAAAGAAGCCGAGGAGCAATTAAAAAACTTAACTCCAGCACCTTCTGAACCAGAACCGGAGGATGACGTATTTTCCGAGGAAGGCAAGGCTCTAAAGGGCGATATTAAAGCTCTGAACGAGAAACTTCGCTCCCTTGAAAAGAGAGAAGCCCGCAAGGAAGTTGAAATTGAATTTCCTATTCTTAAAGAAAGAAAAGAGGAATTTGAAACTTTCCTTGAGGATGAAGAGAATAGCCGAATTTCCATAAGAAAGGCGGCGCAACTCTTCCTTGCCGAACAGAACCTATTGGTGGAAAAGCCCAAAAGAAAAGGACTTGAAAAGCCAACGGGCGGAGGACAAGTTATTCCCGAACCTAAACTGACCGCGGAAGAAATAGACGATATGATGAAAAACGACTGGAGACGCTATGAAAAACTTTTGCGGGAGGGAAAAATAGTTTAGGGAATACATAAAGTCGGCGGAAGGTAAGATACGGATATACTAAAATGGCTATTGATAATTTTGGAATTAATTTTGCGTCGGGCGTGCTTAAAAAGTTCTACACGCAGGCTTTAACTCCTGTCATAACGAATAAGGATTAAAGACCTCGTAGTCCTTAAAAAACTTGGCTAAATGCTGGAAGTTCCTAAAGGTTTCATTACTAATTAGGTAACAATATGAAACATATAACAATGGATAATCAGCAGGAAAGCCTATTGTGGTGGTTCGGTGGAATAATAGATGGTGAGGGCTGTATAACGATAAATCACAATCGACTCCACCGAAATACACAAAAAGAAACTTTGCTCTTTAGACCTCTCATAGCGATTGTTAATACGAATAAGATACTCATAGATACTTGTATAGAGATTTTAAGAACTAATGAAATCCCATTTTTTGTCCAATATCACCAGGCACAAGAAAAGATGAAAGAAAAATGGGACATTAGAATAGAAGGATTAAAAAGAAACGCAAAAGCATTAACAATCCTTTCGCCTTACATCATCAGTAAAAAACAGGAGGCTAGTCTTGTAAAAAGGTTCTGCGATATAAGACTCGCAAGACCCAAAGAAAAAACCTCTTATGGTGGAATGGCGACTCCTCTTTATGGAGATGAAGAGTTTGAAATAATACTTGAAGTAGCAAAAATACACAATAGGAATCCTCAACGACTATACGCCGAGATTCGTGAATATAAAGAAAAACAGCGGCCACAAACAATACGAAATAGGGAAAATGGCCGATTCACGAGACAAGATATAGTCTGAACTTCTATCGAGAGATAGAGATAACAAATTGTATGAGGGAGAAATCAAAGAGTTTGGAGACAGGGTCAGGATTTTATCCTTTCTGCACGACATAGCTACGAATACCTATGCGGCAGGAAGCGACATGTCCACCCAGTCCCTCTTTGACACCTCGGAAGAACTTGTCGTTGACCAGCAAAAGTATTACAACTTCGCGATAGATAAAGTTGAGGAGTTGTTTACCCAAGCCGATCCCAGCGATATGAAGGACGCTTTGTTGCAGAATGCGGCTAAAGAGGTTGAGAAAATCGTTGATAACTTTGTGCTGTTGAAATTGGCTGATGGAGTTCGTGCCGGTAATTGGTTGGGACAAAACCTTAGGGTTATTGCTTCTTCTTCCAATACCCACGCTTCTGTTGCCACTACTGCTGCCGGTGGAACC
>Ga0209542_10011989_pt1 | contig 15266 bp, 12 predicted proteins | sample RifCSPhighO2_01_FD_184028 | JGI IMG/M metagenome (GOLD analysis project Ga0209542, IMG submission 184028) | Soil microbial communities from Rifle, Colorado - Rifle CSP2_plank highO2_0.1 (SPAdes) (version 2) | ecosystem: Environmental > Terrestrial > Deep subsurface > Rock core/Sediment ...
TAATACTGATTTATCTTTCATTTTCTTAAATTCAAGAACGCCTCTGATGATCTTTACTTCTCCAGTTGCAAATCCAACAGATGCAATTTGACCTTTAATAAGCATTTGTTCAATAATTTCGTGAGTCTCAACAAGAAACGGCTGATTGTAAGATAGATTCATCCTTCCTTCCGAGAATAATAGTTGCCACTTTTCTGAAAGCCTTTTTCTCACTTCCTCTTTTGGAATTTTTTTTGCTTTTTTCAGATAGGATAAAATCTCTTTATAAGTTAGAAATACAAATTCTTGTAATGTCAACCCCATATTTTTAGCGAGGAGTTCAAATAAAGGTTTAGCATTATAACCTGCTTTAGTATATACATCAATACGATATGTTCTGAAGTACGCCAAAAGTTGAGCTAGTTGTATTAAATTAAGTTCTTTACTTGAAAAATTATATCTTGTCATGATTTTAAGAGATTGCTTTTTTTGAATAGAATACTTGTTCTTGAGTCCATCCAATTCTTTAGGGATATTTTTAATATTTAAATCTATTATTCTCTCAATTAATTTTTCCTTATTCCACGAATCTCCAACAAGCTTTGTAAAAGAAATCCAATTGTACTCTTTAAGATGATTGTCCATAATTCTTTCTATTTCTTTGTTAAATTTTTTATTATTCTTGAAAAATGCCAGTGCAATATTATATAGACTAATCAATTCCTTTGTTCCTTCTGTGGGTATTGCGGAGGCGGTCAAGATTGAGAAATATTCCTCACATTTATCTTTATCATTTATTCGATAACTAATGATTTTCATAGCTTCTTTTTCAACTTGTTCTTCAATAAGAATCGGAAAGTACATAGCTGGACCAAATTCCAGACAAAGCTTAGAAAACTTCTCAAATGCCTCAACAGGGTTTTTGATTTTATTAATGCTTTCAGAATATCTCAGTAGTTGCTCACCTTTCTTAAATAGTTTATCCAATGCAGTTTTGATATATTGAAATCCTGTTTTTTTGAAAGGCATTGCTATTCTTCTTTGAAAATTTTTAACCTCTGAATCTAAATAATAATTTGAGTAATCAACTATAAGGTAATGATCTAGTCCATAGTTTAAGTCAAGAGTTTTTTTAAAATATTTCGTCTGGATTCCGTTATAAAAATATGAACTGATTAAAATACTCTGACCTCTTCTTTCAACTACTTTTATCCATTTATCATTAGATTTCATTTGTATACAAAGATAACATCTGTCTATTTAAATATTCTTAAAACAAAAAGGTTGTAGCCTACGCCCCCTTCCCGTTTTTCGTAATTTAGCGAGAACTCAATTGTTTTAACACATCTCAACCGCATCTTTTATATACGGGACCACATTAACTAGCCGGATTATGATTATAGGTGCGCCGAAAGAAAACAGGGATGAGCCCAGAGTTGCGCTTACTCCCCAGAATGCAAAAAAGCTTGCGAGCATGGGAGCCGAAGTCTTAATAGAAAAGGGCCTTGGCGAAAGCTGCAACTTCAATGACGCTGATTACACCCTTTCTGGAGCAAGAATAGAAAGCCGAAGTAACATCCTTTCAAAATCAGATATAATCATACGCCTACGAAAACCTGAAAATGAAGAGGTGGAGCATATCAAGCGAGGTTCAATCCATATCAGCTACCTTGACCCGTTCAACAACCGGCCCCTTTTGGACAGTCTTGCAAAGCAGGGGGTAACTGCAATCTGCATTGAAATGATTCCAAGAATAAGCCGCGCCCAGAAAATGGATGCGTTAAGCTCCCAGGCATCCCTTGCAGGATATGTTGCCGTGCTTCTTGCTGCGGAGCGTTCCTCAAAAGTTTTTCCAATGATGATGACCCCTGCAGGAACAATAACTCCCTCAAAGATATTCGTGATTGGTGCAGGTGTTGCTGGCTTGCAGGCAATTGCAACGGCAAAGCGCCTCGGGGCAAGAGTTGAGGCTTTTGACACCCGCCCTGTTGTCGAGGAGCAAGTAAAATCTCTGGGAGCGCACTTTGTTAAGATTGAACTAGGTGAAACGGGGCAAACAGCGCAGGGTTATGCAAAAGAACTCACTAAAGAACAGATTGAAAAACAGCGGGAGCTCATGGCAGGCCATTGCGCTTCTGCGGATGTTGTTATCACAACCGCCCAGCTTTTTGGAAAGAAGGCGCCAATTATCGTAACCAAGGAAATGGTTCAGGGAATGAAGCCAGGAAGCATTATTGTGGATTTGGCAATAGAAACAGGAGGAAATGTTGAAGGCGCAGTTCTCGGGGAAGAAATAACCCCCAATGGCGTCAGAATAATTGGGTTGCCAAATCTTCCCGGGCATGCCGCAGTTCATGCAAGCCAGATGTATTCAAACAATGTCGTAGCAATAATTGAAGAATTTTGGGATAGGGAAGCGAAGCTGTTCAGGCTTAACCTTGATGATGAGATTTTAAAAAGCTCTGTTATCACACATGACGGGAAAATAGTGCATAGCCAATTCTCAGGTGCTCCATGATAGAGGCAAACGATATACTGGTTAATTTGCTTATCTTCGTGATGGCTTCATTTTTGGGGCTGGAATTAATCCGCAATGTCTCAAGGCTGCTGCACACCCCTTTGATGTCGCTTACTAATGCAATTTCATCAGTTTCTTTGGTAGCGGCGCTTCTGGTGATGGCCCATGCGGAATCTTCGCTTGTTTTGTGGCTCGGCATCATTGCGCTCACATGCGCAACAATTAACGCAATAGGCGGATTTATGATTACTGAAAGAATACTCAAAATGTTCAGAAAGGGGAAGAAAAATGGCAGTAGTTGAACTTCTCTATATCATTTCGGCAGCATTATTCATACTCTCCCTTAAATGGATGTCCCATGTGGAGTCCTCAAGGAGGGGAAATTATGCTGGCTCGCTTGGAATGCTGCTGGCATTTATCGCAACAGTTCTTGCAGTTGCAGAATTACGCTACGATATCGTAGCTTATGCAATCATTGCCGGCGGAATCATTGGCGCAGTAATGGCCATGAAGATGCCGATGACTGCTGTCCCCCAGCGAACTGCAATTTCCCATGCGTTTGGCGCATTTGCAGCAGCGCTTGTCGGCACGGCAGAGTATCTACAAAATAACCTTTCCATTGACAAATTCACCATGGGCGTCATCTCTGCCGAGGTCATATTGGGGTTTCTGACATTTACCGGCAGCATAATTGCATTTGCAAAGCTTCAGGAGATGATTTCCGGAAAGCCGCTTATTTATCCCGGGAGAAGAATTGTTACATTCTCGATTCTTGCCGGAGCAGTGCTATGCGCCGTATTGCTCGTAATAGCCCCCCAAAAACAATTTGTATTCGTTATCATGTCTGTGCTTTCGCTAATCTTTGGCCTCCTGATGGTAATCTCCATCGGCGGTGCTGATATGCCTACCGTGATTGCAATACTCAATTCCTTTGCAGGCCTTTCTGCTTCAGCACTTGGTTTTGTCCTTAATAACAAACTGCTGATTGTTGCAGGCGCATTGGACGGCTCATCAGGATTTATTCTCGCAATTATTATGTCCAAGGCAATGAACAGGTCATTTCTCAATATATTATTCGGTGGATTTGGGGCAGCCTCATCAAAGAACGGACAGAAAGGGTCCGTAAGGCCGATTTCCTCTGATGACACCTATTCTATTCTCGAGGCTGCGCAGTCTGTTGTCATAGTCCCAGGATACGGAATGGCTGTTGCGCAAGCCCAGCATGCAGTTCGGGAGCTTGCATCAATGCTTGAGAAAAATGGAGCTGAGGTGCGCTACGCAATCCATCCGGTTGCCGGAAGAATGCCCGGCCACATGAATGTTCTTCTGGCGGAAGCTAATGTCCCGTACGACCAGCTTGTGGAAATGGACAGCATCAATCCAATCATGGATACCATCGATGTTGCAATCGTTATTGGCGCAAATGATGTTGTCAACCCTTCCGCAAGGACCGATAAGTCATCCCCAATTTACGGCATGCCTGTAATAGATGTTGAAAAAGCAAGGACTGCAATTGTGCTCAAGCGCTCTATGGCATCTGGATTCTCAGGCGTAGAAAACCCCCTTTTCTTCAAGGAAACCACACGCATGCTGTTTGGGGACGCAAAAGACTCGCTGAATCAGCTTGTGGCAAAGTTCAAGGAGAATAAATAATAATAGGGGTTATGTCTAATTTGTGGGTATTCTGCCTTCAATTTTATAACTAAACCTTCTCAACCAGCGATTTCACGTGCTCAACTGATTTCAGGAATGCCTCTTTTTCCTGCTCGCTAAGATTTAGCTCGACAACTTCTTCCACCCCTTTTCTTCCCAGCCGCACCGGGACCCCGATAAACAGCCCGTGGACTCCGTATTCACCTTCAAGAAGGGCAGCGCATGGCAGGACTTTTTTACTGTCATGAAGTATAGCTTCAACCATCTCTACAATAGATACTCCCGGTGCAAAGAATGCAGAGCCGGTCTTGAGCAATGTAACAATCTCCCCCCCTCCGTTTTTTGTCCTTTCAACGATAGCTTCAACTTTTTCTTTCGGCATGCACTCCGTTATTGGTTTCCCTCGCACCGTGCAGTTGTTGATGATTGGAACCATTGAGTCTCCATGTCCTCCAAGAACCATTGCATTCACATCTTTCACGGACACATTCAGCTCCTTTGCAATGAACGTCCTGAACCTTGTGGAATCCAGCACGCCGGCCATGCCTATCACGCGATTTCGCGGAAAGCCTGAAAGTTTATGCGCCAGTGTTACCATTGCGTCCAGCGGATTGCTGACAATTATGAGGATGCAATTGGGTGAAAATTTGACAATCTCCGGGATTATTGACTTCATAATGTTGGCATTAATCTGAATCAGGTCATCTCTCGACATTCCCGGCTTTCTTGCTATGCCCGCTGTCACCACAGCAATATCGGAATTTTTCGTTTCTTCATAGCTATTGCTGCCAATGACGTTAATATCGTTCCCTACAAGAGGCATTGACTCCAAAATGTCCAGCGCCTTTCCCTGCGGCAATCCTTCAACTACATCAACAAGGACAATGTCCCCGAGATTCCTCAATGCTGCATAGAACGCAGTCTGGGCTCCAACATTTCCGGCTCCCACAACAGTTATCTTCGGCCTCATTGAGACCATAGTTCCATTGAGTTTTAAAAATGTTGCTATATTAAAACCCTTTCTTCACAACCCTTTTAAACCATTTTCCATTCCCCTCCTTGATGAGACTGGTTGTTTTTCCAATAATTGCAGTTCTGCTTGTCATGCCTGTATTAGCCCAGCAGGGCCACATGGTACTTCTTGCGGCCCATGAATCAGGAAACGGCTATGAGGGCTCTACGGCAGATTTATATTTAGAGCTCCAGCCCGGTAAAGGCCGAGTTTTTCTTGAAACTTTCCCTTTGACAAAAATAGACACACAGATTGCAACACGCTCTGCAAAAGAGATTGCCTGCAATGTTCTTGACTTTGACTGCGGGTCTTATGATTTCATTTACACAATCAAGGCAAAAACAAGCATTATCGGGGGGCCTTCTGCGGGAGCCGCAACCGCTTTGCTCACAATCTCCATGCTTAAGGGAATTCCTTTCAGGGAAGATGTTGCAATTACGGGCACTATAAACTCATACGGCCTTATAGGTCCGGTAGGCGGCTTAAAGCCAAAGATTGAGGTGGCATCAAAAAAGGGCATAAAGAAAGTCCTCGTGCCGGAGCGCTACATCAAGGAGGAGATTAATGCGACAAACTCTACTGAAATCATTGACCTTGTGGAGTTTGGAAAATCAGTCGGGGTCGAAGTGGAGGAAGTCTCAGACGTCAACACCGCCATATTCCACTTAAGCGGCAATTACCTTGAAGAAAACAACAAATCAATTGAAGTTGACAATTCCTACAAAGATACAATGAAGTTTCTTGCCGACGACCTCTGCAATAGGAGCAAAAAGCTGACAAACGACACAATAGGCACTAAAGACGAGCTTGCAGATGAAGCATTCAATCTCACGTTAAAAGGTTTTACTGCATACAACAGCAAAGATTACTATTCCTCTGCATCCTTCTGCTTTGGTGCAAATGCCAAGCTGCTCTATCTGATGTTTAAGGAAAAGGGAATATCCCGGGAAGAGATTCAAAAGATGACCTCCCATGTAATGACAGGAATCCTAAAGCTCGATTCTGAAATCGAAAAAAAGGAGATTAAGACAATAACAGATTTGGAAGCCTTCATGGCAGTTAAGGAGCGCCTTGAAGACGCAAATAGCTTCCTGAACAAATCAATCAGTGCAGAAAATGACTCCAAGCTTTACGATTTGGCATACGCAAATGAGCGCCTCTATTCAGCTTATTCATGGTTCACCTTCTTTGACCACCGCGGAAAGGAGTTCAACATGAACCAGAACATCTTAAGGGATTCCTGCCAGAGGGTTCTGCTCGAGATAGAGGAGCGCTCGCAATATCTTCAGATATTCTTCCCAACACAGAAAATAGAGCTTCCGGAAGAATTCGATAATGCTTACCGGGATTTGGAAAACCAGCAATATGCATTGTGCCTCTACAAGGCATCAAAGGCAAAGGCGGAAATCAATGTCCCGCTTAACACCCTAGGTGTAACTGAAGAGAAGCTTGGTGAATATGTAAAGAAAAAGCTGGAAATAGCAAAATCCAGCATCGCAAGGCAGTCTTCGAAAGGGATTTTCCCGATACTTGGCTATTCCTACTATGAATATGCGACAAACCTTGCTCCTACAGACGAATACTCTGCTCTTCTTTATTCAGAATATGCATTGGAACTCAGCAACTTGGATTTATACTTTCAGGAGCGCAATAAAGCCATGATTCCAAACGGAAAAAACATTATGGCAATAGCAGTTGTAATTGCAGTGGCAGCCGGAATTTCAATAGGCTACCTTGTGGCAGTCATTAAAAACCCGAGCAGGCGTAAGCGCCTGCTGGGAAAAAAGAGGTGATAGATCGCCCAGTCCCTCGTATTCACTCAGGAATGAGGCATTTCTACCTTCACTAAGAAGTAGGCATACCTATTATAAATTCATTTCTGTAATCTAAAATAACCTAAAGAACATAACCACCCAAGAATCGATGTCGTCTTTAAAATAGGACAATCTTGATTTTCGGTTCTAAAGGCGTTGTTAAGCATCAAACATCAGGTTAATATACCTCCGGATTCTGCAGCAAGCCAATGGAAAACAAACCGCTTCAGCCTAAAGAGCTTCAGGGAGTTTTTACTGCTTTGATTACCCCGATGAGTGCAGGAAATGGGCTGGATAATGGAATAGATTACGAAAAGCTCTACATGCTTGTTAACGACCAGGTTAAAGCAGGAATTGATGGGCTTGTAATTGCAGGAACAACAGGGCAAAGCGCGACACTGGACAAAGAGGAACAGGTGGAACTGATAAGGAGGGTATTTGAATATACAAGGGAAAATCATGGAGAGGGAATAAAGATTATTGCCGGTGCAAGCTCTAACTGCACAAGAGAGGCGATTTACCTTTCACGGCAGATTGAGGATACAATAGGGCCAACAACACTGCTTCACTTAACAGGATACTACAACAATCCAACCCAAAGGGGTCTCTTTGAGCACTTCTCGGCAATTGCCCGTGCGTTAGATGGAAGCAACATAATCCTTTACAATGTTCCGGGCAGAACAAACTCAAATATCGAAGCAACTACCGCCCTCAAGCTGTCCTGCAATCCAAAATTCATTGGAATAAAAGAAGCTTCTGGAAAACTTGAGCAGGTAGCTGCAATTATCTCAGGCACATCTCCTCGAAACTTCAGGGTTGTTTCTGGAGAAGACCATCTTGTTGCAAAAATAATGGAAATGGGTGGCTATGGGGTAATCTCAGCATCTGCAAATATTGCTCCAGCGTATTTTGTAAAAATTGCAAAGGCGTGCCTGGAAAAGAATTACGAAGAAGCTTACCGGCTTCAGGAAGAGGTCATGCCGCTGATAAAAGAAGGGGTTTTCCGTGTCAAGAATCCAATCCCTCTCGCGCACATGTTCAACACGGAATTAAGGCTCCCAATGACAAAAGAGCCGCAGATTGAGGCAGAGCTCGAGAAAGTTCTTGGAAAGTATACCCGAGAGCAGTTGGGGATTGATGTTGGGAGATATCGTTCCTAAAAACACAAAACCACAACATTTAAAAATAAGGGGTTTATCCTTCTAGGCAATGATATTAAACAAGACTTCGTTAATATTGAATGTTTTGCTAGTGTTAGTTCTTGTGCTGCTGTAAGACTTGGTCTTTATGCCAAGCGTCATTGTAACAACCTAATATACTTACAGCCACAAGAGGGAAATCAAAATGAAAATAAAAATATTCGACACGACATTGAGAGACGGCGAGCAGTCTCCGGGAGCCTCGCTTAACATACAGGAAAAGCTGATAATTGCAAAGCAGCTTGCAAAGCTGAATGTAGACATTATAGAGGCAGGATTCCCAATTGCCTCTCAGGGAGATTTTGACGCCGTAAAATTAATCTCTCAAAAGGTAAAAGGCCCCATAATCTGCGCATTGGCAAGGTGCATACCCGCTGATATAGACCGTGCATGGGAAGCGATAAAATACTCAAACAAGCCAAGAATTCATGTTTTCATTGCAACTTCGCAAATCCACATGGAGAAAAAGCTGAGGATTTCGAAGGAAGAAGTTACTAAAATTGCAGTTGATGGCATCAAGAGGGCTAAAAAATACACGAAGGATGTTGAATTCTCGCCGGAAGACGCCTCAAGGACCGACCTGGCTTATATGTGTGATGTTGTAAGGGCGGCAATAAAAGCAGGAGCTACAACAATAAACATTCCGGATACCGTCGGCTATGCCCAGCCTGAAGAATTTGCAAACAGAATCTTATATCTAAGGAAAAAAGTTCCTGAGTCAAACAAAATCACAATCTCTGTGCACTGCCATAATGACTTGGGTAATGCAGTCGCGAATTCATTGTCGGCAGTAAACGTAGGAGCTACACAAATAGAATGTACAATCAATGGCTTGGGAGAGCGCGCAGGAAATGCGTCATTGGAAGAATGCGTTATGAACCTTAAAGTCCGCTCAAATTTCTTCAATGGAGCTTATACAAACATTAACGCAAAGGAGATATTCAAAACCTCAAAGATGGTTGCAGATTTGACGGGAATTGCAGTCCAAAGAAATAAGGCAATTGTTGGAAGAAACGCGTTTGCCCATGAAGCAGGAATCCACCAGCACGGAGTAATAAGCGCCAGAGAAACATATGAGATAATGCGAGCTGAAGATGTAGGCTGGGAAGGGGAAGGATTAGTGATTGGAAAACACTCAGGAAAGCATGCAGTTGAAAATGTTCTTAAAGAGATTGGCTATGATCTTTCAAGGGAGCAGATAGCAGCGATAACTTCAAAAATAAAGGATTTGGCAGACAAGCAGAAGGAGATTGAGCGCGCCGACATAATAGCAATTGCAAGCGATGTTACACAAGCCCTCTCAAAGCAGGAGCAGAAGATAAAGCTCAAGGAATTTGCAATTATGACTGGCTCAAATGTTACCCCCACTGCAACAGTAAAGCTCGAAATCGAGGGAAAAGAAAAAGTTGGCTCTGCAACCGGAGTAGGTCCAGTTGATGCAGCATCAAAAGCAATAAAGCATTTAATAGACCCGTCATTGAAATTAACATCATACAGCCTAAAGGCAATCACTGGAGGCACAGATGCATTGGCTGATGTTGCAATAACGGTAGAAAACAAGCAGGGAGAAAAATTCAAGGCAGGTGCAGTTAACGAAGATATCGTCAAGGCATCCGTCGAAGCCTTAATCAAGGGAGCAAATTACGCTCTAATGCACCAAAAGCCTAAAAAGGTTCTGCCTCAGGATATGCAGGATATAGGAAAATGACATACCCCATAAAGCAGCAGTCAAGAAGGATTTCAGCAGAGGAAAAGAAGATAGGAAAATACATTATGACTGAAACCCTCGTAAAGCTCGGCGTGGATACAGTGTTCGGAATAACCGGCGGAGCAATAATCCCTTTCTACGATGCAATCTTTGATTATAGGGGAAAAATAAGAAATATACTTATGCGCCATGAACAGGGAGCAGCTCATGCGGCAGAGGGCTATGCAAGAGTTTCAGGAAAACCTGGAATTTGCATCTCAACTTCTGGGCCCGGAGCATGCAACTTAGTAACCGGAATTGCTGATGCATACATGGATTCAACTCCCATTATTGGAATCTCGGGCCAAGTTTCAACCTTCCTGTTAGGCAATGATGCATTCCAGGAAACAGACATGATTGGGGTAACCATGCCAATCACCAAGCACAATTTCCAAATCCGAACTCCCGATAAGATTGCAGAGACATTGATGAAGGCATATAAGATTGCCACCGAAGGAAGGCCAGGGCCGGTCTTCATTGACGTTCCAAAAGACTCTCAGACAAAGACATCAAACAAGCCAATTCCTAAAAATGTTGAAATCCGCAAGCCAATTCTTGAGCCGAGCCAGGAATCTTTGTTAAGTGCCGCAAAGCTCATCATGGATGCAGAAAGGCCTTTAATAATCTCAGGCGGCGGAGTTATAATCTCAAATGCCTCTAACGAGGTAAAAATGCTTGCAGAAACCCTTCAATGCCCGATTGCCACCACGCTGATGGGCAAGGGATCATTTCCCGAAACTCACCCGCTAAGCTTAGGGGTTTTGGGGATGCATGGGCAGGAGCACGCAAATTATGCAGTTATAAACTGCGATGTTCTTGTTGCTATTGGCTGCAGGTTTTCAGACAGGATTACTGGAGAAACAAAATCCTTCCAGGAGGGAAAAAAGATTATCCATATAGACATAGACCCTGCTGAAATAGGAAAAAATGTCAGGGCGGATGTTGCAGTTATTGGAGATGCAAAGCGTTGCCTTGCTGGATTGGCAAAGGCGATAATCAAAACTGGAAGAAAGCGCGAGTTCAGGCATTCAGAATGGAACAAAAAAATAAGGGAAAAAAAGAAATTCGTTGAGAGCCACCACGAGCGCGATATTAAGTCAGGCGGATTAAGGCAGCCTTTTGCCATCCGCACCATCTCAGAATTAATCAGGCAAAAGGATATTGTTTGCACCGGCGTAGGCCAGCACCAGATGTTTTCCCAGCTTTACATGGAAAGAACCTTGCCCCGCACTTTCATCTCGTCAGGAGGCGCAGGCACAATGGGCTTTGGATTTCCAGCAGCGATAGGCGCAAAGGTTGCAAAGCCTTCTGTTGAAGTGATTGATATAGACGGCGATGGAAGCTTCCAGATGACTGCGCAGGAGCTTGCAGTCTGCAAGGAAGAAAACATCAAAGTTATTCCAGTTATCATGAACAACGGCTATCTGGGGATGGTTAGGCAATGGCTTGAGACCTTTCACAGCAAGCGCTATTCAGCAGTTCATTTTTCGGAAAATCCAAGCTTTGAGAAAATGGCAGAAGCGTTTAGGTTGCCCGGAATTACAGTAACAAGAAAATCAGAGCTTGCCGAGGCTTTCAAGCGGGCTTACAAAAATGATGAAACAACAATAGTTGACGTTTTGGTTGAAAGGGAAGCCTCTGTGTGGCCCATGCTCCCTGCAGGGGGAACTTTGAAGGAAATCATAAAAGGCAATGTCGTTTTCAGGCAGACGTGGGAAGATGTTATGAAATCAAGGGCTCAAAGAGGGTTAAAATGAGGCACACAATCTGCATCCTTGTCAATGATGAGCCCGGAGTAATGACCAGAATTGCGGGGCTCTTTGCAAGGCGGGGCTATAATATAGAAACAATCACTGTCGGAAAAACGCACTCTCCAGGCACCGCAAAGATAGTAATTACCGTTTTCGGGGACGACCAGACAATAGAGCAGATAGAAAAGCAGGTCGGAAAGCTTATCGACACCCAGAAAGTCTATGAGCTGAAGCCTGATGAATCTGTAATAAGGGAATTATGCCTGGTAAAAGTGAATGTATCTGGAAACAAAAAGAAGGATGAAGTAATAAAATACGCAAATGTCTACAAGAACAAGATTGTTGACATTACCCCAAAAACTGTGACATTGGAAATAATCGGCGAGCCCCAAAAGATTGACACGTTCTTAGAGCTGGTCAAGCCCTATGGGATACTGGATATGAGCAGGACTGGCATTACAGGGATTTTGAGAGAATCGCCAAAGCAATAATCACTTGATTTTCGAATAGTAAGCCATCTTGTAGCCATTTCCCAATTTTACCGCCGCAGGTCCAAAAGCTCCAAGCTTGTCCACCCTTGAGCCCCCAAGTAGCCTTACCCCGGAATCTTGCATCCATGAAGAGCCGTCTTTTGATGAGGCCGAATATATCACCGTCTGGTTGCCGAATCTTGAATAATAGAAGAAAATATACTCATCCTCAGCCTTTAGCACGTCCCCACCATAGCCAAGAATACTGGTATCGCGCGAAGTCCCAAACGAAAGGCCGTCCGGAGAGTCAGAGGAGAAAAACTTTCCACTATCGGAGAAAATTATCTTCCATCCTTCAGGTGCCTTGAAAACATCAAAGCCATCTATGCTGGTTCCTGAAATTCTCATTCCCGAATCCCTGTCAAAATAAACCCCGTTTTTTGAGTTTGCGCTGAAAATCCTGTTTTCAAGCTGGTAATATGCCCTGTACATTCCATCTTCAGTTATAACAACGCTTGTATCAGTTGCGCCATCTTCAATTCCGACTTTCTTGTATATCCACCTGTCGTCGTGCTTTATTGCCACGGTAGTCCCTTTGTTTTTTGCGTCGATGAAATAAATTCTAAGCCTGCCTTCCTTGTCAACCAGCGCTTCAGGGTTTGAGGCCTGCTCCGCCACAATCCTGAACTCCTTTGTCCAGACTTTTGGATTTGTCGCTTTTGCCGTAATAATGCGGTGGTTCCATGGCCCGTCGCCAAAACCCTGCTCTGGGCCTATCCCTGGCAAAATGTCGTTGAAAAGAATCTCGCTTATGTCATAGTCGCTTTCAGTTGCCTGTTCCAAACTTATTTCCTCAGGCGGGCTTGGCCTGATGGTTTGCTTTACAAATCTTTCAGAAGGCAGATTTAATGGGACTTCTTCCTTGGCGCAGCCAACTATTAGCAGGAACAGGAAAACAACGCAAAGCAGCCTTCTCATAGCTTTAAATTACTTACTTTTCTTATTAAACTTTTGTATGTTGAAAGCCACAATAATCTTTAAATAAGCCCTCTCAATTCCAGCGTAGCATGAAATACCGCATTGCATTAATGCCTGGAGATGGCATAGGGCCGGAGATAATTGAGCAGGGCGTAAAGGTAATCGACAAAGTTTCCGAGCTTCAAAACTTTGAAATTGAGTGGGTTAAATACGAGAACGGTGCTGATAAATACCTCGAAACTGGCGAGCTTATAACTGAAGACACATTGAAGGAAATCAAGAAGACATGCAAAGCAATTTATCTTGGAGCATTAGGGGATCCAAGAGTTAAACCCGGAATCCTCGAAAAAGGCATTTTGCTTAAAACCCGATTCTACTTCGACCAGTATGTTAACCTTCGCCCTATAAAGCTTCTCGAGGGTGTAGAATGCCCCCTGAAAGATAAAACGCCAAAAGACATAAACTTTGATGTCATAAGGGAAAACACCGAGGATTTCTATGTCGGCATCGGAAACAGGGCAAGGATTGGGAAAAACAGGCAGGAGCTGGAAGTTATTCGTTCACTCTACAAGGTAAAATTCGGGCTTGATATAGATGTGGACGGCTCTGAAATTGCCTATCAAATCGGAGTCATGAGCAAAAAGGGGGCGCAGAGGGTGATAAAATACGGCTTCGAGCTGGCCAAGAAGAAAAAGGCAAGTACTGCGCACTTTGTTGACAAGGCAAACGTCCTTACCGACATTTACGGATTTTGGCGCGAAACTGTTGAGGAAGTTTCAAAGTCCTATCCGGGAATCAAGCCGGAGTTCATGTTTGTTGATGCCATCACAATGTGGTTTGTGAAAAATCCGGAATGGTTTAATGTTGTTGTTGCTCCCAATATGTTCGGCGACATTATCACAGATTTGGGCGCAATGATTCAGGGCGGCTTAGGGTTGGCTCCTGGAGGCAACATTAATCCGGATGGAATCTCAATGTTCGAGCCAATCCACGGAAGCGCTCCAAAGTACAAGGGCTTGGATGTTGCAAACCCAATCGCAACAATCTGGGCGGGCTCATTGATGCTTGCAGAGCTGAAAAAGCAAAAATCCGCTGATTTAGTATTGCAGTCAATCCAGGAAGTCATAAAAGAGGGGAAAATAAAAACAAAAGATTTGGGCGGAAAAAACAAATGTTCAGAAATGGGAAATGCTGTTGCTAAGAAGGCTGAGGAATTGTCATGATTGAAACCACAAAAATGAACATTGAGGGAGTGGAGTGCGAGGCCGTTTCCATAAAGACAGAAAACTCCAATGTGTTTCTGATAAAGACAAAAAAGGGGTTTATAGGCTGCGGATATTTCGATGTTGAAGCTGCAAATAAATTTCATGATGCAGTTGCAATAGTCAGCGGGGTTACGAACTTGGACGAAATGCTCAGCTTTCCAGTAGCTAAAATAAGCGAAAAGGCAAAAATACTGGGAATTAACGATAAAATGAAAGGGAAAGATGCTTTGATGAAATTGGGGTGAAGAAAATGAAAATAATCCAGGGCGGAAACATTGATGCGCTGAAGGGAAAGACAGTTGCAGTTATCGGCTATGGTGCGCAGGGAAGAGCGCAGGCATTGTGCATGCACGATTCCGGCGTCAATGTTATTGTTGGCGTCAGAAAAGACGGCGATTCATGGAAAAAGGTAAAGGACGATGGCCTTAATCCTGCAGTGGTTTCAGATGCCGCTGCAAAGGGCGATATAATCCATATTCTCATCCCTGACGAGGTTCAGGGCGATGTTTATGAAAAGGAAATCAAGCCCCACGTAAAGAAGGGAAAAACCTTGAGCTTCAGCCACGGATTTAATATCGTTTTCAAGAGAATTGTTCCTCCGCCGGATGTCGATGTTATAATGGTAGCTCCAAAAGCTCCCGGCACAGAAGAAAGAAAAAGATACTTGGAGGGATTTGGAGTTCCTGGATTGGTTGCGGTAAAGCAAAACCCATCTGGAAAGGCCCACGATACAGCACTTGCAATTGCTGCTGCATGCGGCTTTACCCGTGCTGGTGTTATTGACTGCACATTTGAGCAGGAAACTTATGAGGACATTTTCGGAGAGCAGGCAGTTCTGTGCGGAGGGCTTTCAGAATTGATTAAAGCTGGATTTGAAACA